>RRYU01004715.1_pt1 | contig 43604 bp, 37 predicted proteins | sample 2162651 | NCBI WGS metagenome assembly RRYU01 (sample SAMN10267283, study PRJNA491782) | microbial mat metagenome | isolation source: biomat in the production well | place: Japan: Minami-Kanto gas field, natural gas well KTG3 | collected 2017-06
GGGGGGGGAAATGGTTTTTGGACTGGTGGCTGGGAATAAGTTTTTAAATTAAATCAATTTTGTATCAGGATCCGAAAGTTAGAAAAAAGAGTATCCTTATTTTCCTGGAAATAAATAGAATAAATAGGAATAAATAGTAGGAATAAATAGGGAAACATTCCAATTTCTTAAATAGGGAAGGCGTACCAAGTCAATATTTTGGTAATTCCTAAACTTCATAATTGCTTGAGGTTGTCCTGGAAGAAAAGAGGAGAGAAATAATAAAAGAGTGGATTGATTCCGGAAGGATTAAAGCGTGATAAAGAACCAGGCCTATCTTTCTAAAAGGGCTATTTGGGTGAATTATCGAATTTTGGGATAAATATTTTAAAAAATTTAAAAGAAGGTAGATCGCTTTAAGTTAAATGTCCGCAGAGCCCTAAAATACTATTATTAGAATAGCGAGCAAATACTAATGCAAAGTAAAAAATATCGAGAAAATAACAAAAAAAAATAGAACTAAGTATCATAAAAAATATCAAAAAGAACACGAGGAGCAGTTAAAAAAGTATGCCCGGGAACGGTATATAAAAAATAGGGAAAGAATTATAGAGGAGAGCAAAAAATATTATCAGGATCATAGAGAAGCTTGTAGGGCAAGGAGAAAACTTTGGGGAATAAAGAACCGGGAAAGGATCAGAAAATACAATAAAGAATATAAGCGAAAGCATAAAGTAACTTAGGTTGTCCTGGAAGAAAAGAGAAGAAAAATAATAAGAAAATGGATTGAGGGGGTAAAAATAAAGATACACAGTAAATTGAAATATTACCGGGACTAGAAATATTATTTAAAATTGAAAGAGGTTTTTGAATGAAAAGAAATGTTTTTATCTTATTGATTATAGTAAGCAGTTTAATCGTTTTTTCAGTTTTTGTTTTTGCTTTAGACATAATTAATGTAAAAGATTATATAAAAGATAAATTTTCCCCGGCAGTTAGTCTTCATCTTTTTTCCCTTGATAATCTTGATTTATACGAAAAAGAATTTATTGATCTGTTGGAGAAATTACCGGAAGAAGAACAGGAATGTTATGCAAAAATGGTATATGAATATGGTTTTTACCGGGAAATTCTAGAAGTTGTTAAAGAGGGTAAACCAATTGCTGTTTATGTTGAAGCTTACGATAAAGCATTAAATTTAATAGAGAAGAGAGAGTATAAGAATGCACTGCCTTATTTAGAAATAGCAGCAGAAACAGATGTATCATCATTAAAAGCTGGGGCATATCATGTAATCGGAGTCTGCTACGGGGAACTTAAATCTTATACAAAGGCAATAGAGGCGTATAAGCAGGCAGTACTTTTTATGCCCAATCATGTGATTACTCACTACAACTTAGGTGTTCTCTATCACAAGCTTGGTTTTTATGAAGATGCAATAAAAGCATACAAACAGGCAATCCGCATTGATCCTGGTTACGCCGATTCTTACTACGGTTTAGGTCTTGTTTATTATACTCTTGGTTACAATGAAGACGCGATAGAAGAGTATAAGCAGGCAATCCGCATTGATCCTGACAATGGTAAATATTATTGCAATTTAGGCGTTTCCTATCACAGTCTTGGTTTCTATGAAGATGCAGCAAAAGCATATAAAGAGGCAATCTATAAAACAGAGGGACGGTTCTTCGTTTGGCAATGCCCTAGTAAATAATAGAATCACATCCCATTTTCTTAAATAGGGAAGGCGTGCCAAGTCAATAGTCCGGTAACTTTTAGGTTGTCCTGGAAGAAAAAAAGAGAGAGATGATAAAAGAGTGGAGAAAATTCGGAAGAGTTAAAGACACAAATGGCAATATAAGCAGCGATAAAGAAGTTATTTTTTATCCGGGAAGAGAGGAATAGTTGATGAGGGGTAAGGAAATAAGAAAAGAGGTAAAATTAATTCCGTTTTCAATTGCCGCTCAAACATTAATGCTTAACCAAAATACTTTCTATGGTTTAATCAAAGATAAAAAAATTAAAATATACAAGAATATTAATTCAGATAATTGTATTTCAGAACCGGATTTGAAAATTCTTTGCTACAATGAAGAAGTAAGAAATATTTCAAAGACGTACTTATTGAATAGTTTATTATCACTTGAAACAGATAAAATAAATAAAAAAGATGAGATTCTAATTCAAAAAATAAAAGAATTATTAGAACAATATAGAAATGACATTGAAATATTAGAGAAAATACATAATAAATATAAAAATAATGTGAATATTTTAAATGATGAAACTGCATTAGTCGCTGCTTATATTCTTTTTGCAAAGGTAATAAACCTGTTAAATATGGCATGTTTATGCCTCGAAAATTTTTATTTAAATGCAGGATCATTATTGAGAATTATTGATGAAACAATTGATGTTGCAGAATATTTCATTATTTCTGAACATACTGAAAAAGGTGATTTAGATTTAAAAAAATGGTTTAGAGAAAATTACGCTCCAGGTGACGTTGTCTGCAGAGAAGAGTTGTCAAAAAATTTGAGTTCCATTATTCATAATAGTCCTAAGGCTAACAAAGGTACAATGGGTATATTATATCACCTAAAATCTAAGATGATTCATCCTACTCGAAATGTGATTCTTGAAAGTCTTATTTGCTCTGAAAAAGAAGGAATATCATTACCTAATAGTTTTGATTACAAAAGATGCTCTTATGCTAGAAGAATTTATGAGCTTACGGGTTATTTTGAATCAAGTATTTGTACCGCATTTCAAGGATTTTTCTTTTGTTTTAATAAAACGATGCCCCTAGAGGAAGACGATAAAGATATATTGATGGCTTTTGATACTAAGTATAAGGAAAACAATTATTAGTGAATTAATTAAAAATTACTAGGCAAGAGTGCGATTATTTTTTACAAAAAATATCTAGGGAATAAAAATATTGGATATAAATGATTGTATTTTTAAAAATGTAGAAAAACGATGGTTGGATAGTTGGGATCTATGGGTTAATTGTGCAAAAAACTATTACAATCCCGAATCATTTAGGTTAAATCTTAATAATTGTATCCAAACCTTAAGAAGTATTACATGGTTATTACAAAAAAGTAAAAATAGTATTCCGGGTTTTAATGAATGGTACAAAAAACAGCAATCACAAATGATAAATGATAATATACTTAAATGGTTAAAAAATTCAAGAAATAAGATTGTGAAACAAGGAGATTTAATATTGCATAGTAAAGCCAAGATAGCAATAGTAACAAACTGGCTCGAACCGCCTTCACTTGAAATAGATATTCCTCCTTTTACTAAAACGAGTGATTTTGTGAAAGTAATTAGTAAAAAAATAACAATTAAACCTTCTTACTTCGAATCTATTTTAAAGATAGAAAGGAAATGGGTGGATTCAGAGCTTCCAGAAACGGAATTATTAGAAGGGCTTGCACATTCATTTAAATTTTTAACAGAGATATTATCAAATGCTCATAAATCATTATTAAAAGATAAATATATCGAAAAGTGTACATGGTACCGCCTCTATAATAGTCAAAAAAATCATATTTTTGGAGGTATGAATTCATTTGATTGGTATAGAACAAGTTGGTTCAATTTAAAAAATAATGAATTCATAGATATTCAAGAAATTCCGATTAATAAAAAATTTTCACAAAAAAAAGTAAGAGAAAGATATTCTAACTGCGCGAACTCTCTTAACAAATTTAGGGAAGCAAAAAACTTTGATGAAGAAGTAAAAATATTCTTCGAAATGGCAAAAGGTGTGCTTAAAAAAGATGGTCATCATATCCCTATAGCGATAATAGGCTATCCTAATAAGAGCAAAAAAATTTGTTCTTTGGTATTCAAAGATAAATCAGAAAAAATTCTTGTGATCAATAAAATAGCCAATACCTTAAAAAATACAGGAGCGATAAATATTATACTAATAAGTGAATCTTGGTTATATGATATAGATAAAGCAAAACCTAGTAAAAAAGGAATTGAGTATAGCGATAAAAGAGAAATGCTGTCCGTATCTGCTCTAAACATAAAAGGCGATGAATTCCACCATAATGTAATTTTTGAAAAATTAGATAATAAAATTGTTATCAAAGAAGAGAGCCAAGATAAATTTGGTAATTATAATGAATTTTTGCTTTTACCAATAAAGAAAGCTTGGGGAATTAAATAAAAAATATTATTCTTTATTTTCTACTAACTAACTATTTGGGAAAATGGAACACATCCCATTTTCTTAAATAGGGAAGGCGTACCAAGACAATAGTCCGGTAACTTTTGGGTTGTCCTGGAAGAAAAGAGGAGAGAGATAATAAAAGAGTGGATTGATTCCGGAAGGATTGAGGGCATAAATAGCAAGTAAAAAATATTACTGGTAATCAGAAAAAACTTTCTTAAAAATAAAAGGGGTATTTTTAGTATGAAAATAAAATGTCCATTATGTGATTTTGAAAATGAAGAAGGAAGTAAATTTTGTAAAAACTGTAATGAGCCACTTGTTAAACAAGGATATTCTGAAGATAATCCTTACATTAAAAGAAGAGAGAATAAAAATCAGTCTTTTGAACTTATCTCAGATAAAGAAGTAAAGGTTGAAACAGAAGGGGAAAAACTTAAAAGACTCAATCTAGAGTATGAGGAATTATTAAAAGATCCAAATAGCAGTTTAAAGTTAATTGAAAAGCATGGAAACCGAATAACTAAACTTGAGAATAATTTGCTTAGCCGTAATTTAAAAGGGAGGGAATTAGAAAAGGAATTTAAAATAGATGAGGCCATTGAACTATATGAAAAGAATATTAAAGAAGAATTTGATGGCAATTATCCATACGAAAGATTAGCTATAATTTATAGTAAAAAGGGAGTATTGGAAGACGAGATTAGGGTATTAGAAAAAGCTGTTTGGGTATTCGAAAATATTGTTTATAAAGGCCGAAGTGATAGGCTTCCGAAGTTGGATAGATTCAAGAAAAGATTAGAAAAAGCAAACAAAAAAAGATTATAGGAAAAATTCTAAGGAGGTATTGGAGAAAATGAAAAAGAAATATTATTTTGTTATTTTCTTTTTCATATTAGTTATATTTTTCATAATCAATATTTCTAGTGTTAATGCAAAAATGTATAAAATATTAGATAGCGAGGGGAATATTATCCGTATAACTAATAATCCTGTACTATCAATTGAAGAAAAAGAAGCCGGATGTAAAATTTTATCAGCACCCGATGGAATTATAATGGCCACACAAGATCAAATAACAAATGGACAAGAAATTAAGGGAAGAAACAGAGGGACGGTTCTTTGTTTTCAAAAATAACTATAAATGACGATCTTTCAAAAGGGTAAAAACATACAACGCAAGCGAGTAAGGAAAATTATTATATGGATATAGATGAATATGGATATTTAGGAAAAGATATAAAGAAATATAAAATTCTATTAATTAAAAAATACAAAGAAGTTTTTAATTTTATTGAAGAACTTAATCATTTTTTTAATAAAATTAAGTTCGAGATAGATGTAAAAAATGATGATTTACAAGGTGGAACAATGATAGGCTTATTTACTAAATCTTTGACCACTTTTCAAGCCATTTATATTTTGTATAGGAATTATTTATGTAACAATACTGAAAATCTATGCAGAATTCTATTCGAAGAAATGATAAATATTGGTTATTGTAGTTTAGGAAAAGATGAAGCTAAAAGATATTTATCTTTAGAAGCAATTGATAGATTAAAAAAATTGAATAAAATAAAATATGGTAAAAATTATATTTCTGAAGAGGAAAGAAAAAATTATTTTACAAAAAAATCATACGATAAAAGAAAAAGTGAATTAATTGATCATATTGAAAAATTAAATTTAAAAGGATTATTAAATGAAAAAGGCAAACCTTCAGCTATAAGTATAGAAGAAAGAATAAAACTAATTAATTCACCAGCTATTTCGAATTATTATTTATCATTTTATAGCATTGTATCAGAGGGAGTGCATTCTTCTCCAAATATACTAAACAGATACTTAATATTTGATGAATATGGGTTAGTTAAGGAATTGCGTTGGGGTCCAATAGCAGAAAATTGTGAAATTTACGCTCTTTTTGCAGCTATCCACTTCATGATGATTAATATTGAATATATTCAAAAATATTTTAAATGTCCAAAAAAAGAGGATATTTTAAAATATACAGAAAATCTCCAAAGATTAGGCCATAAATATAATTATTTTTCATAAAAAAAAGTAATAAAACAGGGGACGGTTGCAATAGCACAATAACTCGGTAACTTTTTCTAACTTTTCATATGTATTCAAAGGGTAAAATCTTTGTAATTGACAATTAACAACTATTTACCAAGGATTAAAGGTTTGCTCTGTAGATCTATTTAACATTCGATTTTTTCCTATCGGTTTATTTTATTATGCTTAAATATTTTTTCAGTATCTCTTACTCAGAAAATTTAGGAGCCACTCTTTCTCTCTCTATTAGTATCATTCATGATTGTCGTAATAGGATGACTATCCTCTAATATTTTAAATTCAATTTAACCTAATTCATTCATTTTCGAATTATTCAATTTTGATTAATTTGGCAATTTTAATCAACTGATTAATCAAATTTTATAATCCCACCACGCGCGGGGCGGGTAACTTTCCTTCCCCCTTAAATCCCCCCTAAAACCCCCCTCTTATCCCCCTTCTTTTTATTTTTGCTCCTTGGCTCAAAAGCTACGCTCGCGGGGACGCTTCTAAGTATAAACGCGGGCAATATCGCTCTTATGCCCCGCTGTTGCTTTGCTTTATTCGCCACCGCAAAAAAACCAAGGTTAGGCTATGATTCATTAGGGGGGAAGCATTAAGGGGGAAGGAAAAACTGCAGTCGATTCACCCCCTACTCTACAAGTGATAAGCGTGAGCATTATCGAGACCCTCTCTCCCTTGCCCCGCCCCTGTTTGCGAACCTTTTCGTGCATCTGTCATCCCTCGTAGTTTAGTCTTCTTCCCGTAAAAAAAAGATAATCACAAACACCTGGCAAGTAGGGAAGAGGTGACTTGCCTGGTTTTTGCTTATCTTCTTTTTCGGTGGCTATATTTTTTCGGTTCTTTCTGTTTATGCGATAAGTAAAAAAGACCTCAAAACAAAAAGAAAACCCCTTTTTGGTTTAAGATTTTTTTACCTATCGCAGGGAGAAGAGGAGGGGGAGAGGGAGAGAAATTAAGAAAGGAAAAACAGAGAAAGAGCAATACACTCAACCGGGCAAATAGTAATTTACCTGGTGAGAGTATTGCCAGAGAGAGAAGGAGTATAGTTTTTGCAAACAGGGGGAAATCACCCCTCTTTTACAAAAAGCAATACCAGAAATAGAAAAGCGAAAAGAGAAGCATAACACTCAAAAAATAATTAAAATTTAGGGAAAAGAAAAATTAAAATTATTTTTATCGTGTAATGCTAAAGAGAAGACGAACGCTTAAAAGATATATAAGAAGGGAAAATCACCCCCTCTTATATATCTTTATTCTGATACAGAATGTGCAGCGGTTAACGAACGGTGAATTAGTCTTATTCCCGTAAAAGCAAGATAAAAAGTAAATGAAGGAATAACTGCGGGAACTTTTTATCTCCCTTTTCGGTGGCTAATATCTTTTAGATTCCTTACGGTTAGCGATAAGTAAAAACATTCACAAATAAAAAGTTAAAAGAAAAGAAACATTTTATTTATGTAGTTTTCACCTATCGCCAGGGAAGGATCATCTTTTTTCTTCTCTTTGCAATTTCTTCTCCTGGCGTTTGTTGAAGCCAGTGCCGCAAAAAAATTCTCCTGCTTAATCGCTTGCTTGTATTTTTTTGCGGTGCCTGAGTCTTCTATAAACGCCACCGTTGTCGTACATATAATCTCTTAGGATAGTTTTAGTTTTTTTTATCTGCTCTGCCCGGAATGTATACACGCAGGCAGATAAAAAATGTTAAAACGTAGAAGTATAGTGAGCAGGAACAGGGAGGGAAGGGAGGGGGAAACCATTCGATGATCAGGAATAGAGGTTTAGACCTACGATAATAAGTATCTCATTTAGCCCGCCTTTATATTTTTTAACCAGGCTAAAAAAGCTTTTTGCTGGTTAAAAATATAATGCTTTTTTTTGCTATACATAACAAAGCTTTATCGGATAAGATAAGCAGGAAATTATTTCTCGTAGAATGTCCGATAGAGTCTTGTTATGTATGTGGAAGCTTTCAATTAAACTCCTTAGCAAAAAAAGCTCCTGGCGGGCGGTCGTGGTGATGAGATGATCAGAAGTTATTTACCAGGAAATCAACAAAAGTAAGGTAACAATCATTTTAATAAAATACCGGGGAGAGAGAAAAAGAGGTTATTTACAAGCGAGTTTAAGGCATATGTTTATACCGTCTTTTAACTGTAATTTTCATTAATAAAAGGACGAGGAAGTCCGTAGCATTTTATTTTATCCCTCTGCTTTTCCAACCCGTATAAAGAAACTCTGAAATTACTTTAGCAATATTTACAGCTAAGATAGCATGTCGAACAGTAGGTTTATAATGCTTTGTTTCCAGCCTTCCATGAGCATCGCTCATCACATTTCTTATATTGGATAGCCCACTTACGATGGAAATAATTCCTGATAGTGTCTGTTTAAAACAATCCTCCTGATACATAGCGGGATCCATTTTTAATACCTTATATACTTCTTTGTATAGTTTTATTAAATTTCCATCAAACTTATATGGAGTTTCGCTTTCCTTCAAAATATAAAGACAGATGCTTTCAACCAAAGTTCGGGCGTTTGTAATTGCACCATCATAGTCATGCTTCATTATCTTCTCTTCACATTTTTCTATCTGTTCTTTGATATATTCAACCCCAAGTTCCTTAAGCCCTTTACACGAGATGATTTCATGTTCTGGTTCGAGATCCGTATCAACATAAAACTGTATATCGATAATTTCTAGTGAATGCGCTTTTGGAGGATGTATCTCAAGTACTGCATCAAGGATTACTTTCTGGTCATCCTTACTCAGATTACTTAGTTGATCGTGATTTTTAATTGGGGAGTATATTTCAAATGTGCTAAGTGTAGAAAATAAATAGCTTCCATAAGTAGAAGACTCTTCAATTCCTGAAGTGGAATATTTTAAGAATTCCGCCAAATCGGATCTTCCTTGATATTGAAGTATCTTTCTAATCTTTTCAACACTGTTATTTACCATTTTCTTAAACCTCATCTAGTGGTATATCTCTATGGTTCTTAGTTTATCATAAACCAATTTTAACAATTCTACAAATAGTAATTTTACATATGGGCAAGTAAGGGGTCCTTCTTGTACCGGGAAGGATCCCTTTTTAGTTTTACGAAACAAGGAGTATTTCTAAGGAAATAAAAGAAAAAGGAAGCTTTATACATTTTAAAGGGTAGTGATGCCCTAATATTGACTATTATATGAATATATGATAATATAAACATATACATCTTAGCTTTACTTGATTTAAAACCCGTCCTCGACCTGATCGGGGATTCATAAAAAAGGAGGTGAAAAATAATGGCAACAGTAGTAACCGTTCCTCGTGATTCATCTTTGCAGTTTAGACTGGTAGTAGGCACCAATCCGGAAACCGGAGCACCTATCATCCAGAGCAAGACCTTTACTAGAGTTAAAGCAGCTGCATTAGATCAAAATGTTTACGATGTAGCTACCGCTTTAAACGGCTTGCAGAAGTATCCTTTAAGTGAAATTAGACTTGAAAAAGAATCCCAACTTACTGAATAATTGCTAATAATTTTAAACTATACACCAAGAAGGAGGTGAAAAAATAATGGCAACAGAATTAGGAGAAGTAACCAGTTACAAAAGACTCTATATGCAGTTTAGAGATAGTGCAGCTAAAACTATTAATCTAACCTTAAATAATCCTAAAAACTTGGAGGATGGAGATTACGTTGATTTAGCCGCCCAGGAAGCAGCTATTGAAGGAGTTATGGATACTATAATCGCTAAAAACATCTTTCATAATAATGGCAATGACTTAGTAGCCAAGGTAAATGCCCGCATACTTGATTATAGTTCTATCGATGTGTTGGATGTTGCATAGAATAATATTAACATAAAATCTTCCTTGGAAGGGCCGCGGACCTTCCCCGGTAGAGAGGCCTGTCTGCGCCTACCTGTGCCAGCACGGCAGACAGGTGCGAACACGCACAGGCAGAAAGGAGTAATAAATGTTAGAAGTATTTATCACTAAATATCTATTAGATTTCGCTCTTGTTTTCCTGGTTGGTCTGGCCTCTAAATTTATGATCAACAAGTTCGGCCAGGACAGGGCAGCTAAAATAAAAGAGGCTATTCTTTCCGCTATGCTCTGGGCGGAAGAAGAGCTGGGAATAGGGAATGGTGAGGAAAAATGGAAAATAGCCTGGGTAAAGTTAATTGAAATATTGAGGAAACAAAAAGTTACCTTAAAAGAGGGTGAGATTTCCTATGTAAGGGATCTTATGAAAGCTACTGTTCCGGAGGTGAACGAAATTATATATAAGGCCATGCCGGATGTAGTAAGAAACGGCAGGACCTTAAGATATAAATAGATTATGGATATAATTAATGATATAGAATTAACTGAATATTTTTCTCTGCGTGAGTTTGAGTGTCCCTGCTGCAGGCGGGTTATGCTGTCTCCGGATCTTTTCGCCAGGTTAAATCATTTAAGGATGGTGATAAATAGGCCAATATATATCAATTCCGGTTACCGGTGTAAAGAAGAAAATCATAAGGTAGGGGGAGTTTCCGGTTCTTATCATCTCCAGGGTATGGCAGTAGATATCCATGTAAAGGATTTTTTACTTTATGATCTTCTTCTTTATGCTCATGAAATAGACTTTAACGGTATAGGATATTATGAAAAGAGAAATTTCCTACATCTTGATATTAGGCCTGGACCAAAGCGGGTTTGGAAAGGAAGTAAATTAATTGGATATTGAATATGTACTAAAATTAATAGCAAATAACGGCTTTCCCCTGGTGCTTTCTGTCTATCTGGTGTGGAAATTAGAGTTTTTTATTACCGAAATAGTGAAGAATCAAAAGGAGTTTTCCCATAATGTTACTGTTGAAATCAAGGAAATCAAACAGACAATCAATGAATTGCGGGTTGATTTTGCTAAAAATCAATGAAACCGTTGATATATAAGGGTTTTGGCGCTTTTTAAAAAAGCTTCGTATTTGGCGTATAAGAGGCGTATTTATCCTGACTTAATGATTCATACCAGCCACTTTAAAACAAAGGCTTAAAAAACGCTTAAATTAGCTCTTATTTTTCGTGAACCTTGTAAAACCCCGCTTTTAGCCTTCTTTTCTCTAATATAATCTCTTTTACTACTATATACTCCTATTTTCTTGTGTAATTACCATATTTACAAAGAAATCCTTAGGATTTAAGGGTTTATATTTAACTACACATTATTTGGAACACTAACGGGAAGATTAATTAACCTCTTTAGTTTAAGGGCTTTTTTATTGGAATTTTTATAAAAAGAAGGATTTATAAAAAATTTATCGTAGTATTTAGTTAGAAGTTGTGTGGAGTATCTACTAGTGATTATGTTCCGATAATAAAGTTGTGATAGTATGTGTATTTATTTGTTTCTTTAAAAAATAAAAAGAGGTTAACTTAAAATAATTGTTTTATTCTATAAAACACTTTGAAAAGGTACAAAAAAAGAAGGATTTAATCTTTAGAATTGGATATATCAAATATGAAGACTCAACCTCATATATTTCCTTTTTTAGGTTAAATTGATAAATGGAGGATTATAATGGATTTACAAAATTGGATTAAGAAATTAGTAATAGAATTCCGAAAGCAATATAATTTACTTTCTCCCGATGAACAGAAGAAAAATATATCAAATCTTGATAATTTTAGTTTTCCGTGTCAAATTAATATCGTTTGGTGTCAATTCCATGATATAAATATTCAAATAATGATAGTTACGAAATGGGAAGATAGGGAAGATTTAGAGATAAATGTTTATGGTCCTATTGAATCTAAAGATATTATAAAAAAATTAGAAAATATACTAGAAGAGAAAAAGTGGAATAGAAGCTTTGATAAGGATGAAAGATACTCGCTTGTGAAAAGAAGAAATAAGTATTCAACTATATTGAAAGGTGTATTTATAAGTTCATTTGCGAATTATAAAAGATATATATTATCAAAAGCTTTTAAAGGATATAAAGAAAAACCTATCGTTTCTACGAAATGTTATTTAGCAAAAGATGCATTTTATTGGATTTGCCAGGGTAAAATGCAAGATTTAGATATAATGCAAATAACTAATGAAATCTTTAAAAATGTCAAGAAGGATAAAAAAACATTAGTTAGAAAAATAACTAAAAAAGAAAACAGGATAAAAGGTTATGGAGCTTATTTCTTCCCACCAATCTGGGTTGAAGATGAACCAGAGATATCATTAGAAGATGTAATTACCGAAAAACCGTTAACTGATTATTATACAAAACCCGCTTATCAAACTGAACTAAATAATCGTATTCTATTATTTCACAAAGATGGATTGATAATAATTGGAGACGAAGATAAAAATGAGGCGTTGAGATATTTAAATCTTGTATCATCTATCGCATGTTTATATAACTACCCATCGTTTGTTATTACTGAAAATGAATTAGGAGAGCTAGATATTAATCTAAATAATTTGGAAATAAATGGACCTACAATGTCATTAGCATCTATTAGGAATCTAGCTTGCCAAGAAAGATATTATGGATACACTAGTTTACCTATAATGAATCCATATTCAAGGAAAATTATGCCTTTGAAAACATTAAAAAGTATAATTGATTTATCAAACAAACTTATTACTAACTCAAGAGAAGAAATAATTAACTACTTAAGCCATTTTTTAGAGGGGTATACTCTTTTTTGTAATGCTGAATATTCCCAATCATTAATCATCAATTGGGTTATACTTGAAAAGAGGCTTATTCAATTAAGAGATAAATTTATGGATGAAAAAAATATTATTGGCAAAAGAAGAGATAAACTAAAAAATGTAAATCAATGGTATTCCGATAATTTAATAGAATTATTAAATTTCACTAAATATATTGACGATTGTGAATATAAAAAATATATGGATTTAAAAAAAATAAGAAATAATATTGCACATAAAGGAGTATTGGCAACAAAGAAAGATGCAAAAGATTGTCTTAAATTTAGCTATAATATATTGAATAAAATGTTAGACGAAGAATGTCAGAGTATTTTAGATAGTCTGGGGGAACATCTTTCGGAGCATATATCATTAGCATCTACTGGCGAGTCATCAATTATTTATAGAAATTAAAATCATTTCTAAAATTTTAAAAATAAAAATAATAATAGTCTTTTTATGTTTATTAAAAGAGCGCATTAAATAGAGGCATTCTATCTTTTAATTCTTAATAAATACCAATTACTTCTTTTAACTTCCAATACACCTTTTCAGTCTCATCGCTCATACAAAAAGTTCGATAATCGTTCTGTCTGCCAGGGGGAGCCCCTATATATTTAGCAATATTTATAAATTGTTATTCAAATAAAAGGTTTAATCTTACTTCTTCATTAAATTCCCTTTCAATTTCTCCCTTTATTTCTTCAATAATAATTTCTCCTGTTGTGCTAATTATTGCAGAATTTAAGTGTCCTCCGAAAGCATTATTGTTTGAATCGGATATAGTAATATGTAAATGAAGATATATTTTTCCTTTCATAGTAGAGATATTTCCGATTAAACTAGTAATTTCATAATCTCCTGTTAATTCTTGAGAAAAATATTCTTTAGTTTTAGCCTTAAAAGACCCAACAGTTGCTCTTTCAATTCCTCCCACACCGCTAACCGAACCTAGTTTTATTTTGTTTTTTTTACAAAGCTGTTTTAAAGTTTCAATAATTTCTTCTCCTTTATCAATTCTTACCACCCATTTATTTCCGAATTTTTTTAATTTCATCTTTTATTCTCCTTTTTTATCCCTTAAAAATTTATTTATGTCAGTACTAGCTTTTTCTTTTATCTTATGAGTTATATTCTGTGATATTTTAAAGATCATGTTCTCCCACTGTTAAATCCTAGATCTTTAATAGGAATTTTAATCTTTGCCTCGTGAAAGATTATTGTTATAGTACTCTGGATGAAGCTTACCACTATTGTTAAAAATTTTTTGTTTATATAGGCAAGTCTGTACCTTTTTCTTATTCCTTTGCAATCTTTCTAAACTACTTCACTAAATTTTACATTAACTTTTTACCGGGACTCCGTAAGGGCCATCGGATAAATAGGCTATTCTTGGTTTTTCTTGCCCGGCTCTTTTCAATTCATCGATTGATATTTCCACTGCTTTTTCTATTACTTGGGCAGCATTCTTAAAATTACCTTTGTATCTTTCAGGTCCGGGAAGAAATATATTCCCATCAACACCAGGAATAATTTTATAATCATCAAAAGAAAGCCGGGGACTGTAGTAAATAAAGTTCTCTGGAGGAATTTTGGAGAACAAGCGAGTCCACATTTGCACTTGCCATTGATCGGGAACAAAAGTCCAATCAGGCGATAAAATCAAACGATTAAATTGTTTTACTCCTATTATTTTTAATAGATGTAAAACTGCCCTATATTTTTCGCTGCCGATTAAATCCTTATCATTATTATTTGCTATCATAATTAATTTACCATGGGATTTTAAAGCCGGGATAGCAGCTACTGCAGCTTTGGCTGTTTGGTAGTGGTTAATGCCTACAAAGCCAGCATGGGTAATAACAATATCATATTCTTTATCCAGGGGTATATTAACGTATTTTTTTATCTGTTTTACTGCCTGTTTATGAGCTTTCGCCAAATCTCCGGCAAATACTCCGGTTAGTTTAAAATCTTGGTCTAAAGTAACGTTTAAAATATAATCTGTACCAGCTTTTTTAGCTATTTCTAAAGCTTCCTGGTGACAGGGATTATCATTTATAATTAAGTCACTAGCCTTCGATGAAGATAACATGTGCGCGCCGTGGAATATATAGATGCTTTCTTCTCCTATGAGCCCTGGACAGATTGATTTTCTTCCTCCTGATGCACCGACCATGAAATGTGTTTCCACTAACCCGGTAAGTATTTTAATATCTGCTTCAATATAATCAAGATTAATATATACTGAACTACCACAGCTGGTTTTGCCCAAATGTGCTAAATTATTTTTATCTCGACAATTATGGTTTTTTATGGGAATTCTATAGTCAAATACCCGAGGGTCCAACATCTCTCTTAATTCTTTTTCGGATAATGGTCGATGAGTACCACTGGCTACTAAAATAAGAATATGGTTATTAGGAATATTTTTAGCTAAAAGTTTTTCAATGATGGGCCATAATATTCCTGCTTTACCTTTGTAAGGGACAGGACGAGTATTATCTGAAATTACTATTACTGCCTTTGCTTCTGGATTTTTCTTTAGTTTTTGCTCAATGATTTTGTCCAAGCTCGGACTGCCTATAGAATTTATCAAGGCCCTTTGAATAGATAAGGCTGGATTATCAAGTAATTTGGGGGGGGTAATAGATAGAATATCTGTATTATCTGGAAGATTTACTTCAATTATTTCTTTTTTTAATTGTATAGAAACTTTTTTCATTTTCCATACCTTTTATTTTTTAGAGGTATTGTCATCACTATATGTATTAATTTATCTGAATATTATATTCAATGATATCACAACCCGGAAGACTTTTCATTATTCATGGAAAAGATTTTCTTAACTATCGTCGTTGTTTAAGATTTTAGACACGGTAGCGATATTTTTTATTAATTTGTCTATAGGAATTCTGTTAGTGTAAATTTTGTTGGGGTAGTTGGAGAAAGATAATCATAATAATATCTTTCTCCCCGGAAATTCAAAATAAGTTTGATATAATGTTATTTCATGATATAATAAAACATAACTTGTCAGACAATATAACAAATAAGACAAATAATGTATAAAAGGAGGTGGTTGAAAAGGAATATCTCTGATCTTTCCTTTTGATTGAGGAGGAGATGAAAGTATTTCAGCTTATATTTGGCTAGTTTTAAAAATTATGTTAAAAGGAGTGTGTAAAAATGAAGAAATTGAATTACCTGATAATATTTAATTTGATTTTGATTTTTGTATTGTTACTTAGCATTACTATCAGTGGACTGAGTGCCGATGAAGTGATTAACTGGAGACTGCAATCAATGTGTGCCGCCGGTGATTTTGGATTTGAGGGTGCCAAAAGGTTTGCCGAGCAAGTGACCGAAGCCAGTGGTGGACGTTTGGTGGTTAAAGCTTTCACTGCAGGAGCCATTATCCCTGCCGGAAAAGAGTTTGACGGAGCAATTGCAGGCTCGGTAGAGGCAGCTCATGTATCCGGTGGCTGGGCTGTCGGTTACGTCCCTGCAGGTGTCTTCTACACCAACTGGGTAGGTGGCCATACCGGTAATCAGTTGATGATGTGGTTGGAATACGAAGGGAATGCATTGGCCCGAGAATTATATGAACCTATTGGTGTATACTTTGTTGACCAACTAACAGTTCATCCGGCTGAAGTTTGGTGTCATTCTACAAAACCACTGCGTTCAGTCGAGGATATTAAAGGACTAAAAATTAGGTGTGGAACCACTGCCCTTAATTCAATCTTTAAAGAAATGGGGGCAGCACCGGTTTTCCTCCCGGGTGGAGAGATTTACGAATCAGTTAAGCGAGGAATCATTGATGCCTTTGAATATATTACTCCGTCTTTGAATTGGGGTATGGGTTTCCATGAAGTAACCGACTATATGTATATATCATCTTCCCGTGCTCCCAGTGATGCTCAATCCTTGTATGTGAACATGGATGCTTGGAATGCACTTCCTGCGGATTTACAGGAGATTGTAAAATTGGTTGCCCACAGAGTGTCCCATGAATTCTTTTCTGAATCGGTTGTCCGTGATTCTACGGCATTGGAGAAATACAAGGAATATGGCACTATTGTGGAGAAATTACCCAAAGATATTGAAGAATTATTATTTGAGAAAGCAAAAGAGTATTATGCTGCAGAGTCTGCCAAAGATCCCGGTTATAAGAAAGTATACGAATCAGCACTCAAATTTAAAGAAATTTGCGATATGTTTGATATAAAATAATCATTTCTAAAGCATCAACAAAAACTATATATACTTAGTATTAACCTTGCTCCGGAAAATTTAGCCCGGAGCAAGGTTATAAAAAAGAAGGAGTAAATAAATCGGTATGAAAAAACTTGTACAAATTATTAATTCGATTAGTGAAGTCACAGGCCAGCTGGTAAAGTTTTTGGTGGTACTATTAATTATAGTACTTTGCTATGAGGTTATCTCCAGATATGCTTTTAACCGGCCTACAATTTGGGCATTGGAAACTTCCAAGATGCTTATGGGGACTTTTGGTGCTTGTGGGTGGGCTTATACCTATTTATATGACGGGCATGTTAGGGTAGATGTTTTCTATTCAAAATTGTCGCGCAGAGGAAGAGCATGGATTGATGTCATTTTATCAATTATTTTCCTTTTTCCTATATGCATTATTCTTATCTTTGCAGGAGCAAGATGGGCAGTATTTTCCTGGAAATTTGGTGAAAAAATGGTGGAAAGCAGCTGGCTGCCCCCGGCGGCGCCTTTTAGAACTATATTGGTTTTTGGTTTCTGTCTTTTTACCTTGCAGAGTCTGTCTAAATTCATTCAAGATCTATACTTTTTAATTAGAAAGAGAGAGCTATTATGATAGATATTGTAGTAAGCCCTGAAGTCGTTACCATAGGGATGTTCGGAGCCCTTTTAATCGGTGTGCTTACCGGTTTTCCACTGGCTCTTCCCATTGGTGGTGTTGGTGTTATCACCGGGTATTTATTATTTGGTCCCAATGCTTTTGATTTAATCTACGGTCGTGTTTATGCTATTATAACCAATTATGGATTTATGGCAGTACCTTTGTTTGTTTTTATGGGGAACATGTTAGAAAAATCCGGTATTGCTGAAAAAATGTATGATGCAGTACATGTGTGGTTTGGTAAGTTTAGAGGAGGATTGGCGATTACCAGTGTATTAATTGGCACCATTATGGCTGCCTGTGTAGGTATTATTGCAGCTTCCATTACCATGTTAACCCTGGTTGCCCTGCCGGCGATGATGAAACGTAATTATGATAAAGGGCTAGCTACCGGGGCAATCTGTGCCGGGGGTACATTGGGTATTTTGATTCCACCCAGTATCATGCTTATTATTTATGGACCGGTAGCCTGGATTTCTGTCGGGAAGTTATTTATGGCTGCCTTCATGCCCGGTTTTCTTCTTTCCGGATTATATATGCTCTACATTGGTATTCGTTCTTATCTTCAGCCGTCAATTGCTCCTTCAGTCGAAGATGAAGGTAGGCAGCTAACTTTTGGCCAAAAAAGTAAGATGTTAATTACAACCCTGGCACCAACTGCGTTACTTATCTTGTCCGTAATGGGAGCCATTTATCTTGGTTTGGCGTCCCCTACCGAGGCTGCTGCAGTGGGTGCTGCTGTGGCAACGCTTTTAACCATGGCTTATGGCCGTTTTAGCTGGAAAGTACTGAAAGAGGTTACATTGGGGACCATCAAATTAACCGGAATGGTGCTGTTAATTGCCGGTTGTTCCACTGCCTTCGTTAGTGTATTTTTAAGCGCCGGTGGTGGTGATGTGGTAGAGAATTTTATTCTTTCTATTCCCGGTGGGCGTTGGATGGCTTTTGCTCTTATTATGTTCGTATGTTTTATTTTGGGTATGTTTATTGATTGGATTGGCATTATTTTTGTTATGGTTCCCATATTAGCTCCTATTGTTCCTCGTTTGGGATTTGACCCTTTATGGTTTGCCATGATGATTATTGTGAATCTTCAGATGTCCTTTTTAACACCACCTTTTGCTTATGCTATATTTTTCCTTAAAGGTGCAGCTGCACCGGAATTAGGCATTAAAACAAGTGATGTCATACGCGGAGTAATACCTTTTGTTATTCTAATGGCGATCGGACTCCTTTTATTGATTGTTTTTCCTCAAATTATTCTCTGGTTGCCGAGCACGATGTAGATATACCCAAGCCATCGCAAAAGTGAGATTATAAAAAATATCTTAAAGATATTATAAAATATCGAAAATATGGGAGGCAAGTAATGAAAAAAGAGATTATTGTGACCGAAAATGCTCCGAGTGCTTTCGGACCGTTTTGCCAGGCAATGAAGGCAAAGGGATTTATCTTTACTTCCGGTATTTTGCCTCTGGACCCATCAACCGGTAAAAAGGTAGAGGGGGGCATCGAAAAGGAAACTAGGCAGACCTTGGATAATATTAAAGCTATTTTGGAAGCTGCAGGTTCTTCCTTAAATGATGTGGTAAAGGTGATCGTATACCTTACTGATATGAATGATTTTAAAGTGGTTAATGAAATTTATGGACAGTATTTTTCCGAGCCCTACCCGGCACGTGCAGCTATAGAAGTTAGTGGGCTTGCAAAAGATGCAAAAGTAGAAATCCAGGCAACCGGAATATGTGACGAGTAATAAAGATTGTTTAAAAAACAAAAAAAGTTTTATGGTTTATCGCTTATAGTGGAGCAGCCATAATCCAATGAAAATGAGTAATAGTTTTACAGGACATTAACTAGTAGCTTGAGAGTGTTAATAATGTTTATCTGTTTTAGTGAAAAAAGTCTTAAATTTGACATAATATTATCCAATGATATTATATTATAAAATTATCAGACAATATGACTAATATGACAAAATAAGTAGAGAGAGGAGTAGGACAATATTTAACAAAGTTCGAACAAAAAAAGTTTATATAGTAATTGTGGAGCAAATTCGGGATTTAATTAAAGATGGCAAACTAAAACCGGGAGATAAACTTCCTCCGGAGCAAGTGCTGGCTAAGAAATTCGGTACCTCTCGCCCTTCGGTGAGAGAAGCGCTGAGCGCGCTGGAAATATTGGGCATTACAGAAAGCAGGGGAGGCAAAGGAAACTTTATAAAGGATACACCCAGATCCACTTTATATGAGCAAGAAGTCATGGAGTTAGAGGAAGAGGAGAGCCCTTTTGAACTGTTAGAAGCAAGAAAAGCCGTGGAAATCGAGATTGCTGATCTGGCTGCTAAAAAAGCTACCAAGGAAGATATCGATGCTATTTATGAGTCCTTGCATAAAATGGAGGGAGTCATGAATAATATTCCCGAGATGATGGAATTCGATAGGGAATTTCACATGAATATAGCCAGGGCAGCGCACAATAACCTTCTTTTTTCCATGATGACTTATTTGAGTGATTTGTTAAAAGAAAAACTTTGGGTAAACATGAAAGAGAAAACCTGGAATCTTCCCGGTTATCCACAGAAATATTTAAAAGAACATACTGAGATTTTTAATGCCATTAAAAACAAAGACAGTAAAAATGCTCGCAAGCAAGTATATCGTCATTTAGCTGACGTGGAAAAAGATCTATTAAGAAATTAAAGGAGGACGCTATGCAAGACTCAATGTATAAATTTATGAAAGTGGGATTAATCCACTTTATGGCTTATCCTCAGGTGATGAAAGGGGAAGGACCGATTCTCGAGTCCTTACAGAAAATAGCGGAAGATGATTTCTTTACCGCGATAGAAGTTTCCTGGATCAAGGATGCGAAAGTTAGGGAAAAAGCTAAAAAACTTTTGGAAGTGAGTCATTTAACCGTTGCTTATGGCGCTCAACCTCGTCTACTGGTTAAAAAGTTAAATCTTAATTCTTTTGATGAAGCAGAAAGGCAAGAAGCGGTTGATGAGGTTAAAGCAGGAGTTGACGAAGCATATGAGATAGGAGCAAAGGGCCTTGCTTTTTTAAGTGGTACAGACCCGGAAGGTCAGGAACGGGAACATGCCTTAAAATTATTGATTTCTTCCATTAAAGAAATATGCGCTTATGCTAAATCCAAGGGAGACCTGGGAATCGTCCTGGAGGTTTTTGACCAGGAAATTGATAAAAAATGCTTAATCGGACCGACTAAAGACGCCAGAATGGTGGCAGAGGAAGTAAGAAAAGAATTTGATAACTTTGGATTAATGGTTGATCTGTCCCATCTGCCCCTTTTAGGTGAGACGCCTGCGCAGGCCATCATGCCGGTGAAGGATTATCTGGTTCATGCCCATATGGGTAATTGTATTCTACAGGATAAAGAACACCCCGGTTATGGTGACCAGCATCCCAGGTTCGGAATTGCTGGCGGGGAAAATGATGTCAAGGAATTAACCGAATACTTAAAAGTTCTACTAGATGTCGGATTCTTGAATCAACAAAATCCGCCCATTGTAAGCTTTGAGGTAAAACCACTGGCTGATGAATCCTCAGAAGTGGTTATTGCCAATGCCAAGCGTGTGTTAAGAGAAGCATGGGCAAAAATTTAAAGGAGGAATTAACAATGAAAAAGATTGGATTTATCGGTGTTGGTATCATGGGTAAACCAATGGCTAAAAACCTGATTAATGCAGGTTACGATATGATTGCTTATGATATTGTTGAAAAAGCTTTAAATGAAATAGTGGAATACGGAGCAGACAGGGGTACATCGCCGAAAAACGTAGCAGAAAATAGTGATGTAGTCTTAACCATGCTGCCTAATTCTCCTGATGTGAAAGAAGTAGTGCTGGGTAAAAATGGTGTCATCGAAGGAGTAAGCAAAGGTCAAATTCTAATCGATATGAGTTCCATCGCGCCTTTGGTTTCTCAGGAAATTGCCCAAGAATTAGAGAAAAAAGGCGTGGAGATATTAGATGCTCCGGTAAGCGGGGGTGAGGAAAAAGCAAAATCTGGAACGCTTGCTTTTATGGTCGGTGGCAAAAAGGAAGTATTCGAAAAATATAAAGGTATTTTAGATGTGATGGGCGGAAGTGTGACCTTGGTAGGGGATATTGGTGCCGGACAAACTACCAAATTAGCCAATCAGGTTATCGTTGCCCTGAACATAGCTGCCGTGGCAGAAGCTATGGTTCTTGGTAAAAAAGCAGGAGTAGATCCTGAAAAGATTTTCAATGCCATTAGAGGAGGTCTTGCCGGCAGCAAGTGTTTGGAAGATAAAGCACCCAGGATGTTAAAAGGAAGCTTTGCTCCCGGTTTTAAGATGAAACTGCACTTAAAGGATCTTACTAATGTTTTTGAAACCAGCAGGAAATTACATACCGCTATGCCATTAACTGCTCAGGTCATGGAAATGATGCAGGTGCTTATCGCTGATGGTAATACCGAAATAGACCATGGTGGATTAGCATTGTTTTATGAAAAGATGAATGGGATTTCTTTAAAACAATAATATAATGAAATGTAAATATTTATGGTTATACCTTTGATATCCATTTATATTATTTTAAATTAAGAAAAGGGAATTAGAATAAGGAGGGGTACTTAATGCCAATTATAGATTCCAAGACAGGAAAAATAATAAAAGATTATACAGTTGAAGAATTAATTGAAAAAGCAAAAGAGATGAGAGCCTACAATATGGTGGCCATTACTGCAGCCGGTTCCGGTCATACCGGAGGAACTCTATCCATTATGGATGTGACTGCTGCCTTATACTTAAAGGAGATCAACCATGACCCGGCGAATTCTGACTGGGAAGACAGGGATAGAGTTTTTTGGTCAGTAGGGCATAAAGCACCCGCTCTCTATGTTGCCCTAGGAGAGGCAGGTTATTTTCCTCTTGATGAAGTGGTGAAATTGAGAAAATTATGGTCCGGTTTTGAAGGGCACCCCAACCGCTTTAAATTACCGGGGTTGGAACTGTCCAGTGGTTCATTGGGACAGGGTTTGGGGGTTGCTGTCGGATGTGCCTTGAATGCCAGATTAGAGAAAAAAGACTATAGGACTTTTTGTATTTTAGGAGACGGTGAATTAGACGAAGGCTCAATATGGGAAAGTGCCATGTCTGCCGCTCATTACAAATTAGATAATCTGACCGCCATAGTGGATAGGAATAATCTGCAGATTGACGGACCGACTGAAGAGGTTATGCAATTGGAGTCATTGCTTTCTAAATGGCAATCATTTGGCTGGCATACCATAGAGGTTGATGGTCATGATATGACTGAGATTTTAAAGTCCTTTGAGAAAGCAAAAAGTTTAAAAGGCAAACCAACAGTCATTATTGCCCATACAATCAAAGGAAAAGGAGTATCCTTTACTGAAAATGTAGTCGGTTATCATGGTGTATGCCCCAAGGATGGACGAAAAGGAGCAGAATCATTGGAAAAAGCCTTACAGGATATTAAAGCCAAAAAATTTAATGAGGAAAAAGTAGATGCCCTGTATCAAAAGGCTTGTACATATCAGGAAGAAGTTAACCGGAAGATTGATAAAGCGATGCCCAAATTCAGCCGGGAGTACTGGTGGAATAAAGCTAAGACCATGAAGGTGAAGATGGTACCTACCCGAAAAGGGTTTGGGGATGCCATTAGCAAATTGGGTGAAGCGAAATCAGTAATTGCCTTCGGTGCCGATATTACCAATTCAATCTGCATGAATCAATTTTATGAGAATCATCCGGAAAGAAAAGAACGGTTTTTCCAGATGGGTATTGCCGAACAGAACATGACCTCGGTGGCTTCCGGATTTGCCAAAGAAGGCAAAACAGCCTTTATAGGTTCTTATGGGGTCTTTGTTACCGGTAGGAATTGGGATCAGATCAGAACCACCGTTTGCTACAATAACTATAATGTAAAAATTGCCAATGCCCATGGCGGATTATCGGTAGGTCCTGACGGGGCAACTCATCAGGCCCTGGAAGAAATCAGCAATATGTATTATTTGCCAAATATGAACATTATAGTTCCCAGCGATTCTCTGGAGACAGAAAAAGGGACCATGGCTGTTGCCAAAATTCATGGCCCGGCGGTGATCAGGTATGCCAGGGAAGCTACCCCCATTGTCACCAAAAAGGATACACCTTATGCATTCGGTAAAGCCAATGTTATCCGTTTCAGAGAGGAAAAAGAAGAATTTATCGATGCCTTTGAGACCAAACTCGCTTCTGACTACCAAACTGAAAAAGAAGATGTTTGCATTATAGCTTGTGGGCCCATGGTGGCAGAGGCCATGCGGGCTGCCTATATTCTAAAGAAAGAGTACAGCCTTGAAACCAGGATACTAAACATTCACACAGTCAAACCCCTGGATAAAGAAAATATTTTAAAAGCATCGGAAGAAATTGGACTGGTAATGACCGTGGAGGAACACCAAAAGGGTGGTTTTGGAAACATAATTGCCGGAGTGATTGCCGCTGGTAAAAAGTATAACACTCCCTTATTATTGGATATGATGGGTGTGGATGACAAGTTTGGCTTATCTGGTGCCCCCTGGGAACTGCTTAAGACCTTTGAACTTACTGCCGAGCATATCGCAAAAAAGACAAAAGCATTAAGTGAAAAGAAAATAGAATAAAAGAGGAATGATAAAAATGGATGTTAAAAAGATTACCATTATAACCGAAGACCTTAAAGTGGATGCCAGTTTAAATGATAGCGAAACTGCACAAAATGTTTGGGATTCACTACCCATTGAAGGCAGGGTAAATACCTGGGGTGATGAGATTTATTTTTCCATACCGGTTAATGTTGGATTAGAGAATGCGAAGTCAGTAGTTTCCGAAGGAGATTTAGGCTATTGGCCACCTGGAAGTGCTTTCTGTATCTTTTTCGGGCTCACTCCGGCGAGTCAGGGTGATGAAATAAGGCCAGCCAGTCCAGTGAATATCTTCGGAAAAATAACAGGAGAATCAAAAGTATTTAAAAAAGTGAAATCAGGTGCAAAAATTATCATTGAGAAGAGTGAATGATAGTTAGCAGGAAATTAACGTACCCATTTTACTATCTCCTGATTTTTTCTTTCTTCACGCGATACTTTTTCTTTTATAGTAATTTATAAGGAGACTCCATTTTTTTACTTTTGATTAAAATATTTTGGGGAATTCCCAGTTTTATCAATTGATTATAAAGAGCTTCACAAAAGAATTTTTCGGTATCAAAATGTTCAATATCCAAAACATTCAGTCCCAATTCTTTGGCTCGAAGGGCAGTATGATAAGTAATATCTCCGGTGATGTATAAGTCAACATTCTTGCTGCTAACTTGCTCCAGGAGAGAGCCTCCTGCTCCCGTACAAAGTGCCACCCTTTTTATTTTACGGTTATTAGATTTAATAAGTCTTATATAATGTGCCTGGAGTCTATTTTTTACCTCCAGGGAGAATTTAGAAATTTCTGCTTCTTTATCTATCTCGCCGAATAAACCTATTCCATGTGACGGTTTTGTTTTAAGCTCATATACATCATATGCAGGTTCTTCATAGGGATGATTATCTTTCATCGTTTGTATAACCGAATCTAAATCTCTTTCTGTTACTATAGTTTCAATTTTTATCTCATGAACTTCTTCTCTTTCACCTATTTTTCCAATAAATGGATTGGTTCCTTCCATTGGTTTAAAAGTTCCTTGACCGGCAATATTAAAAGATGTCTCGGTATATTTGCTTATCTTCCCTGCTCCTGCTTCAAAGACCGCCTGCCTTACTCTCTTTGCCTGTTGAATAGGAACATATACTGCAAATTTAAAGATTTTTTCCGAACTGCTCTGCAGAGGAGAAATTTTCTTTATTCCTAATAAATTAGTTACATAATCATTTAGTCCATTTTCAGCCAGGTCGTAGTTTGTATGCATAGCAAAAAGATTTATTTTATTGGTGATGGCTTTAAAAATCAAGGGATTTTTCTGTTTAGTAATTTGCTTTAAAGGAGAAAAGAAAAGTGGATGATGTGCAATAATTAAATTTGCCTTGTTCTCCATAGCCTCATCCAGTACACTCTGAGTTACATCTAAAGAAAGTAATATTTTTGTGATAGGAGCATCAAGGTCAGCAAATTGAATACCACTATTATCAAAACTTTCCTGCAAAAAAAAAGGAGCAATTTTATCTAAATTATTTATAAGATTTTTTACTTTCATTTTTTCACCCTCTCTCTTTGTTCTAATTCTAGATTTTCTTATCCTTTTTCTCAACCATCTAACCAAGTAACTAAATAACCAATTAACTGATTTTCAACTCGATACTCGATACCATATACTTGATACAATATTCTCCCAGTTTATTAGGTCAATTAATTAAAATTATGTTATCATTATAATATATTTTTATAAATTTAAAAATAAAATGGCAAATAAATTGCAAATTACTTTAATTAAGAGGAGATAAAAATGAAAAAACCGGAGTTATTAGCCCCGGCTGGCAATTTAGAAAAACTAAAAATGGCGATTATTTACGGAGCTGACGCAGTATATTTGGGCGGTGAGAATTTTGGATTAAGGGCCGGAGCAAAAAACTTTTCTCTAGCACAACTCGTAGAAGGAATCAAGTTTGCACATGATAGGGGGAAAAGGATTTACTTGACCCTCAATATAATCCCACACAATGAAGACCTGGAAGGTTTACCCGAATATGTGGCTAAATTAAAGGAAATGGATTTAGATGCCCTGATAATTTCAGATCCGGGGGTTTTTAAGATAGTTAAAAATATTATCCCGGAGATGGAAATCCACTTAAGTACCCAGGCAAGCACTACCAATTATGCAGCGGTAAATTTTTGGCATGAGCAGGGGGTTAGAAGAATAATTCTGGCACGGGAATTATCTTTGGAAGAGATAAAAGAAATAATAAAAAAATCTCCTCCTGATATGAAAATTGAAACATTTATACATGGAGCTATGTGTATCTCCTATTCGGGTAGATGCCTGTTAAGTAATTATATGGTAGGCCGGGATGCCAACAGGGGAGATTGTGCTCACTCTTGCAGATGGAAATATTATCTTATGGAAGAGACCAGACCGGGAGAATATTTCCCGGTATATGAGGATGAGAAAGGGGCTTATTTTTTTAATTCCAAAGATTTGTGTATGATAGAACACCTGCCCTCATTGATAGAAGCGGGAATTTCTGTTTTTAAGATTGAAGGAAGAATGAAGAGTTCGTATTATGTTGCTACCGTGGTTAAAGCTTATCGGCATCTTATCGATAATTATTTTGCAAAACCGAAAGAATATTTTTATGATAAAAAATGGTTAGACGAGATAAAAAAAGTGAGCCACAGATATTTTACCACCGGATTTTTCTTTGCAAAGCCAGACGGAGAAGAACAAAGATATGATAGCAGCGAATATATAAAAACTTACGATTTTGCCGGATTGATACTGGACTATAACTCAGATAACCGGATAGCCGTTATAGAACAGAAAAACAGGATGTTTGCAGGAGATGAGATTGAAATATTCGGTCCGGACAATGATTTTTTCACTCAAAAAATCGAGAAAATGTGGAACGAGGAAGGGGAAGAGATTGAAGTTGCCCCTCACGCTAAGCAAATTATCAGAATAAAAATGGCCAAGCCGGTAAAGCCCTGGTATATAGTGAGAAAATTCAACGAAAATTAAGTGGATAAATTATTTAATTTCTCGGAATTTTTTTGGATTTTTGTTTCTTAAATGATTATAATGAATTAGATATCAGTTTTATTTAAATAAGTAAAAGTCAAGGTTAAGAAAGGTAAGGCGATATGATTTTGAATGATTCTCCAAAAGCTTCTACGGAATATAATTTTAATGTCGATTTGGGTGAAAAAATAGTAACCAGAGACAAGGTCTATTCTATCTTGAGTAAAGCTATTTATCGGGGTGATCTCAAGCCGGGGCAAAGGTTGGTAGAATCGAAATTGGCCAAATTGATGAAGGTAAGCAGAACTCCTATTCGTGAAGCAATAATAGAATTGCAGCAAAAAGGTTTAGCCGTATCTTCTCCTCCTAAGGGCGTAAAAGTTGCACCTCTACCCTCCAAAGAGGAATTGACTGAATTTTATGATATAAACGGTGTTTTGCGGGGCCTGGCGATAAGGAAAGCAGTACACCATATTACACCGTACGAAATAAATCGCCTAGAAGAAGTCGTTAAGGAAAGTGAACATTTCTTAAATGAAGACTCGCTTAAAGAGATTTCAAAATTAAATATCAAGTTTCACAATATCATAGACCACAGCAGTAAGAACAAAGAATTGATTCTGCTACTGGACAATATATACAAGAAATCGAGAGATAGATTTTCGGAAATTATTTCTCGGAAGGAGCGGCAGGAGAAATCAATTCAAGAACATAAAGCAATCCTGCAAGCCCTAATCAATAAAAATGCAAAAAAGGCAGAGAAATTAATGATTGAACATATTGAAAATGGCAAGGAATCCCTTTTGCAGGAAATTGAATTCCGGGAAAATAATTTTGTAGAAATTGCTTGGTAAGAAATTATAATTCAATCCTTACAGCTAAAAATATTTTTTGCACCTTGTTAATTTTCAAAACCGCTTCGTTTTATCTCCCGTCTTACCATCTAATCACTGAATGCTATTCCGGAAATCGAAAATAAAAACTAAAATATATTTGTCCTCTAGAACTTCATCAATTAAACAGTTCCATGCACGCCGGAAAAAATATTTACATTTTTTGAAAAGATATTAAGAAATATGTTGACTTTTAAAAAATATATACTACAATAGGTATTGTATACGGTATACCATATACCAACATAATTTAATTTTCCGTATATTTTGAATATTTTGAAAATCCATTTGGAATAAAGAACTGATAGGTCTGAGAGTATCGGGAACTATATTACTAATATATCCATGATTAAAAAACATTAAAATGAAATAATTTTAGTTTAAAAAAAGGAATTTAAAAATGGAAATAAAAACCATCACTATTTGTGGAGGTGGTAATGCTACCCATGCTATGATACCAATCATCCGAAAATGTTTTTCCGGTCAGCTCAATCTTTTTCTCCCCTTTGGAGATGAGGCCAATCATTTTCAAAAATTAGTTGATGAGGAAGGATTTTTATCCGCAAAAATAGGAGATGGTAAATTATATGGCCGTCCGGATAAAGTGAGTAAATTTGCAAATAAAGTATGCCTTGATGCTGATATAATCCTCTTGCCCTTACCGGCTTTTGCCCACGAACATACTGTTCAACAAATTGCTCCATTTTTAAAAGAAGAAGCAATAATAGGAGCAATTCCTTCCCGAAGCGGTTTTGAATACGCTGCTTTAAAGATTTTAAAAGATAATAATAAAGAAAAAGTAAAAATATTTGGCATGCAGACTCTTCCCTGGGCTTGCCGAATAAAAGAATATGCCGCCAGCGTAGATATCTTAGGTAAGAAAAAGTCGGTCGGAATGGCCGCATTCCCTCACGAAATTACTTCTGAACTAGCTTCTTTCCTAACCCAAGTGCTTGATTTAAAAATAGAACCTTTGCCGAATATGATAACCCTTACATTGGCAAATGTGGGACAGATTATTCACCCGGGGATCATGTACGGTCTTTTTAAAGGGAAAGAAAAGGTAATCTACCGAAAAGAAACAATTCCTTTATTTTACCAGGGAGTGACCAAAGATATTGCCAAAACATTAAAAGAGATGAGTGATGAAATATTGGTATTAACCCAAAAAATAAAATCTATAAGTAAAGAGATTGATTTGGACCATGTTTTAAGTTTATCGGATTGGCTGATATATTCTTACAAAGGATCAATTGCCGATGAAAGTACTTTACAGTCCTGTTTTGTAACTAATAGTGCTTATCAGGGTTTGCGTGCACCTATGCAGAAAATTAAAAATGAGTATTTTTCGCCGGATTTTAATTCACGTTATTTAACCGAAGATGTACCGTTTGGCCTAATCGTTATCAAATCGATTGCTCAAATGACTGAAGTGAAAACCCCGGTTATTGATGAAATTATTTTATCCATCAGCCAATGGATAGGAAAAGAATATTTAAAGGGAGGTAACTTAGAAGGAAAGGATATAAGTGATGCCCGAATTCCTCAGAATTACGGTATGAAAAATTTAGATGAAATTATAATTTATTAATTTGTTTAATTTTTATTTTTTACATAGTGAAAGGAGAAGAAAATGGAAGAACCAATAAAAAGAAGAGTATTGAACTGTTCCATTGATCCCTGTGTACACACATTAGGGGTAGAAAAGTTTGCGGAATGGATGGAAACGATGGGAATAGGTTATCTTGCCATAAAATTAGGTCCTGCTGTTTCCATTGATGAGCTTATAGATAAAATAAGAGAATCAAAACCGGAAGTAGTGTCTTTTTGCTACCGCCTGGGCGATCTGCATGTAGATGAAATAATTGTAGAGTTGATAGAAAAAGTTTACAAATATGAACTCGAATCGGAGAAAAGCGGAATCCGTTATTGCTTTGGAGGTCTAAGACCTGCTGCTAATTTGGTCAGAGCGATGACTGGCCAATCTGTTTTGGAAGATAAATTTTCCCCCAATAAAGACCGGCATTTTGATTTGGAAAAGATTGCAGAAGATTATAAAGATAAAGAAAAATTTCAAAATTTCTTTGCTTTAATAGTGGATGATTATGTAACTATGGCTGAATTGGATGAGTTTGCCCGTAACCGAATCAAGATTGCCAAAGAAAAGATTATCTGGTCTGATGACCTTCTAGAAAGAATAAAACAGGTACGCGAATTGGAAAATAGGCCAATTCTTCGGGCGCATATCGGTGCAGCAGCAGACACTATTCAACCTACGGTGGAAGGTGCAAAAGCTTTAAGTGAAGCAGGATGTTTGGAAATCATTTCTTTAGCGCCTGACCAGGTTACCCAGGCATTTTTACCAAAATTTGACCGAGGAGAAGAAGACCCCAAAAAATACCGTAACGGGGAGGGGGGAGCACCAATTCGAAGCAGAAAAGATTTAAAGGCTCTCAAAGATGCAACCAAATACGGTAATTGGCCTATGACCAGAATTTATTCCGGAACCGATGAACTGGTAGAAGCGGCAAAAATATTTGAGGAAACACTTCATATGCCCTTCCCCGCAGTGCCTATCTTTTTTTACAATCGATTGGACGGAAGAGGGCCACTTTCTATTTTAGACGGTATCAATGAACATTTTAACACTATGCGCTGGTGGGCATCCATCGATAAACCTCTGGAAATCAATGACCCTCATCAATGGCAGCTGCGCAGGTGTTCGGATGACATGTATGTAACAGATCATATTCTTTGCGGGATCGTTGCCTTAAAAATGGGATTAAAAAATTACGTTATGCAGTTGATGTTTGACCTTCCTCCGGAAATTGAACCTTTAAACGATTTAGCTAAAATGAAGGCTGCTTTTGAAATCATCGAACCTCTGACCAAACATTTCGATTATAATATCATTAAAGAGACCAGAGGCGGATTATCCAGTTTTCCGCCCAATTTGGATGAAGCCAAAAGTCATCTTTCCATGACTACCTATTGGCAGATGTTTATGGAGCCGGATATCGTTCATGTCGTCAGTTATTGTGAAGCTCATCATGATGCAAAGCCGGAAGATATTGTTGCCAGTTGTGATATTACCAAACAATCCTTTAGAGAATATGAACGTGCCCCCCTTCCCGATATATGGAATATTCCAAGTGTAGCAGACCGTAAAGAAGAGTTGAAAAAAGGAGCAATGTATAATATTTTTCATTTGGCTTTAATGGGGGGATATGAAGGGAAAGTTACTTTAAAAAATTTCTCAAAATTTGCAGTTTCCAAAGAAGTATCGGCAAAAAGAGAAAAAGTCGAAGAACAGGCAATGAATTATGAAACCATGCTGTTAGACCTTGTCGACGGAAAAAATTATCCTTCCGGTGAATGCAATATGATTAGTGCTGATAATCTAGATTTAGCCTTACAGGTAGGATTATTCCAGGCACCTCAGGTTACAGTTATCGATAAACGTTACGAATTATCCGGGATGTGCAGAACAAAAATGGTTGACGGATCCTGTAGAATTGATACGTTTTGCGGTAAAGAAGTCAATGATGAATTTGAACGAGTTGATATAATCAGAAATAAATTTCCCTGGTATTTTGATAAAAATGTCAGCCAGTCTGATGACTGGTCGGTGGTAGCAGATTCAAAAGATGTAATCGAAGAAGATACAACCCAGGCTTTCAGAGAAGAATTGGGAATTACGGATTTTAAAAACAAGAAGATCCTTGCAGTTGATTTCGGAAGTACTTATACAAAAGTGGCTATCTTTGATACCGGAAAAGAAGATGTTGATTTACGGTATGTTCCCACTACTATAAATGACATTCGAGAAGGATTGGCAAACGGATTAGGATGTCTTTCCGAATGCCAAAAAACAGGAAATTGGGATCCTCTGAAGAAAAAGATGGACGAATTTGATATAAAATTACCTTGCAGTAGTGCAAAGGGTGGATTGAAGATGGTTACCGTATCATTAACTGCCCGTGAAAGCGGTTTTGCAGCCGATCTTGCCGCCTTGACTGCCGGAGCAAAACTCTTAAACAGTTATTGCGGAAAATTATCCGAAGAGGATGCCAGAAATATTTATTTGAATGACCAGCCAGAGATCATACTATTGACCGGTGGAGTTAATGATGGCGGAGATACGGAAATAGTCCTGTATAATGCAAAGATTTTAGCCGAAACTGCAAAATTAGCAACTTACGCAAAATACGGTATACCAGTTATCTATTCGGGGAATGAAGATGTAAAAGAAGAAGTAGCGAGTATTTTCCAAAAACATGATATCGACGCAAAAATCACTGAAAATCTTATGCCCGAGGTGAATAATTATAATATCGAAGTTGTAAACGAAGCTATTCGGGAATTATTCCAGACAGTTGTTATTCGGGGCAAGGGATTTGATGTTGTCGAAGAGTATATGAGTGCTAAGTTTATCCCTACTCCCAGAGCTGCTTTCCTGGGAATTAATTTATTGGCCCGGGGTTATGGCGAAGAAGAGGGAATAGGAAATATTGTTGCCTTGGATGTAGGCGGCTGTACTACAGACTACTTTGCCAATGTAAGATCGAATCCTCTCTATCTTTATCCCTGGGATGATGCAAAGAAAAAAGCAAAAAGAACAATATTGAAGACACCAAATTACCCTCTGGCTTATCGAAGAGTAGAAGGAAAATATGGATTAGCATATAACGCCAGGAACTTGTTGGATTTGGAGAGATATAAAAGTGGAGAAATGAAAAAAGTTCTCGATGAGCAATTTAATGAAAAATACCCGAACTTCAAAGGAGGTTGTAAAAATTACCACCGTTATTTAAAAGCCAGTAATGGCAAATGGGAAGTTAAATTAGAAGAATATCTAAAATGGATTTCAGATAATCCCCATATTCAACCGGAAACAGAAGAAGAAAATTTTGTAAGAAGCTTACTGGCAAGTGAAACACTAAAAATCGCAACCTCAAACAATGTAGGTCATGTAAAAGAAACAGATGTGTATTTCTTGCAGGAAGGAGTTAATTTCTTTACTGAAGATTGCACTTTGGTTTTGGTCGGAGGTACAATTTATCATAAATGTAAAGAAGGAAACGGTTACCATTTGGAAAATATAAAAACAATTGCCAAAGGTGCTCTCTTTGACCCCAAGGAATATACTATCTTGCGTTCCAACAGCAAAGTATTGCTTGATGCTTCTTATATCCTTTCTACTGTCGGTGGACTTTATGGACGGCTTGACCCGGAGAAGGCGATAAGAATTTTAAAGAAAAACTTTAAGCTTTTGGACCTTTAAAGTTATAAATTAAAATGTGCAAAAAATATAATTTAGTGTTCCAACCAGCTATACCACCGGTATAGCTGGTTGGAACACAGAAAAAATTTATAAAAATTGTAGAATTAGGATGGTAAAATATAATGTCTATTAGAATTGATAAGAGTAGTATTTTTAATAGAACTAATGTATTGTTTTGGGGAGGTCTAATTTTTGCAACTGTCCAGTTGATGCTTCCCATCTTTGCATCTTTAATAGATTTACAATTGAGAGCGGTTCATATTATTTTAGGAATTTCGCTCGCCTCATTAGCCTTTCCTTATGGCAAAGCAAAGGAAGAACAAACTAAGATTTCGCTTTGGGATATATTTGTCATCACGGTAATAGTTATTGCCAATGTTAATACATTCTTAAAAGCCATGCAAATTTATATGGTCCCCGGAAGTGCTTCCCCCTTTGATTTGATCATAGGTTCAGCCCTGATTTTAATAATTCTTGATGCAGCTCGTAGATCTGTAGGATGGGCAATACCGGTATTTGTTGCTCTTTTATTTCTTTACGTCTTTGCCGGTCCGATGATACCGGGAATGTGGAGACTGGCGGGTCTATCCTGGAAATTTATTATTAATTCAGTTTACTTTTCTCCATTAGGCATTTATGGAAGCATTACCGGAATGTCTGCAACTTTTATCGGAATGTTTATCATATTCGGTGCCCTTATCTCCGGTGCAGGAGGAGGGAAGACCTTTATTGATTTTGCCCTTGCTCTAACCGGGCGATATAATGGTGGACCGGCCAAAACAGCAGTCGTATCCAGTGCACTTTTTGGCAGCATCTCGGGTAGTGGAGTGGCTAATGTATCTGTAACTGGGAATTATACCATTCCTTTAATGAAAAGATTGGGATATAATCCTGATTTTGCTGCCGGAGTAGAAGCCATTGCTTCAACCGGGGGAGGAATTACTCCACCTATTATGAGTGTTGCCGCTTTTATAATGGCGGAATTCCTGGGAGTACCTTATATTAAAATTATTGGTTATGCTTTAATACCCTGCCTGCTTTACTATACCGGTATTTTTGCTGGAGTACATTTCGAAACTATACGTTCCGGTTTAGCAGCAGTACCAAAAAGTGAAATCCCCAGCTGGAAGAGTATTTTAACTTTTAAAAGGCTTGCCTCACTGGTTATACCCACCGGTGTTCTGTTGTTTTTTATTGCAAAAGGAAGTCCTCTTGTTTTTGCGGGATTTTATGCTTGCGTGGCAATAGTTATTGTCTTTTTATTATCAAATCTTACTCTGTCCGGGGTGAAAGATACTATTACTAAAATAGGTGGTGGATTAAGTGAAGGTGGATTAGGACTAGCGAAAATCGTTCCCATCTTGGTAGCAGTTAATATATTAGTTAATATGATTGGTATCACTGGCATAGCGCCCAAATTAAGTGGATTAATATTAGAAGTAGGAGGAAACAATCTATTTTTAGCACTTTTTATTGCTACTTTTATTCCTTTCCTTTTAGGAACTTCTCTCCCGGTAGTTCCCACTTATATATTGTCCCTTTCTATCCTTGCGCCATCACTCTTGCAATTGGGAATCGATGAGATAACCGTACACTTATTTTTCATTTACTGGGCAATTTTAGGTGGAGTAACGCCTCCTACCTGTACCCAGGCCATTGTAGCAGCTGGAATTGCCAAAAGTAATTGGTTTAAAACTGCCTTGGTTGCAGTAAGACTTGGTATCGTAGCCTTTATTATACCCTACTTTTTTGTACTTAATCCTGCACTTGCCGGCCGCAGCGACTTATTTAGCGTAGTAATTTATAGCGGAAGTGCATTTATAGGTGCACTTTTGCTAGCATATGGATTTTTTGCTCACATAGATAATAAATTTAATCTTATATTAAGAACAATATTTGTGGGAGCTGGTGTACTGCTTATGTATCCCAGTCATATTCTATCGATTATTGGTATTTTAGTTGGATTTCCACTCTTTTTGTTTCAGTGTTCTATAGTTAAAAAAATAAAAACTGCAAATGTATGAGATATTGTAGCAAATTTTTAATAAGAGTTTAAAGCTATAAGATAAAAATATTTTATTTTTCAATTATTTATCGTCTTCTACTCTTAGATAATCCACTCTAAATAATTGAAAAAATTCACGAAGAAAGGAGGTGAAAAAATAATGAGAAAAAGATTGTTAACTGGTTTAGTGATGGTTCTAGTTTTAGTTCTTTTGGTTGGTTTAAATGTGGGATTTGCCAAAACAACATATCTGAATATGGGTAGCACTTCTTCTACTTCAGGTTTATATGCCTGGGCTGTAGCCACTGCTTCAGTTGTCAACAAGGCTGATAATGACGTAAGGGTTACCGTTATTGAAAGCGGAGCGGCTCTTGATAACTTAAGACGAATTAAAGACGGTGCTTTTGATTTTGCTTTATGTGTAGATTCTGCTTCTGCCATGCAGCTCTATAAAGGAATAAGTACTTTTGAAGGCGAAGGTTGGGAACCAATAAGATGGTTATTCCTTAGAAATGCAATTACCAATAGACTCCACGTTCCAGCCGATTCAGGCATTAAAACTTTTGATGACTTAGCTGGTAAAAAATTCTGTCCGGGATTCCCAGGCGCTTCTTCTACTACAAATTTTGTAAACTTTAACGAAGTTTTAGGAACCGGCATAGATCTACAACTCGCTTCGCTGGGAGATGCTATTACATCTTTTAAACAAGGAAAGATTGTTGGATTGCAAAAGTCAAGTTCTATGGCTTCTTTAGATTCTTCATTAATCGAAGTCAATTTAAAAACTCCTTTGGCCGTTATTGGTTATAGTGAAGAAAATATGAAGAAGATAAGAGAAAAATATCCTTATATCATTTTCTTTGAGACACCGGCTGGTAGCATTCAACAACTTCCCAATCATTCTACCGTTATGGAAGAAGGACAGGTAGTAGGAGCAGTTGCTTCTTCAAATTTATCCGAGGAGGTTGCTTACGAAATAGTAAAAGCTTATGTAGAAGGTTTTAAAACAGTTGAAGCTGCATATCGCGGAGTATCAGGTTGGGACCCCATTGCTGATGTTTTTAGGTTAGTAGCCCCGGGTGGCGAAATTCCTATTCATGCCGGACTTTACAAGTATTGCCTGGAGAATGGAATCGAAGTTCCGGAACGCTTTATCCCGCCAGAGTGTAAATAAAGAGTAGATGAAAGATGATTGACTTAAATTTTTATATTGATTAATGCATTGGAGGTGCTTAAAAATGATGTACTGGAAAAAGCCAAGCATGTTTATTATTATAGCACTGATATTGATTGCCTTTAGCTCTGTGGTACTGGCTGCTGATCTCTCGGTGCCTAACCTTGTGGTTGTTCCTCTTAGTGGAGAACCCGGTGATAAATTGACTTTTTATGGTGCTGGATTTGTTCCGGGAGAAAAAGTTAGAGTTCTTCTTACGGTTGATGATGTATCTTATGCATTTGGTGTAACCGGAACTGGAGGAATTGTGACCGTTAATGAGAATGGTGCTTTCAAACTTCAACCTAGGGGCGGTATTCCAAAGGTAATGCTTGAACCGGGTGTTTATACGATTGAAGCTATCGGCGATAAAGGTTCAAAAGCTTCCGCACCATTAGAGGTTATAGAAAAGACGCAATAAAAAGTGAAAACTAAGTAATAAACAGCAAGATAATTGGCTTATTATTATAAAGACGGCCTGACACAGGCCGTCTTTATCCAAATTTTCTTTAAAATAAATATTTACATAATTGATATTTCATTATGCTCTAAAATATTATAAAGGAGTGATAATTTGGTAATTGATACACAATTTGAAGATTCAGCAGAATACAACTTCGAAATCAACCTAAGCGAGAATATAGTAACCAGAGATAAGGTGTATTCTATTTTGAGTAAAGCTATCTTTCGAGGTGATTTAAAACCAGGGCAAAGATTGGTAGAGTTAAAACTGGCTAAATTAATGAAAGTAAGCAGGACTCCAGTCAGAGAAGCCATTATAGAATTGGTACAGAAAGGTCTAGCAGTCCCCTCTCCTCCCAAAGGGGTAAAAGTAGCACCTCTCCCTACAATGAAAGACTTAACTAATTTTTATGATATCAGAGGTGCCTTAAGAGGACTGGCAGCCAGAAAAGCTGCATTAAATATTGCCACGAAAGAGATAAAACATCTAGAAGAGAATATTGTAAAGATGGAAGCCCTTCTTTTGGAAAAATCAATTAGAAGAATTGCAAAATTAAATATTGAATTTCATCAAATTATAGAACGTTGCAGTAAAAGCAAGGAACTAATTTTATTATTAGATAATCTACAAAAAAAATCTAGAGAAAGTTTTTCGGTAATTATATCGAAGAGAGACCGGCAAAAAGAATCTATTCAAGAACATAAAGCCATTGTTGCGGCTTTAAATAAAAAAGATGGAATACTTGTAGAAAAATTAATGAAAAAGCATGCAGAAAATGCAAAAAAAGCATTAGAAAAGGAAATTATTTTCCACAATAAGAGCAATAATTAAAATTTCAACATAAATAAATCCCAAATCGCTGATACCAAAGTATAGATAAAAAATTAAAAAAGGAAAATTCACCTCATGATATTTTGTAAGTCTTATAAAAAAATATTCTTACAAATCATCAATCGCTTCTTTAAGGATTTTAATATCTTTCCAGGTGTGTGCCTTCGGGCTGCCCGGAGCAGTACTTTCGTTCCGAAGCAGATAACTCGGATGAAACATGGGAAATATTTTTATTTCCCCAAGCCAGTTAAACCACTGACCCCTCATTTTGGTAATCCCCTGAGCCGATTCTAAAAGAAATTGGGTAGGGACATTACCCAAAGTAACAATGATTTTAGGATTAATTAAAGCAATCTGGGTTTCTAAATAGGGAAGGCAGGTTTCTATCTCGCTTTTGGAAGGATTGCGATTAGCCGGTGGCCGGCATTTTAACATATTAGTTATAAATATATCTTCCCTTTTTATATCAACTGACTGCAATATTTTAGTCAGAAGTTGACCTGCTTTTCCTACAAAAGGTTTACCTTTAAGATCTTCATCTTCTCCCGGTGCCTCCCCGATAAACATTACTTTAGATTTTGTATTTCCCTCTCCGGGAACTACTTTGGTGCGAGAAAGATATAAAGGACATTTTTCACAATTTTTACATTCTTCTGCCAATTCTTCCATGGTAAGCGGATTAAGATTTTTAGATATCAATTTTTTACTCCCCTTTATTTCAGTTATTGAAGTAAACATTAATGAAAAGAACGGTTATTAACCATTCTAGATAGATAATTATCTTTAAATTTTTATAATTTTATCATTTTTTTATACTTTTTAGCAAGTAATTACGGGAAATGGCTTTGTACTTTATATTACAGTAAAATGGACCTAAGAAAATAACAAATAACGAAGCGTTCCGCTTATCATTTTCTGATATCGCTCCAATTTATGTCAGGAGGTGAAATATATTTGTAATAGATATTAATTGTGTTATAATAATCAAACAAAATTAGCTCAATTTACATAATTAAAATTGAAAAAGGCACACTGTTCGAAAGAATAGGATACAAACTATGGAACTAAACCATTTTTGTAATGGCATGATAGCCAGGCAGCCAATCTTGATTTTATTTTTACCGCATACCATCGTTCCACTTAACCGCGTAACAATTCCATTACTCTTTTTTCGATTAATATTAAGTTACAATAAGAGGGAAATATGGCATATCAAAATAAAACCAACAAGGACCTGATTAAAGAAATATCAACACTACGCAAACAAATTGCCGAACTAAAAAAATCCGTAGATAAAAATAATCAAGAATTGATTGAAAAAAAAGCCTTAGTAGATAGATTGCCGCAAATTGTTTATGAAATAGATAAAAAGGGTAATATTACTTTTTTTAATCAAACTGCCTTTAAGGCATTGGGATTTACTAAAACTGATCTAAAAAATGGCTTGCCTGCCCTCCAAACGCTTATTCCGAAAGATAGAAAACGAGCTTTAGATAATATACAAAAGATATTAAATGGGGATAGAAAACAAATAAATGAATACACTGCAATAAAAAAAGATGGCAGTACAGTTCCACTGGTAATACACGGGAGTCCCAAGTATAAGGATGGTGAAGTAATCGGCATATGTGGTATTGCATTTGATACCAGCATACTTAAAAAAAACGAAAAAGCTCTCCTGGAAAGCCAACAGGAATTTGCCAGCTTATTTAAGAGCATACCGGAAGCTTTGATTTACACCGATAACAATAATAATATTATAAATATAAACTCCCGATTTACCGAAGTATTTGGTTATACCTTGGACGAGATCAAAGGAAAAAACATTGACGAAGGTTTAATTCATACACCGGAATATATCGACGAAGGAAAATATTACTCCAAAAAATCCCGAAATCATTTTGTAAATTATGAAACTTACAGAAAAAGAAAAGACGGAAGTATATTTCCCGCATTTGTATCTGCTTCCTCAATTAAGGTCGACAACAAAATAAAAGGTATTATCACTTTATATCAAGATATTACCGAACGTAAACAAAATGAAAAACTTCAACAGGTCTTATACAATATCTCCAAAGCTGCCAACTCTAACATTTCCCTTAGTCAACTCTATCCCTTGATCCATAAAGAACTAAGCACCATCATAGATACCACTAATTTCTTCATCGCCTTATTCAGTGATAGAAAAGATAAAATATTATTCCCGTACTATGTAGATGAACGAGCGAAGTCCCCGGTTAAAGAAAAAGATGCTTCCGGAATGTTGTCCGCGCATATACAAAGATCCAAAAAATCACTTTTGGTTAATTTCAAGCAGATCAAAGAAATGGCAGAATGCGGGGAAGTAGATATGTCTAAAGTAGGTTTCTTTACCGATAAATCTCAATGGTTAGGAGTCCCTTTAAAAATAGAGGACAACGTTATTGGTAATATGGTCATCCAAACTTATTCAAATCCTAACCTCTATTCTGAAAAAGAGGTTAAGCTTATGGAATTCGTTTCCGTGCAGATAGCTACCGCCATCGAGAGAAAGAGATTGGAAGAAGAGCTGAAAATACTGGCTCATCATGATCTCCTTACCGGAACTCTTAACAGGGGGTATGGTTTAATCCTTCTTGAAAGGCAGGTTCAATTATCCAGACGAAATAAAACTTCCTTTTTATTAGCCTATACCGATTTAGACAAACTGAAAGATATAAATGATGAATTCGGTCATGAAGAAGGGGATAAAGTGATTATCAAAATAGCAAATCTCTTTCACTCCATTTTAAGAGAAGTAGATATCATTATCCGTATGGGGGGAGATGAGTTCTTATTGGCTTTTTCGGATAGTTCTTTAAGAGAAATACCTATAATCAAAAAAAGATTGTATGCTAAATTAGCCCGGCAAAATCGGGTTTCTAATTTGCCCTATAAGATTGGATTTAGTATCGGTTTTTCCTGTTATGATCCTGAACACCCTGAACCAATAGAAAATCTTATACATACCGCAGACCAGAATATGTACAAAAATAAAAATAAAAAGAGATAAAAAAGAACAGGGGACGGTTCTCTGTTCTTTTTTATCAATTCCTCCTCCCTTGAATCCCTTATCTGCAAAGATTTCAAAAACGCTTTTTCGTAGAAAAAAAACAGAAAACCGGATAGCTAATTTTTAGGCAAGCAAGAGAAATAAAAATGGATAGAATTAGAGGATTATCAGTTTTAGTAAGAAAAAACAGTAAGGCTCTAGAACGCAGAAAACATAAGAGTTTTCGCGTTTTTTTATTTTATGGGATGGCAACAGGTCTTCTCAAATACGAAGAAAACAAGGTAAAAAAGCTAAAATAAGGCATTTTTATGAAGCTGAAAGCGTTGCAACGTAAGGCTTTTGATAAAATATTGTCGTAGCAGTGCTTTTAAAGACGGGGCAAGGTGATTGTTCATATTTTTAAAATAGGCGCTTAAAATAGCTTAAATTTGCATACTTTGGATGTGGCATAAAAACCTTATTTTACAAGGGTTTGTGTGAGGTTTTAACTAAAAGAAGATGACATTGTTATAAAAAGAGGGATTTTAAGGGTTTTGTAGAATATATGATATAGCAGTATTATAATTTGAGAAATGACTTACATTTGAAGAAACTATATAAATAAAGAAAAAAAAGACGGATTTTTAACAAGGAGAATGAGCGAATTGAAAAATCAAGAACTATCCCGAATATTTGAGCATATTGCCAACTTATTAAAAATCAAAGGTGAAAATCCTTTTAAAATTAGAGCTTATGAAAAAATAGCCTTGGTCTTGGAAAATTTGCCTATTGATATAGAAACAATTTTCCGGCAGGGAGGGCTGAATGAAATTCCGGGGGTTGGTGAGGGCATTGCTAAAAAGATAGAGGAGTTTTTGGTAACCGGCAAGCTTGAGTATTATGAAAAATTAAAAAAAACCATTCCGGCAGGAGTGATTGGGCTTTTAGATATTTCCGAAATAGGACCCAAGACAGCCAAAGTTTTGTATGAGCAATTGCAAATAGATAGTGTAGAGAAGTTAGAAAAAGCGGTTAAAGAACATCGGATTAAAGACCTACCGGGTATGGGCGAGAAATCGGAAATAAATATCTTAAGGGGGATAGATTTATATAAAAGGCGAAAAGAAAGGTTTCTTTTGGGTTTGGCTTTGCCTCTTGCGGAAGAGATTGTGGAGAATCTGCGTCAATTAAAGGAGACGGATAAAATAAATTTTGCCGGTAGTTTAAGACGGAAAAAAGAGACTATCGGAGATGTTGATATCTTGGTCACTTCCCAAAAACCTGAAAAAATAATGAAGGCTTTTACTTCTTTACCTCAGGTTAGAGAAATTTTAGCGGAAGGACCTACAAAATCAAGTGTTATTACCAGAGAAGATCTTCATGTTGATGTAAGGGTAGTAGAACCTGTGAGTTTTGGGGCAGCATTGCAATATTTTACCGGCTCCAAAGCCCATAATATTAAATTAAGGGAATTAGCTATCAAGAAAAATATGAAGATAAGTGAATACGGAGTGTTTGATTCTGAAACAGGCAAAAGAATAACCGGGAAAGAAGAAGAGGAAGTATATCGGATTTTAGATTTATCTTTCATTCCTCCGGAGTTAAGAGAGGACAGGGGTGAGATTGAGGCAGCACAAGAAGGCAGATTGCCTCTGCTGGTAGAGTATCCTCAAATAAAAGGAGATTTGCATTTACATAGCGTGTGGAGTGACGGAACGCATACTATTAGACAAATGGCGGAAGCTGCCAAGAAGAAAGGTTATAAATATATTGCTATTACCGACCATTCACAATCGCTTAGGTTTGCCGGTGGATTGACCGAAATGAGACTTAGAGAGCAAATAGGAGAAATTCGAAAACTGAACGAGGAGTTGGACGACTTTACGGTTTTGACCGGGATAGAGGTTGATATAAAATCAGACGGTAGTTTGGATTTTTCCGATGAAATTTTAAGTAAATTAGATATTGTAATAGCTGCTATTCATTCCGGTTTTAAACAGGAGAGTAAAATTATTACCGAGAGAATTGTCAAGGCCATGCAAAATAGGTTTGTAAATATTATTGCCCATCCTACCGGACGCTTAATCGGATATCGTGAATCATATCAAGTGGATATCGATGAAATAATGGGAATGGCTGCTAAGACAGGAACCATTTTTGAGATAAATGCTTATCCGGAAAGGCTTGACTTAAATGATATTTATAGCAGGATGGCAAAAGATATTGGAGTTCAGCTAGCCATCGGAACTGATGCTCATAGTACCGATGGATTGGAATTTATGAAATTAGGAGTAGATTTAGCTCGTCGGGGATGGTTAGAACAGAAGGATGTGATAAATACCTTTCCGTTGAAAAAGTT
>RRYU01022818.1_pt1 | contig 43565 bp, 95 predicted proteins | sample 2162651 | NCBI WGS metagenome assembly RRYU01 (sample SAMN10267283, study PRJNA491782) | microbial mat metagenome | isolation source: biomat in the production well | place: Japan: Minami-Kanto gas field, natural gas well KTG3 | collected 2017-06
GGTTAATCAAACACAACTGCAGTACCATAGCTGCATGGGCCAAGCTAAACGGATTCAACCCAGCGGTAGTAAGCCAGGTACTCAACCAACAAGGCCACTATAATACGACAGACATGGACGAGATGTCTGCCACACATCTAGACATACTTATTGCCTTGGAGAAGCAAGGGTAGGGTAAACTTCTAATAGCTGACGGCTACATAGAGAACTGGTAAGGAGATAACATGCACTACAGAGAACCTAAAGAGCTAGGCATTTACTGCCGCAGCTGCAAACAACGCATCTACAACATAAAGGAGATCAACCATGAGAAGTCTACCCCTGGTTCATACCTCTGCACCGGCTGCGCTACCCCCGAGAAGGCTGATCCTACTTACTATCCAGCATGAAGACTACCATATAGTGTTAGAGTCTTCTTACAGCTCAACAGCTGCATTAGAGATTATGCTAGACTATGGTCACCTTATGATCGATGGCGACTATATCGAGAGCACCGACGTAAGGTACGTCAAAAGGCACGGTATCTTTTTCCCAGAATAAGAAAGGAGACAAACGATGAAATGTACAAACAAAACTGAAGTATGGGTAGAATCCGGCTATCACGGTAAGATGGTAGAGATTCCCTGCGGTTCTACGGGCCCTCACGGTGAAGTAGAACTGTGCGACGAGTGCCGTGAGAAACTGGAGAAGCAGTATCCTCAGGGCTGGCGTCATCATCCTGGTGATACGTGTATTCACGGCATATACCACGATCCTAATCATGACTGCTGCTGCTGGAAGTGCGAGGATGGAATCGGCCAGGAATACAGCATCGCCTGTCACTGCGGTGCCACGCTTACAGCACCGCTTAGCTGCGAGGTTGAGTGCGACAGGTGTGGCGGCATGAGCACCGTCCCTGATACGCCTGAACAGGTAGAAGAATACAACGAGTGTGTGGCAAAAGAGATAGACGACGCCGCCTATACCGGCCGAATTGTGATCATGCGCCGTGACGAGTGTGGTCAGGAATCCGCCGTCATCACTATCGATGACGACGAGGCCGCGGAGTATACCATTCGCGGTGTCGAGCAGTCGTACCCGGAGTCGACTATCTGGACAGAGCGTGAGCGCAACGAACGTTACTTTGCAGAACAACAGATGCTCGACGACGAATACTAAAATCCACCGCTGACCTATCGGCACGACGGGGAGAAAGGCTAAACATCATGGCTAACTGTTTTCAGCTGTTCCGCAAGGGCGAGACAGAACCTATGTCTCTGGTTAAGGTAGACGAAGAGATCTGCCGTCACTTCAACGCTCCTGTGGATCCAGAAAAGTGGTTCCACAACTGGTACAATACAATAGGCTTCTGCTGCGCTATGGGTAAGACCTGGGATGAGATACGCGAGGTAATGGAGACGCCCATGTCTATCGCAATCGTGGACTTCTTGGAGGCCAACTTCACAACCACTGCCTGGTATTCCCCAGGTAAATAGAGAGGAGACACATCATGGCAAAACATCCTGAACTGAACATCACTGGCATCTGCGTACACTGGCGTGAACTCGCAGAGTTCGACGGCGACAAGGCCATCGTCGAAGAGGCCAAGGAACGGGGCATGAACATCGAGACTAAGTTCCTGCGCGTGGAACCCATCGATGCGCAGCGCGTGGACTACGTCTACTTCTGCGAAGAATGCAACGAGGAGGAGCACGTCACCGTACCCGTAGAAACCGACTACATCTACCTGGCCGAGTGCCCCAACGACGAGGACCCGTTCAAGAAGTACACGTCTCACAAAGTAGCCTGCGCCATGGCTATGCAGCTGCGTAACACCTGGGTGATACCAAAGGGTGCCGAGATCAGGATTAAACGCGAGGTCGGCGGTGGAGGTTACTATACCGTTGTATGCTACTACAATACCATGTATCCGTACGCAGTAGAGTTCGCGTACTTTCTCGAGGGCAACATCCCCGATAATTGGAGTCCTGCTGCAAAACGTTACCTGGAAGGAGGTGAACAACATGTGTAGAATACGCTGGACAAACGGCAGGTACGACTACGTCAAGCGCGATCGCCTGCTAGAACTGATGCTTCTCGGCCAGATCATGGAAGTACTAACCATCTAAGGAGGAAGACATGATTAACGTATCTATCGAAGGATTAGAAAGAGTTGAAGGCTCGGTCGTCGCCAAGCTAAAGCAAGCTGCGATCGATATCGTACGTGACCGTATCGATGAACCCACTATCGTCGAACTGATTAAGCTGGACGCGGGCTCTGTTGTCGGCAGAAAAGAAATGCTCACCGTGGTACAGCTACTACGTATGATGTACGGAACTCAGCGGTTCCATGCACAGTACTGCTACGAATGCGACGACTGGAAGGTTGGCCACGCCCACATCCTTGACAGTCCATGCGAAGATCACAACAGGATCACCGTGTCGTGCACCAAGGTGATCACACCCAATGACGTAGTACACTTTCTGCGTAACGCGCTGGCCAAGTACAAGCGTCATCACGACGAACGTGGCTTCGAAATATTCCTGGCTGATACTGTAGATACCGATACCCGTGCAGTCGCGATCATCGGTATTCCGTGGGCGGACAGCGAAGAACTGATGTACAAGGAGGTGGACTATCTCAGGCACTACTCGTCAGACTTCCTTACCTTCGAGCTAGTTGAACCGGTCAACTGCCTCGTCTTAGTATCAATCAACCAGAAAGGAGTACAGTCATGAAGATGATCTTACTGGACGACCACCAGCACGCGCAGCTCGTAGAACTAGACCCTGAATTCGAGTTCAACATCGCCGACTACATGGTGCCATGTCCCACTTGTGGACTGGCAACCCTGTGGCGCGACACCGTGGACTGCACGTGTCTGTGGTGTCAGGACATGAAGGAGATGGAGACCAGACTGCAGGACTTCGGCTGGTCTATCGAGCACCCCGGATACTGGTACAAGACATTCGCACAGACTTGCGTGGTAGCCGGTTGGGGCGAGTACCGTATCGACATCTGGCTGGGAACCAAGAGTCATGCACTTGGGTACAACCCTGATCTGATGATCGAACTCGACGAGTGGCCTGTAAAAAAGACAGACCTCGTAGCCCGCAAGGTATTCAACGTAGCTGAGTTCAACGAACTTCAGCGCGTGTACGACTACCTCTACGTAAAGCGTGGCAAGACAAGAGACTACACGCTGAACCACTGGGGCACCGACTGGGGAGAGATAACCTCACCTGACAGCGTGGTACTCACCAATCACTACCGTCCAGCCACATACGCGATAGAGCTGTCTGCAATGGCAGTCTTCGGTACTGAACCCGGCGCCGAGCTGACGGCAGAACAGCATTCGCAGATGCGTGAGCTGGGATCGATGCTCATGGAATACCTCGGCAAGACCATCAAATAACACCAACCTAAGCGGGCTGCGCATGCAATACGCAGAGAAAGAGAGTCTCAATGACTAACGTAATCGTGAATGCAATCAACAAGGCCAAGCAACACATCGACAACGCAGTGACGGGTCCTGACCAACGCGAGATCCGCCGCAAGGAACTCGAGAAACTGAACAAGACTCAGCTGATCGACATGGTACTCGGTCAGGAGCGTTTTGACTCGGTCAAAATCGAAGACCTCGCTCGCCCCATCTTGGAAGACCCGGACTGTGCATGGCTGGACTACGAGACCATCGCTGGTCTCATCGTTCAGGCAGTACCGTCTGCCAAGACTACGTCCAAGAGTCTGGCCAGCTACGCCAGCAAGTATCCCAGCAAGAAAGGCTGGGACGTGGTACAGCGCAAGTCCAATGCTGACCGTCAGCGTGCTCTCATGAGCCTCGCTTCCATCGACTGATAACTCACTGCTGTCCTATCGGCATGACGGGGAGAAAGGAAACAACCATGCATCACAAACACATCAAGTATTACGGAATCGACGACTTGCTCATCAGCTATCTGGAAGACACACTGGTAGCTTTGTGCAACGGAGATGAAGCATTCGGCGACGTATTCAATGACGAACACATGGACTGGCAGCTGGCTACGCTCTGCACCGGTATGGCCGAGTGCTATCACGACACTCCCGAAGCGGCCGGTCACAAGGCCATCGTCGGCTACTGCTGCCGTGACTGCAGCGAGGTGCACATCTCGACGCACTTCTACGAGTTCGATCCCGAACAGTGCATCCTTTCGGTGTCCGAGAAACATCAGCACCACGATTACGTGGTCATCTACATGGAGGTGTAACATGCAAGAGATTCAAATTATGGACGGCAAGCTGTACACGGTTCCTGGTGGTCTGTACGACATGAAGCTTGGCAACTGCGTGGAACTAGGCGTGGCTAAGCTTCACCTGCTGGTTGCCAACGTGGAGAAGATGATCGACTTCCTGTGCGAGACAAGTGAACTCGACGAGAAGGTCACGCCCTATGGCGAGGAGTTGATGAATATCGCCAGGAAACTGTACGACTCGCACTACAAAGACTACGTCGAAAACTACCACAAGTACAAGCTGGAGTTCAACCAGAAAGACTTCACTATACCGGCATTCCTGTTCGAGGATCCATGGATAGACCAGTCCTGGCACAACGACGCCGCACCCAGCTTCTTCCACCCAGAGTACAGACTGGTAGTGTGGGTATTCGAAGACGAGGAGAACCTCAGAGACTACGAGACCAAGCGGTTCTATCTCAACACGGTAACAGTAAACAAACACGGTGAACAGGAATTCGAGACCGAACTGTTCGACTGTGATACCGAAGAGGAGCTGATAGACTTCCTCGCCAACTTTAACCTCACGCAAGAAAAGGAGTAACATCATGAGAGACTGGATATGCATCCACTGCGGTACCACTATGAGTAGCAAGTGCCCACATCAGCGCAACGAATTCTTCAGCATGGATGTGGCAGCCCTCCGTAGCTCGTTGATGACTCACGTGCTGCACGTGAACGGAAGCCACCGCGAGGTATTCCTCAACCTGTCTGACTACTCTTCGCAGGGAGATGCCGTATACGACACGGTAAAATACCTCTCCGAGAATCTCGACAAACTGAAGGCGGTATCCTGCGACCACCACTTTGTACTCAACTCAGAAACAGAGAGACACTGTGTGCTGGGCTGCGAACACTATAACCTGTCAGACAAAGAGGTCATACTGGCAGAGTCGGGAAAACGGGACCCCGCGGACTTACCAACCTTCGAGGAGGTCCTCTCACAGTACGGAGACTACGTCGGCACCGTACTGCGCAGAGCTGCCGAAGATGCCAAGCGCCTGCTGCCCACACTAGGCCCCGGCGATGCAAACTACGACAACATGCGCAACAGATACTTCTGCTTTCAAGACGACATGAACAGACTGGGCGGTCACGTCAGGAAGATGCTGGACAGGCTGAAGCGGGACGAGATACTGGATCCGAAGTACAGACTAACTTTCGGCTACAAGTCGGAACGCAATGACATCAGGTCCGACGATCTCGAGCACATTCTCCGACTGGCCCGCAGTTACCTGGCCGATGAAGTGGCGTGTACCGTGTATGAGACCGTCCGCAAGACTACGCATCACACGGAGGAAAGGCTGGACTTCGAAAAGAACAAACCCCTCCCCTCGTGCGACATCTGCGGCGAGGCCGTCCTGCACGGGAGAGTCGTCTTCACCGAAGAAGACAGGCTGAGACATGCCAAGTGTCAGAAGAAAATTGACGAGAGGTACAAGCACGTGGTACGCACTATCAAGTTCGACGTCAATCACGACGCCGTAGAATCTCACGCAAGATTCTACAACAGCCTGGAAGACTACTTCAGTCGCTACCTCACTGACAAGGCTCAGCGTGGAGAAGTCGAGGTACTGCACGCTGGCTATACAAAGAAAGGGGTAAGTCTACGTGTCCGTGCATTTGGCGGAACCATCGAGCACCTCAGAGAGACACTCAATAACTAGTCAACCAACGCGGGCTGCGCATGCCATACGCAGAGAAAGAGAGTACCAATGAACAACATCGTACAAGCCTTGATCGACCAGGGAATCGACCCGTCGATCGCCGAATCTATGGCCAAGGTCATGGACAAAGCAGAGAAGAAGCCGAAGAAGAAATTCTACGGCGAGTACACCAAGCGCGAGCTCATCAACGTGCCCATAGTGGTACACCAGACATGTCTCACATGCAAAACAGAGACTACCTTCAAGCGAGTCATGCAGGTATACTCTGATGAGACTGACCGTGAACAGAATGTTACCATCAGCCTGTGTGTGAACTGTATCCGCATGTTCGAACTGATGAGTAAACAGCAACTGATCTCGCTGCTCATCATTCAGAACCACCCCGACCTCGAGCTGCGTATGTTCAGCACTGCGACACAGATCAAACTCGCGGGTAAGAAGTCGGCCAAGGACTGGCTCACCACTCGTATCGATCACACCGTAGACAAGGACGACGAGTAACGTCAACTGTGGGCTGCGCATACGTGATCACGCAGAGAAAGGCAATATCATGAGTAAGATAGACAAGAACAAGGTGTTCGACGGCATCTGTGACTTCGTACTTCACGAGCTGAGCGCCAAGGAGACGCTGGCAATGGTCATCGAACATCGCGGTGGAGACTGCTATACACTGCTGCGTATCCTCAACGAGGAACGTAAGAACCGCAACGCCGAGCTCATCGACTGGCGAGTGAAGCCCGACAACCTGGTCTACGGCTGGTACGAGTGGAACTCCGGTGGCGGCTGCATGATCTGGAGTATGGATATGGTCGACGGCAAGAGTGTGCATCTCACTGAGGAATGCTGCGTACTCGTCGACATCGACAGTACCACGTACTGGGAAATGGAAGACTGGGAAGAACAGGCTGAGCACGTGCTGGCCGAATGCGATCGCTGCGATCTGTCTCAGAACCGCGACGTCGACTTCCTGTTCACACCATACGTCGGCCAGGAAATCGCGGACGCGATCAAGAAAGACGTCGACGCTATCTGCACAACCATGTAGGGAGGACAACATAAGACATCCGACACTGTATGACATGCTACACAACGGTGAAGTCTGGATAGACGAAGACGGCAACTACGTGGCTGAAGCTGAAGACGGAACTGAGGTGATACTCGGCCACACTATCGACCCTGACAGTACTGAGGCGTACTTGAAGGATAACCCCACACCCGACAAATGGTAAGGAGGATACCATGAACGTACAGAATCTAAAACCGCAGGCGTGCTACGAGATCACGGTAAAGGACTTGGCTTCGGCCAAGTCCACACTCCGTGAGATAGTCAAGTTCATCGGACTCGGCTTTCACCCTGACAACATGTGTGAAGACTACGTCGACAGCGTAGCCAGTGAACCGATCTTCCTAAACTTCGAAGCTGCCAACCTCGACGTGAATCTAGACCTGATCTCTGACTACCTAGATATCTACGATGAGACTCTCGAACTGTGGCACGAGTTTGGCATGATCACCGACACAGAATACCAACAGAGAAAGGAATAACCCATGAAAGAGAAAAAAGTAGTCGAACGGTTGACAGCCTTGGTGTGTACCATCGAAGAGCGGGTCAGTCTCACCACCAGCTTCTTCATCAATCCTGATATGCCTGCCAATGCAGGACCGTGTGCGCTCATCTACATCGCACCGTGCCATCCTGAACTACACGAGCAGACAGTGGAGTGGCTTAGTCTTGAGCACAACGAACACTTCATATTCTTTCTAGAACACGGACTCGGCGTAATATCCGTGTGGCCTAGAGAAGCTATAAGTTAACCGTCCAGCTAGGGTACTCCAGGAAACTGGAGTGCCTTATGGTGTACGGTTAAGTCCTCCCTACGGGTGAGGCCGCCCTACTGAGGTAGGAGCGACAACAGAATAACAGTACTGGTGACAGTCCCCTGTAAAGGGCATGGCGCACTGGGTTTCAAGACCCAGGGGCCGGGCCGGGGTCTGCCTTGCAGCACCTGGTCGGGGACCCCAAACCCCAGCTGTCGGCAGGACAACCCATCCCGTTTGCCGACTGGGATCCTCGTATACGCGCCCGTGCGCGCAGTTCCCATGCCACAGAGAAAAGGGTTTACGCATGTAACCCCCGTATGTTATAATAAGTAATAGAATGAATGAAGTTCCCCAGTAAATCAGCGGAGATAAAAAAATTACAAGACAGCACATTTTAGGGTTTACATCGATCTTCCCTTGTGCTATAATGTTATTAAAGATTGAGGGTACCGAACCTAACACAGCCCATACGGGCACAACGAAAGGAGAGCATCATGAGTACTGGTATCGAGCAGTTGAAGTCGGCCTCTCAGAAGGTCCAGGAAATCGTCGAGCACTTCCTCGGCATGAGCGAGGGAACTCCGGATGCGGTCGCCGAACGTACCGCCGAACTCGAGGCCATGAACAAGGCCGACCTGATAGCTCTGGTCGTCTCCCTGGAGAAGACGAAGACCGAGCGTGCCTTCACGACCGCGGACGTCGTGAAGACCATCCTCGAGGAACCGGCCTGTGCCATCCTCACCTACGAGCAGATCGCCGAACGCGTCCGCGCGGTCATGGGCCCCGAGTCCAAGACCTCCGTCAAGACGGTCGCCAGCTACGCCAGCAAGAACAAGGACGACTGGAACGTCGTCCCGCGTCAGAAGCTGACGCTCACCACCGAGGAGGTCCTGGGCCTGGCCGGCAATGCGTAATCTGCCGGGACCAGACGGACCGTGGAAGGAGCACAAGGCCCTCGACGACATGCAAAACGACGAGGGCCTCTCCTCCCACGAAGAGTGTGTGGCAAAGACCAAGACTGTCCTAGTAATAGTCTTGGCTTTCGCCATGGTGGCCATACATTTCTGCGGAGGACCGTAATGCGACACATTCTGGTAGGCTGCGAAGGCAGTCCTCTGTTCGACGCCTGGCTGAACGACGACGCCAAGGACCCGTGGACCGACTGGTACATGGACCTGGACACCGTTCACGAGTACGTCGAATGGTTCAACTCCATACTCGAACCAGACCAAGACCTGGCTTACTACCAGGACGAGGCAGGGTGTTTCTGTTTTCCTACAGAAGACGGGGAGTGGGAGGAAATCCATGCAACCGACGAGTTCTACCTCGCCGATACCTCACTCGGCTTGAAACCCATTCCAGTCTGTACAACCTGCAAACAGTACTTCCCATGTGACTGTGAGGGTGACGTGCTCACAGACAGCGAAGCTCTCACCCGTCTCGAACTGGAAGCCGTGCTCGGAATCCCGCCTGATTACAACATCTACCGTAGGTTAATCCATACGATCCGCGAGCTGGACGCCCAGCTACGCACAGAACAAGGAGACCACGCATGAGCCGATTCATCGTCAAAGGTTCGACGACCGACTCCGAGATCGCCTCGACGTTCAAATCCGAGGAGATACTGGAGCGGTTCGCGAGAGCCAAGGAGTATTCAAACCGCTGGGATACCGAACGGGACCGTCTGCGCAAGTTCATCCAAGATAGGATGGAGCCAGGCCGGTACGGCAAGTACATTCTGGATATCAGCGAGGGCTCGCCCCGCGTCTACGTCAACAAAGAAGGCAACCAGATGGTCCTGAACGGCGTGATCGTGGACGCCGGCCTGCTCCACCAACCCATCAAAGGCGGCATCCGGGTCCGAGTTGTCGACCTCGACGGAGAAATCCTTGCCGAGGGCGAGACCGTGGCGAACTCTACGCTGTTCACTCGCAAGCCGCCACTCAAAATCGACCTGACGGAGGTGCCCAATGAGAGCGAGAGCAAAGAATAGCCTGGCCCTCAGCTTCGTGGCCGGCCGAACGTACGACTGTCACGTCCACGTGGACTGCATCCACGCCGTCGACGAGGCCGGCCACCACTTCAGACTGCTCGACGAGACTACGGACGGCCGCTGGCTGTTCGACAACTTCGAATTCGTGTCCGAGGAGGAACCAGATGGCTACGTGTGAAGTCTGCGAACAAGAGATGACAAACCCGTGCAGCTGTATCCATCCCCTCGTAAAGCACAACAACCGGTGGTACGGCCGTCGACGTGCAGACCAGCACTGTACCGACTGCAACTGTCCAGAAAACGGCGTTCATCACTTCGGTTGCGACCAAGAGCGTTGCCCGATCTGCAACGGACAGTTCGCATTCTGCGACTGCTACGGCGACAACGTGGAATTGGGCACCAACCAGATCGAGGAGGAGGACTGACATGTCCGAGAAACTGACGTTCGAACTGCAAAACCCGCACAGAAGAAGGGCGGAGACCGCTATGCGACCAAGACAGCGGAAGACGAGGACTTTGTGGTCTACTTCCCGCAGTCGATCAGCCGTAGAGACGGCGAACCCGCACCACAGCTGATAGTAAATATCGTCTAGGAGGTGGACATGCTCACGTTAGAGCAACAGATAAAGGAGGCAGTCGTCCTCCTCAAGGGCCTGTTCGGCAATCACGAGCAGGAACCCGCCGGTCCGCCCACCGATGCGACGGTTGAGTCGCTGTGGAACGAGGTGATGGAGCTTCGAAAGGAACTCCGCATCCTTAAGAGGACCAAACGCGGCGTAAAACCGAAGGTCGAGACTGCCGTGAAGCTGCTCGTCGAGGACGAGAGGCTGGCTCAGCTCCCCATCCCCATGATCGCGGAGCTGGTTCGGGAGGTATTCAAGTCGTACGGCATCAAGTGTAACACGTCTGAGTCTGCCGTACGCTGGTACCTGAGCCAGAACAGTCTCGAGTGGGACATCATTAGACGGAAGCTACCTCCAGTAAAGGTGCACGAAGATGATACTTCGGCTGACTAAGCGAATACTCGACGGGCCCGACCGCTACCTCAAAGACGAGAGAAGCGGGATAAAGGTGACGAAGACGCGCGAGCACCTCATCGTGTACCGCCACGGGGAGCTGAAACTCTGGGTCGACCTGGAGATGAAGCACGTGGTGGCGTGGTCGGTGCGCACGCAGGCCGAGGTAAACGCCTTCAACAAGGTGCTGGGGCTGGTCGGCCTGTCCGACAGGTATCAATTCTTGAGGTCCGGACGCGTGGTGATCGTGGAAAAGGACGGTCACTACTACCGGACGGAGGAGTACGAACATGTATTTGGACCTGAAAGCGGAGCTTACCGCTCTGCGAGACCGAGCGGTACAACCTCGTGAACTCGGCGAACTGTTCGCCATGGTTCCGGGCATGCCCGAACCCATGCAGTGCGCGTTCAGGCACTGCGACACGTACGACAAGATCTACGACGGGGTAGTCGCACTGTCCGAACTGCCTGGGTTCACTATCGATGATCCAGTAAAGTAAACGTTTTGAATTATATGGAACGCACGGGAGCGCGACAATGTACTATATAAACCGATCGCCACCACTTCGCCCCAAAACCCCGGGGCGAAAGCGTGGAAGGGGTAGAAATTTTAACGGAAATCTGGTAGTCGATTCCCCGTCATTCTTCGATATCGCGTACTATATAAAACGCGTGTCCATACGCAGAAGCGCTGGGAAGGGGGCCTTTCAAGCGCAGTACCCAATAAAAAATTAGATTGATATACGATATATATAGTATATCGCTTTTTCGTACGTCAATATTAAAAAAGAGCGAGCGATCATTGTCGATGCTGGGCCACCGAAATCATCGATTTTTTAAAAGCGATATACTATATAAACCGCGTATCAAACGCCCTTTTACATTGGGGTCGACTCGGAGGTGTGAAGATGATCTGTCCGATCTGTGGAACCAAAGCTGAGATAGAGGACGTGCTCCAGGAGGATAAGCCACAATTCCTGGAGTCCATCCGAGACTTTCCAGTGACAATATACGAGTACTGGTGTGCTCGAGGACACCTCCTGTCAGCGATATCCTCGAAGACGGGGTGCTGGTGGACCGTGACGCTGCATGCCTACGAGGAAGTCGAGGTCGCAGTGGTGGTCTTCAATACCAAGGGACAGATAGTTGACGTGGAGTGTTCTCAGACCGGACGCTCACTGTGGAGTCAGTGATATGCTCAGAGCTCGAACAGTAACTACACTGCCAGAGTGTCCAAAGTGCCGGCACCGGGTGGAGATCGAGGTGGACTTTAATGTGCACGAGTACAAGGTGTACCAGACTACCTGGGCTCTGAGGATAGAGTTCGAAGGGCAGTGCCCTCGGTGTCACGAGATAATCTACTTTCAACTGTAAGGAGACCGACATGCAGATAGAAGATCTGTTGGCCTCGTTCGAACCGCTATTCGAACGACACATCGAGTTATTCGGAGAGGGCGAGTGTGAGTGCTCCAACTGCGTCACCTACCGTAATCTCCAAAAGCAGGCACAACGCGAGAGGCAGAGGCTCCGCGACGCCGAGAGCGGTAAGCCGCCAACTGAATTCAGATCGGACGAGAGCGACAAGCCACCAACTGAATTCAGATCGGACGAGAGCGATAAGCCTGTCGATTTTGATGGACCTACCGGTGACTATCCAGTAGACGACATCGTCTGGAAGGAACAGCCACCCGTCCTGATCCGCCGCGACGTACCCCGGTCCGTCGTACAGCTCGAGCCGGGTGAGGTCCTGGTGATCGAGGTCGACGGCGACCCCATCTTAGAACTGTTCGTGAACGAGGAAGGAGGCCTGACGTGGCAGACGCCAAACTGAAATCCGCGAACCGGATGTTCCTGGACCTCGAGGACTTCCTGAAGCGCGGCGAGGCGGAGCAGGCCGCGGTCCTAATGGGACAGCTGATCAGGGAGTACGAACTGGACGCGGAGGAGTTCGAGGATGCGCTACGAGGCGAGCTTAATTGAAGAGGTGACCGGCTGTCGGTTGCGCGGTCCGTTCCTTGCGATGCCGAACGGCGTGCGCGTGGCGAGACTGGACGGTCGAGGTCGGCCGAGGTTCTACAAGGACGCGACTTTAGGAAGGCGCGATCCCTTCACGGAGGCCGACCGCGTCGCCGCCCGGTGGTTCTTCTTCGCGAGGACCGGCCGCCGACTTGAGGACTCTCTGTGGGACTGGATCGTTCGCCGCTCCGAAGACATCGCTATGAGCGAGAGGAGGGAGTGCGTGTTCCCCAGGAACGGAAGGAAGAAGGCGACCGGGCGCGACCCGAGGATAATTGCACGAGCCTTGGTGCTCGGAACGGAGGGCAGGCTGTGTCTGTTATTGTAAAGTCTACGGAGTGCATAGAGGACGTGTCTGTGTACGGACTACAGGACTGGCTGAGGAGGCCGACTCAAGTGGAGCTGGAGTTCGTGCCGCTCCCCCTGGCGTTCTTCAACATGAACCCGTTCAACGCGCTGCGCAGGGCCGGGATCAGAGAGTACGAGCCGCTGATGAAGTTGTCCGAGTGCGTGGTCACCGGTCTGCAGCACCACGTGTTTGCACCGTCGGTACTGCTGGTACCGGACCTCGTGGCCCTGGGAATGTACGCTCGGGAGGTGTCCGAGTGGAAGAGACCACAGGCGATGGACCCGGACTGGCTTCGTATCCTGAGCGACCTGCCCGAGAACAACCCCACCGACGTGGACTGCGATTTCATGAGCAACGTCGAACGGGGCATGCTGGGTTCAGGGTACGGGTACTGCAACATGCCACACGACGGTGATGCCGTGATAGAGTGGTTTACGGTCGCGCTGTCGGACGGATGCTTCGTTCTTGGCATGGGCTGGAACTGGTACAACAAATAACCAAAGGAGAATGACATGAGCGAGAAGAAGATTGAGGTAATCAAGGTTGAGGGCGAAGTGTTTTTGGGCGAGGTCACCAAGAGTGGTCTGATAGGTATGCAGGTCGGCGACTTCTACAAGGTTACCCGGCAGGAGGTCGCGGAGTTTGTCTGCCAGGCGAACCTAGATGCTCTGGTCGAGGCGGTGGCCAAGCCCGAGCTGAAACGCAGCCTCAGTAAGGCCGAGGAATTCGTGTTTGAGGAGGCGAAGTTCCACCTGGAGTGTGCCAGAGAAGAGTACGAGGCGACACTGATCAATGACCTGTTTTTGAAAAAATTCGTGGGAAAGTCGTAGGAGGGACCCCAGGCGGCAGGGACTTCGGACCCACAGGGTTCCTCCTATTCAGAGGATGCGAAAAGCTGTACGACGTCGAGAAGCTTCAGACGCGGACCATCGAGAAGGCCATATGCGGTCTGGAGCGGGAGCTACCGTACAGTCAGGACAAGATAGACGAACTCGACGCTGAACTGTACAGGAGAATGTCGTGATCGGTCTGAGCAATACTGGAGGACAAGCTATGAAGAGGAAACGTTGGCATTCTGACGGAAAGTTAGATAGGCTCAAGGATGAGCTCAGAAAGAAGATGAAGGCCAACATGACGGGACTCAACGAAGACCTGCCGTCTAAGCGGATCCGTCAGGCTACGTCTATCCACGTGGTACGCGAGTGCGACTTGAGGGCTACGCTAGAAGAGAAGGCCCTCTCGACGCACGACTTCGCTGCGTGGACCGCCTTTGTAAATCGGGCAGGAACGCTGGTTCACGTCGTTCCGAAGGAGGGAGACTTCCACATCAGGATCCCGCTCTACTTCTCCGTGCGGCACATGTCTGACGTCGCTGTGGAGCGACTGCTTCAAGGTATAGCTCTGGGGAGGCTGAGATGAGCGCGTTCCTCGAGTACAGGAATAAGATCAGGGAGATGGACGAATTCCGTAAGAAGTTTGACGGGCAGCTGAGTGTGGCTGACATAAATTTGATGTTCAACCTGCTGTACCTGGCAGAGGGAGAGTTACAGGCCACGCTTGAGCTGCTTGGCTATGACCCGTCGGACGAGGAGGAGGACTGATGGGTGACCACGCCGATGACCTCATATTCCAAGGTTTCGAGATGATGCTCGAGGGTGACGACTTCGCTGGTTACACCGGAGACGTGACCTGCAAGTTCTGTGGTAAGACCGGATTCGAGTGGGTTCAGACCGAAGTAGGCTGGCGACTGATGAAGGACTTAGTGGTTCACGAGTGTTGGAAGAGAGACGGCTTTGACCCCTTTAAGGAGAACAAGACTATGCTGAGACCCACACTGCAGGACTTCTCTCTCGTCATGGAAGAGAAGCTCCAAGAGAAGGACTACAAGGGCGGCTGGGAGGGCATGTCCGTACGCGAGTTGAAGATGCGCCTCGAGGAGGAGATCGACGAGTTGGACGAGGCCATCGAGGCAGTAGACCTTCGTGAGATCCTCGATGAGTGCGTGGACGTGGCCAATTTCGCCATGATGATCTACAACAACGTAGCTAGCAAGATTGACAGCTTACTGGGAGGGATGAATGAAAAAACCTAAAGTAGGTGATCACGTACGCTATCAGCCAGATCACTACGGTCCAGACGAGTACGAGAACGGTATAGTCAAGGAAGTCCGCGAGAATGTTGACGACGCTGTGTGGGTAGTCTACAACTGCGCCGGCGAGTGGGATAGGTACAGGGAGTACACCAGTGCCAAAACGCAGCTGATAGATCTCAAGCCTGGATGGAGGTACGGCCGTGAACAGTAACTATCAAGCCGTGTACGACGTTATGAGGGACTGGCTCCTGGCTTTTGGAGGCAGCGAGACGCTGTCTCAGTCCTTCAAGGACGCCATGAGGGACCTCATGTCTGAGGGACTGCTGGAGGTACCGAAGTCTGGCGTCTCGTTGGAGCTGGCCACGAGACTGTACAACGCCGGCTATGCGGCCGGCCACGACGATATGGTCGAGGGTGTTTTCGTCGATCTGCTGTCGGTAGACGTAGATACTTATCACGCCGACGTGGTAAGTCAGTTGCTAAAGGAGTTGAACGTATGATGTGGATAGTAGGGATAGTCTGTTTCTTTGTTGGCTGCTTCTTTGGTGTGGCGCTCATGTGCATACTGTTTGTATCCAGGAGCAGGGAGGAGTAGTTATTGACGTCGTCCTGGCGCCGACCAGGCGTGGGCCTCGGCCCAGATCGTCGACGGCCAAAATCCGCCCCATACTGATTTAGGCCCGACGCGGGCCCGGCAGTTATGATCGATCGCAGAAGTAGCAAAGGAAAACGTCAACCGTTTTGGTAGGCGCCAGGACGACATCCGTAATAGCAGACATCAAACAGAAGGCGTTCCCTCCGGACAAGGAGAAGGCATATGTTGGACGTAGACGAGTATCGCAACTACAAGTATCAGGCGAGCGGCATGTTCCGAGACTCGCGCGTTCCTCGCGGCACGACGGCAGACGTAGTCCACGCCGAGGCGCTCGTGAGACTCCTCTATGAGGAGATAGACAGATTGAGAGGCCTGTATGAGCGAGATATCTAACTGTTGCGGAGCACCGATAGTTTACACGGACCTGTGTTCTGACTGTCTCGAGCACGCAGACGTCGTGCGGGTGGTCCCCTTCTCAGAGACCAAGTGCGCCGAACAGGACCACGCGTTTGCTGCCTCCTCGGACGAGGAGTTCGCCACTGGGGACGGCCTGATCTGCCTCAGGTGTCACGAACGTTTCGAGCTGGACGAGGATCTGACGTGGAGGAAAGTATGAACCGACCGTTCAAGTGCCACGAATGTGGCGAGCTGGTGAGCCTCCTCGAGGAGCCGCAGGACTCGATCGAGGCAGTGGAGCTGGAGAACGGACTGCACGTCGCGAGGCGCCTGAGATGTTCCTGCAGACTCCACGATCACCTAGTGATTCACGAGAAGCCGTTCGTGGCCAAGTGGGACGAACACTACGAGGTTACCGTAGAGCTGCTCAGGAAACGCGGGAGACTCCTGTCGATCCCCTGAGATTTACTTGGTTACTTTCGGTTTCCAGTGTAGTATAATGATTTTATACGTCGCGGGACAGGAGGCAGACATGATAGTGGGATTCACCGGCACGCGAAGGGGCATGACAGAGAGACAACTGAAGGCGTTGGAGTCTCACTTAGGGCCTATAACGGTAACGGAGGCTCACCATGGTGATTGCCTCGGTGCTGACAAGCAGTTTCACGACATGATCAGACGTTTGAAGCCGAACGCCAGAGTGATAATCCATCCGCCGTCCAATCCTAGTCACCGCGCGTTCTGCGAGGGTGACGTGCTGTGTGAGGAGAGGGGATACCTAGAGCGCAACCACGACATTGTGGACGCCTGCGACTGACTCTTCGCCGCGCCCCGTTCCAAACAAGAGATACTGCGCTCTGGGACCTGGGCCACCGTGAGGTACGCCAAGAGGACCCGGTCGCACTGCATGATCTTGGAGGTGTGATGATGTACGTGGTGAGGGTGATTGCATTCTGGGGGCAAGACGAGTATGTCGAGAGGTTCGTCCGCGTGGACTCTCTGAACCGCGTGGTCGAGCATTACAAGTTCATGGCACCGGTGAGGGTGCCCTTTGTGGCTGACTACGGACGAGGTGAGAGATGTCGAGACAAGATGATGTACGACCTGGTAAACAGGCAGCTGACAGTTGCCCTGGAACGTGTGGAGTATCCGGTGAGGTCGGATGCACTGCTTGTGAGGATCCTGTTGGCGAGTACGATCGCGCTTCTTTCATACGGGTTGATCCAAATGTTCTGGTGATCGACGAGTCCAAGGGCACGGAGCTGAGGCTGGGCCGCCGGTCGTCGTTCATGCTGGGACACGTACTGGGTAGCCGTGCCAAGACGCTGATCATCGACTACCACTATCTGTTGGCAGAACAGATCAATGGGTTTACTTCGGCCGGACTGCGGGCCACCATCGTCAGGAACCAGGATTATAGTTGGCCGGCCATTCACGAGTCTGATATAGTGTTGACGTACGCCGAGACGTTCCTCGAGCACGACTTTCCGGCGTGCAACTTCTACAGCTTCCTTTTCTTCACCAACGCGCGCGGAACGCGGTACGACCGGACGCTGCGCAAGTTGATTGAGAGGGCTCAGGAGAGACGAAATGCGAGGTAACAGTCTAAATTGTCAGGTAAGGCGTGGAGACTGGCTGTACACGTGGTTACCGTCAGCCGCCGTCTGGAAAGCCAAATTCCAGGGTAACCCCGTCGGCTACGGGGGCCATCCGACCCTCCAAGAGGCAATAGACTATTGGGAGCGAGGCAAGAGATGACAGTCGTAAGACGCAGTGGACCGGGTCGGTTCTTCACGTGGGCCTACTGGAGAATACAGCTGACGAGGCTGTGGAACGGACAGGCGTTGTTGAACGTCGTGGAGACATTCGAGGCAGACCTGCCTGTATGCAGTAGATGCGGCGGGCTGGACGTCGAAGTCCACTGCAATTCTAGGCTGTCTTCTCACGGTCTGGAGGGTGACGAGACCACACACGAGTGCCACAGTTGCGGTCTGGTAGAGACGATATGAGCGGTAAGATAGTTAAAGACGAGAGACTGCTAGACGAGATACGTGCGGCCCTGATGATCTCCCTGGCTATGGGAGCCATGGAGACGATCAGGGCACACGAGCCGGCACCCCACACAAAGCGACACCGTACCGTATCGAGGGCCTATCGAGCGCTGGATGAGGTGCTATCGCTGTACGACCGCGCACTCGAATACGACCTGGTGAAGCTGGCCGTGGACCTGTACGAGGGAGTCGACGAGCGGCTGAACACGTTACTGAGACGCGGTTTAGTAGTCACCGGCGACGTCGTGACTGCCTTCGAACGCTGGAAGGTGAATGACGTGCTGACGGACGACGACGCGCAGATCAGGATAGTCGCCGTGAAGGAAGAGGGTTACGAGTTCTCGCCAGAGCACGGCTCAGCCGTATACTACTCCTGGGCCGTCAAACAGGACGACCCATACCTGCTTAACTGGAGGAAATCAGATGGCTAAGGAAGTCAAAATTTGGGAAGCCAGCGACGGTACCTACCACAAGACCAGAGAAGCCGCGTCGCACCACGAGGGACAGGCCCGGCTGTCGGAGTACCTGGACAAGAACAGGGATCGCCTTGAGGAGGTCGATTACGCTACGGTGAAGAGGTTCATCATGGACGAGCTGGGCGAGATGTACAACGTGTACTTGACCTCTCCTCCGGAGGTAGGACCGTGACTAAGCGACTCATAGTGTTGACAGGTCGTCAGTTCAGGACGGGTACGGGCATGCGGATAGCCTTTCTGGCCGGCGTAGTCGCTGGCGCCACAGGCAGGACGCTCATAGTGGACCAGAAGGCAGTGAACTTTGCCACAGCCCAGGACCTCGCACGACTGCTCGGCCGCGAGACCTATGCCGTGGACCGATCTAAATTCGACGAGCGTGCGTACGGAATCTCGCTCGCTGTACTGGCGAACCCCGAAGCTGTAGCTGCCGGACTGGACGTGTCGGACTTCTCGACCTACGTGGTGTTCGACAGGTACAGACACAATAGCAAGATCATGGCTGCAGTCCTGGAGAAGGTGGGACGTGGTCTGGTGGCAGAGACCATACCGTGAGAAGATTCTTTACGGCGGACGAGCATACTGACCACGCCAACGTGATCGACTTCTGTGAGAGGCCATTTGCGGACCTGGGCATCATGGTCGACGAACTGGTCTACAGACACAACCACGTGGTGCGACCGTGCGACGTGACCTACCATCTGGGCGACGTGGCATTCAAGATGCAGGGCCACCTGGACTACGTACGCCGTCTCAACGGTCAGCATATCCTGATCAAGGGTAATCACGACCGCTCGAGGGACGTCAAGCGGATGGCCAGGCTCGGCCGCCCTTACGCCTGGATAGCGGACACGTACATGATCAAGAAGCCGCAGAAGATCTGGCTGTCGCACTACCCGCACATGAGCTGGCCCGACATGCACCACGGGTCGCTGCACCTGCACGGACACTCGCACGGGATGCTCTCGAGTGCGAGAGGCAAGATGTTGGACGTGGGCGTCGACTGCCGTGACTTTGCTCCGGTGTCCGAGGACGACGTGACCCGTATCCTGTCTGAGATAGCGTTCGCGGCGGTAGACGGTCACGGACAACGTTCTGGTAAGCCGTCGCTGGTGTGGGGAGACAACCCATTCGAGTGGCCAGTACACGAGAGGGACATCTATGGGTAAGTACGCGCTGGTGTGGGAAGGCGAAGTGCACGACTACCGGTTCAAGCTACTGCAAGAGAACTGGCACTACGCGTTCTACTGCGGCGACATCTACATGGGTCAGGTGTTCAATCTGGGCCGTGCCGGATGGAGCGCCGTGCCCAAGGTGCCCACAGGGTTCACTTACGACGGTTTCAAGACCAGGCGCGCTGCTGCAGAGATGATACTGAAGGTCAACGGATACAGGAGTTGCTGACATGAGTTGGAAATATTTGGACTGTGAGGAGTGCGGCGAACGCCGGCGAGTAGACTCATCTCAGGAGTCTAAAGTATGTGAAAAGTGCAGAAAGTGGCTGGCCCACCGCGACGAGCTGAGAACATGGTCGATCGAAGCGAGACTGGAGCGGGTCGAGAGACTCCTGTTCGAGTACAAACCGTCGGTCTCTGTGTCTGACGTATACTTTAAGTGAGGTGTCATGAAGGCCAAGCCTGTCAAGTTGGTGTACGGCGAGGGATACTTCCAGTGTCCCATAGAAGAGGCCACCCACGTGCAGTTGAACGTACCGGGCCCCTCGGGAACCCTGTTCCTTCCAGTGGTGCTCAGCGGCCCTCGCAGGGGCACGCCGTGTTGGACGTGGAACGGCGACGTGGAGAAGCCCACGCTGAAACCGAGCGTTCTTACGCAGGGCCACAAATTCCGGTGCCACTCGTGGATCAACAACGGGCAGGCCAGGTTTCTGAACGACTGTTCGCACGAGATGGCGGGCAAGACAGTAGACTTACTGGAGGTACCAGATGGGGATGTTTGACACGGTGTGGTTTGACTGTCCGCTGTGTGGAGAACAGGCAAGCGTGCAGAGCAAGGCAGGCGAATGCCGGCTTCACGATTACAACTTTCAGAATGTGCCTCCAGATATAGCTGCGGCCATCAAGGACGAGATAGTCTACTGCGCCGAGTGCGGCGGAGAGTTCTACATTCGCGGTAACGTGTTTATTAACCTGTACGTGTCAGAACACTAGGAGGCACCATGCACCAGGAAGACCCGGAAATCGTCCGTATCGGTATATTCGACATGCAGGTCTGCGTACCTGCCAACTGGACAGATGAGCAGATCGAGCAGTTCGCCAACGCCGAGGAGCCCGAGCTGACGTGGACCATGCTTCCGGCAGACAGCAAGTACCTGGCCGGCGACCCGCAGCGCAACCCGTGTGCAGAGCGAAAGAACTACGTCCACGTGAGACTGGAGTGTTGACATGACAGAGGAAAAGAGACTTTATTACGAGAAGGACGTACTGGAGCACAAGCGCCGGGTGGCCAGGTTGATGATGGGCGTGGCCAAGGAGTTGTTAGACAGAGCCGAGCGGCACGACGATTCGAAGCTGAATCCCGCAGAGGCATGCCACTACGTCGAACCGGTCTGGGCCCTCAACCACGAAGACGTCGAGTACGGCTCGCCGCAGTACGTCGAGCTCACCGGGCAGATGGGGCAGGGTCTCCTGCACCACTACAGGAACAACGACCACCATCCCGAGTATTACACTCGCGGCATGGTGTGCGACGACTTCGATCCTGTCAGCTGTATGAGCCTTATTGCCTTGCTCGAGATGGTGTGTGACTGGGTGGCGGCCGCCGAGCGTAAGGGCAACGATCCAGCGCTGGCACTCGAGCAGATGCAGAAGAAGTACGACGTGTCTGAACAGCTCGCCAACGTCATCAGGAATACCCTGACTAAGGTAGTGGGGCTGAGATGAGGTGGGATGCCGTACTGGGGTGGACAGCTGTGGCCGCAGGTATGCTGGCCATAGTAGTCCTCAGGCTGATCGGTGTCGATCTCACCGAGGGGCAGTTGTTCTTCGAGTTCTTTCCGGCATGGCTTGGTGTCATAGCCTTGCTTCTCGTAGGCGCGCTGTTACTGTCTAACTCTAGGAGGTAGCATGGCTTTAGACATGCGTAGTCCACAAGCCGGCGACGTGTTTGCCAAGCGCCTCAGGGCCAACAAGGATTATCTTTGTTGGGGTTGTGGTGGGTCCATCCGCAGGGGTGAGACCTACGTTCGCGAGCTGGTGTACACAGGTCGGCATGTTTTTTCAAGGTGGGGGTCTTACAATCTTGGAGATGAGCACACAGTGTGTGTGGAATGCAGTTCTGTGATGCTGTTTAACAAGAGCAGAACGCTATTCCTTCGTAAGGAACAGCCCATACCTAAGTGGGCCAGTCCAGTAAGAGCGAGGTGACGACGTGAAGAGACAGCTATTTTTGGTTGCATTTGACGTGCCGCGCGGAGCCACCGTGGCCGAAGTGGAGAACTACGTCGAGAACGCCGTTCGAGCTCACTGCGGTGGATTGGACCCTGCGGAGCCCATGTTTGATCTGGATCGAGGCTCCGTGGCAGTGCAGCGCGTGAAGATGGGGTTGCTGAAGTGAGCCGCGAAAATTACAACGAGGAGAACTTGTGCCCTAAGTGTAAAGCACCGATCGGCTATCGGTCGGTGCCAGCCAAGGGACTGTGCAGAAAGGTGACTGAGGGTCAGTGCGTGCTGTGCGGCACCAGGGTGTACCCGCAGGCAGACGACAGCAGGCGTCTGGTACTCTTAGACCTGTCAGAGGAAGACGAAATCTGGACCAGGCTGACCAAGTTGGTGCAGGAGAACAGTTCGAGCTACGACGTAGAGATGCTGTCGTGTCTCGACGTGTTCTTCGAATATCTGGAAGAGGAGGTCAGACGCCGTGCCGAGCATAGCTGACGTGGTCTGGTGTGCTGAGAACCCGCGTACGGCGGCCAGTTACATCAAACACCTTAAGGAGACCAAAATGAGTGAAGCTAGAGACATGCAGAAGGCGGCCATTATAATGGCTAGAGCCGCCGAGCTCGAGGCGAAGGTATTGGGTATGCACGCAGAGAATATGTCGCGGGTACACCGCGGCGAGTCCCTGGCCTATTTGGAGAAAGACTTCGACGACGCCGTGCTGTCTACTGGCTGTCACTGGAATTCCGTCTGCGAACTTCTACAGGGGTACTGACATGAACGGCTACTGTCCTTTTCAGGATGCCAGAGGTCACGGGTACGACGACTGCGTGTACTACTCAGAGTGTTCACAGGGCGTGGATGTGTTGATCAATATGGGCAACGGAGACTCGAAGTGCTACCCGGAGATCACAGGCCAGATGCGCGACGTGGCAGAGGCTGCACTAGAGAAGAGGCTGTTCGTCAGACTGCAGCAACTGGCCGGTTGTCCCGAGCTGGGTCACGGCTGGACTTCTTGTGCGGTCTGCGGCGGCTTTCCGAGTCACGACTCAGAGTGTAGCCTGGGGAGGCTGCTAGTCGAGCTTAAGGAGCTGAAGGAGGTGTACGATGTCGGAAGAGCTAATGGAGATACCGCCTAGACTGTACGATCAGATAGCGCAGTGGATACAGTCGGTGTACGTCGAGGAACAGATAGAGATCTACGATGTAGAAGTGACCGACGTGACCTACTGGCCCATACACGGTATCCACAAGGCGTACTACAGGTACGTGCGGGCGAACGATACTACAGGCCGCGATTGGATCGAGTTTACCTGTAACGTGCACGAGGACTCGCTCAATAACTTCGAAGAAATACGGTCAGACCGTGTTGGAAACAATAATTAATTCAAGCGAAAAAACTGGTGTACTTTTTTGCCCCAGTACAGTATAATTGTTTTATACAATTAATTGGAGAATTGACCGTGGCCAAAGTTATGAATACAAAGTGGTTCATCGATCGCAACGCCGGTATCATCGACCAGCTGTACGTCGATAGACTCGGCATGGCGCCCGAAGAGCTCACCACGGCAGACATCTCCGATCCCACCGTGCTGAAAGCTTTGACTGAGTTGAGGCTGTACAGACTTCCTCCTTACTTCAAGGTGCCAACTCCCGTCAAGGGTCGTATCCAGGCTCAGTCGAGCGTCTGCCACGACCTCGAAGACCCTAGACGTAGCCTGCGCGTTGAGCGCGAACTCGTGCACCTCAACTCGGTCATTTTTAACACCCGCGTGCGGCACGACGAGTGTACAAAGTGTGGCAGCCGACGTGCCTCGAAGGACGGCCTGTGCTACAAGTGCAAGGCCGAAGACGACGACACCGGTCGCCCGCGTCAGGAAGTCGAACGAGAGCTGTCGCGTGTCTACAACAATCTGTCTGTCCGCAGGGACCGTTCGGACGCGCTGACGTGGTACTCGCCGAAGACGCTTCTGTTGGCAGACACTATCGGCTGCACGTTCTGTGGGGTCAGGCCAGAGATAGAGAGCGTGTGGCTGGGCGAGGGCCTCGACGGCTGGGGAGACGGGCTGTGTCCCGAATGCCTGCCTAGGTTCCCGCTGGGCGAGTCCTGGTCGCTGCCGAAGACGCTGCGGGCTGACACGCCGTCGGAGTCCTTCAGCAAGTGTCAGCTGTGCAAGAAGGACGAGTTCGACTATGCTGTATGGGGAATGTGCGAGTTGTGCTATCAGGAGTGGCAGGACCGCTACGTCGACCCTACCTCCCTGTACAAGTTTGTCGACCAGTACGGAGCGCTCGCGGCGCTGCTCATACGGTCCTCCGTAGAGTGGATAGCCTACATGAAAGACATGCTGTCGCACAAGTACTGCTGGAACCCGCGCAAGCCCGGCTTTCCTGTCGACGCCGACCTGGTCCCGTTCTTTCCCAAGCTTCAGGAGGGTCGGCCAGCCAGGGAGCTGCGAGACCTCAACGTGGATATCAACAAACTGATAAACGAGGAGACAGACTAGATGGAAGAGATGATCCAATTCGCCCCGGCGCGTGCCAAAAAGAAGATAGACGGACCGCACGAGCTTCACCTCGTCGAGGGCTGCCTGACGGATCAGAAGATCGACGGTCAGCGCTATATTATTCAAACCAGGGAGGGCGGCCACAACTGTACCAGTCGGCGTATCTCTGTAGAGACTCAGAGATACGTGGAGAAGGGCGATCGTGTTCCTCATCTGATGGAAGTACCTTTTGCGCCCATGAGTATGATAGACTCCGAGTTCGTGGCGCAGAGCGACATCGTCCTGGTAGAACTACCTGATCGTCTCTGGGACAAGCTACTGCCTCACCCGCACGTGGCTTGGCTGCGAGACAAGTTCGACAGCCACCTGCCTGTCTACCCTCACGTGTCCGAGACGACGTCTATCATGGGCTCGCTGGCTGATGAGGCTATTAGAAAGCAGGAGGAGCGTGGTATAGTCTGGGCCTATGCTTTCGACATCATACAGTACGCCGGCCAGTCTACGCAGAAGAGCACGCAGATGGCTCGGCGTAACTTCTTGGCCAAGCAGCTGATGAACGTCGACCCGGAGAGCGGGCTGGTGCTCATGCCCTGCTGGTTTGGGCTTACCAATCGCGAGAAGGAAGACCTGTTCCACATAGTTACCGACGTGGGCGGCGAGGGTCTGATATTCAAGGACCCGGGTCTACCGTACAACCACGCGAAGAACTGGTGGAAGTGGAAGAAGGATTACCCAGTCGACGCAGTCCTGACAGGAAACTACGTCATGGGTAAGGAGGGTGTCTCAGGGAAGATGCTCGGGTACGTCGGTAACCTCGAGATCGGGGTGTACGACGACGAGGGAGAGCTCTGTCCTGTCGGACACATTTCTGCGATCATGGACAGCGAGGCTCGTCTTCCAGAAGTGACCCGGATGGCCCTGGAAGGTGAACTTGCCGGACTAGTGGTTGAGTGTCGCCACAACGGCACGCAGAACAAACCTGATGCACCGCTCGGGTACACCCTGAGACACCCTCGTTTTAGACGCTGGCGCGATGACAAGAACCCTGAGGACTGCACCTCTGCGGCCCTGCTGGCTGAGGCGTCTAAAAAGTTGAGCTGAGCCTAAGTAGCTTGACAGGAGTCTGGTATGAAGACGTTCAAGCTATTCGCAGTATGTTTGTGTCTTATGTTTGTGGTATCTGGCTGTTCGCCGTTTACTCAGAATGCAATCGACGAACACCCGGCGCTGGTTCAACTGGCGGTCAAGGCCGCAGTCAGCCGAGTGCTGACAGAAAAGCCTGCATGGATCAACGAAACGTACGACATCTCCGCGGGCGCCATAAAGCTAGTCCAGGCGTCCGAGGAGGTTGATCTGCAGGGTCTCGAGACCTACGTCATCGAGAAGATTAACTGGGAGAAGCTCACTCCTGAAGAAGAACAGCTCTTGATACTGCTCATCTCCGCTGTTCGCCAGGAGGTCGAGATGTATCTCGAGAAGCAAGGCGTGGCACCTGATAAGGAGCAACTCGTGTACGTATCGCAGGTCATGCTCTGGATCAACGAGACCGCGCACTTTTACCAGATCAAAACTAGCAGTTGACCCGTTGGGGAGAGCAAGTTAGCTACTTAGGCACTAAATTTGGCGGGTCCTCCGGGCCAAGTATGAGAAACCGGGCACTCTAAGTAATGCATCCAGCAATGACCGGACGGCCTCTAGTGGGGTAAAGAGTATTCAAATGCCTAGCCTTCTATACGGTTTGAAAGATAACCAGGAGGGCCCGCCAATCCAACAAGGAGAAGACATGGCTATCTATGTGATAGAAATTCCGGAAGAGCCCACCCTACAAGACCTGGCCGAGATACTGCGTCTCATGACTATGACCGTAGAGACCGGGGCTGGCGACGAGATGGTGGACAGGTTCGTCAAGAACAACCCGCACATGGTCAAGGACATTACTAAGGAGCACGCGCGAGCTCTCGAGTTGGCCGGCGCTGTGGAAGACGTCGCGGCCGTGGACGCGAACAAGGTGAACTGACATGAAGCGTAGCTGCCCTGAGTACCCTCTCTTTTTGATAGAGACACCGAAGGTGGGACAGAACTGCTCTGTCTATTGGGTCTCAGAGGAGTTCGCAGACATCGAATTCATAGGAACAGTGCCCTATACTGAGGTTCTCTCAGACGAGGCGCTGGAGAATCTCTTGAATCTGACGGTAGACGAGGACATGAACGTCTACGTTGGCGGCTCGGTAGTAGACGGCGTCTTGTTAGGCGGCGTGACAATAGGTAAGATTTACAAGAAGGACGACAACTACTGGCACCACCTCTTTGCGGCGGAAAAACGTAAGAGCCTTCCTAGTGCAGCCCGGGCGATGTACAAGAAACTTCGCCTGCATCGCACCTCTATAGGAGAGAGAGTGGTCAACGAATTCCAGAGTCGTCGTAACTTCTAGTCAGTCGATGCAAAGGCTGGGCGGAACCTAGCTGGTTAGTCGACTGGCGCCACTCCAGACGAAAGGAGGTGAAGCTCTTTGCAGTGGTCTCCTGCTCTATGGATGAGGCTCTATGCCATGGCCCGGATCGTGTCCGTACGAACCACGGATTGGTTCCGAAAACGGTCTGCCCGCGAGCCGGTTAATGCCAACATAGTTGAAGTGCCCGGCACTCGTGGCGTAGTTACAAACCGAGATATGGGCGCAGGTCATTGGAACCTGTCTGCTCAGGCTCTCGGTTAAATAGACCTGGAAGGCAGACCGGGCCGAGGGTTACAACTAAATAGAGTGCGCAGAGGGCCCGCTTCGGGCGGGCTCTCTTTTAATGAGCGTCCGAGCGAGCTTGGGTTTTCATTAAAAGAGAAAGGGGAGCGGACATGGGGACTGAAATGGAATGCACCGCCTGCGGGTATCATGGAACTGTGTGGACCGTAGAGATAGCCAGAACTTACACAGGTGAGCTAGACTCTACGAGGACCGTCGTCGCCACTGAAGACGACCTTGAGGGCACAGAGCATACGGTCAAGTGCCCAGAATGTGGGGAGTAGCAAGATGAAGTCGGCGTCGAAATTCAAGAGGATTAAACAGCGTAAAGTTAATGCCGATAGACTTAAGAAAAGAGAGCGTCTTATGGACGGGCGGCAGCCAGTCATGAAATCTAGTAAGGAGGAAAAAATTGCAAGACCTAAATCCGGTAATGGGGCGGATACGGACGGGAGCGCGGTTCTTCGCGGCAAAAAACGGTGAAGTAGTCAGCGCTCTGAAGTTTGTCCGCTTCAATACTAAGACTGTTGTAGGTAGGGACGAAGTCACGGGAGAGGAGATAGCGTTTGACAGGGTCACAGGCATCTCTAAAGAGACTGAGCTCAAGGTAGTGTACGCTGGTCCTGTCCCGTATTTGTATGACAAGTTAGTTTCAGATACCCTGCTTTGGGTACAGACCATGTCTCCGGCGAGGATGCTGCTATGAAATTTTATATGTTCAGTGCTGGTTGGTGTAAACCTTGCTTGGCTATGAAGCCGTTCATCGCGAAAGAGTTTCCACAGATAGAGATCATAGACACCGACGACAACGCAGGAGCCAAGTTAGCGGCTGACTTCGGCGTCAGAGGTCTGCCTACCATCATAGCCGCTGATGAACACGGCGCTGTAGACGGTCTAGTTGGAGCTCACACCAGTAGAGAGGTAGCTCAATTCGTAGGACAGTACAATGGATAAGGTCACCGAGTACTTCTCTACTGTATACTTTAATCGGCTAAAAACGCTTAAAGCCAAGGTTCATAACCAGATTGAATTCTACGTCGGCAAGGAAGACGAGTTCAAAAAATGGATAGACGACGAGCTGGCTTTTTTCTATGCCGGCACCAAAAACCAAGTTAAGGTATTAGGGAAAGTCGAAAATACAGCTCATAAATTAGCTGTAACATTCGAATTTATTTCCGTATATTTGTTGGATCAATTGACTGACGAAGAAGTAGAAACTGTTCTTAAAGGTTATCTACCGGAGAGCTCCGATAAAGGAGCGTAGTGATGGAGACGCAATGTCAGAGCTGTGCAAACAGAAGAGTAGACGGGGCCTGTCCAAATTATCAGCTAAGAATACTACGGCCAACCCCTTTCCAGTCCAAAATGTGGCTGTACAGAATGCGCATGCGTGCCTACATAAGATTGATTACGCGGTTGTGGAGGCCAGAGCTTGCACCATTCCAAATACCGACAGAGAGAAACTGGCTAAACTACTGAATTTGCCGGTCGAGGCCCTGGAGCTTCACGACGACATATACCGCTCCATAGCAGCGTATTCATTAAAGGTTGACCCAGAAATGGTGCCAGACTTTGCCAGACGGCAGGTTAAAGCTCACCTGTACATGTTTATATACGCTGGACGGTGACATGAAACTGACAGTTAATCAACAAGAAGTAGTTGAAGCAGCCTCTAGTTCCGTGTGGCGTACCCATACGGAGCTAGGCTGCACGCTTAAGATGGCCAACAATATGGTTCAACTAGGTGTGCTTGATTCCAAGCTTAAGAATGGCCAGCAGGTATTCAGAGTGAGGAAAGGAAGGTAGATTGAACGTATCTGAGGAACCCCGGGAGTGAGCAGCCCAACTCCTGAGTCACTGCTCGACTCTTGAGTAGCTGGCACGGCCGTCGCCGCTAGAACAAGGACGCGGCATCTCGGCGTCAGGGAACCCGGACCCGTGCAGTTGCAGTTTAGGACTGGCGGCATTGTCCCGGTCAAACCCGCGCGCCCGCTCCGGTCGGCAGCTGGGTTCCGGGGTTCCTCAGATACGGTCAATCGGGCCCTTAGCTCAGTTGGCAGAGCCGCCGGCTCATAACCGGCTGGTCGTTGGTTCGAATCCAACAGGGCCCACCACTTTAGGAGACGTCATGGAGTTCCGGCTCATACAAGAAGACTACCTAGACGACCCCTGGAAGATACTCGTGTGCTGTATCTTGTTGAACAGGACTACGGGTCGTGCAGTCAAGGAGATACTGCCTGGGCTGTTTAGCACGTACCCTACGCCAGAAGACATGATGGAGGCAGAGTGGCTCGAGCTATACGACAGTATAGCCCATTTAGGCTTCGGCCACAAGCGTGTGTTGTACCTTACTGAGATGAGCAAGGTATACGCCTCCGCTCGACACTGCGGGCACGAGCTGCACCTAGACGTGGCTTCTCTGCCGGGTTGCGGAAAGTACGCTCAGGACTGCTGGGACTTACTGGTCTTAAAGAAGACGCCCGACGGCGTTACAGATAAAGAACTACTGAAGTATATGAGACGAGACGGTCTTGTCTGAATACCACACGCCGTACAGTTCCTCCGACCTGCCATGTCATGGCTGTACGAGTTCCGTAAGTGGGTAGCCGGATAGGCGGTGACTCCGGCAATCTCTCACAGGAAGGAGGTGAAAGCTATGAGCGAGAGGACTGTGAACGTAGGCGACCCGGTAGTGTATCATGATAACCGCGGTGTACCTCATCACGCATTGGTTACTGCTGTTTGGAGTCAGCTTCCAATAGGAACGATTAACGTTGTTTATGTTGAGAGCGATACAAACGCTACCGACCAATATGGCCGTCAGATAGACCGCTCTACAAGTCTCTGTCACAGAGACTACGTAGAGGCGCACGGTAACTACTGGCGGTTTGCAGACGAGGAGCCTACAGCCTATCGTCAGCCTGAGCAGCGGTAGGAAGCGAGCTGAGTGGGAACCTAGCAGGGACCAAGCACTCGCCGCACGACGATCCTCTTTTCCTGTGAGAGAATTTAACTAGGGAGATTGGCGGAATTGGTAGACGCACCAGACTTAGGATCTGGCGACCCGTGTCGTGGGAGTTCGAGTCTCCCATCTCCCACCAGCTTGACCATGGCGTAGAGAAGTTCTAGTGTCCCGCGGGTTCCCCTAGCCCGCGCTCGGTCCCACCTCAGCCGATGTGACACTCGACAACCTCCGCCGGTTTGAACCTTTCGGTCATGAACGAAGGCGCGGACCCGGTTGTAGGAACCCGGGATGGTCAAGACAATTTAAAGGAGAGAGTCATGAAAGAGATGCTGTTGCCTGTGGTAGTCGTCACTGACAAAGAACAACTGGTAGACTATACCTACAACGAAGAGTTTGCAGACAAGTTCGTCGTGTATTCTTACAACGGAGAAGTCGTATTTCACGACCGCAAGAGCAAGTGTACCAACTACATGTGTGGCATCAACGTCATGCCGTTTCTGCAAGCAGAGCAGGCGCCAGCAGTACTGGAGGCTACAGAGGCGGAAGCAGAGCACCGACTCTCGATAGAGGCCGTCAAGTCCCTTTCTGACCGCTTTATTGCAGAAGACATCATTGAATTGTTCAAGAACGGAGTAGTCTGATGGCCGACAGAGCGTTACTGCACAAGTCTAAGTTGGAAGACTTCAAGTGCTTCCTTGACGAGCATTTGATAGGCTACAGGGCTGGTAAGGGCGAGTACCAAGTTCTACAGGTCAAAACTGCAGAACACGGCTGGCAGCCTATATACGAGAAGCTAGAGTCGCCAGAGCACTACTCGGTTCCTGGCAAGCTCACCGGGCTGGTCAGACAGTTCATTCGAGAGTATAAGCATTCCAGCAGGCCTGATGTCGACAAGGGTGAGCACTGGTTTATTAGATACCCTGGTGGGACCACCATAGTCAAGGTGCAGATCACCGATGTTACTGAGCGGACTGTCGAGGTAAAAGAACTCAGAATAGCTGCCAGACCCCAACGTTATTTACTCGGCGATATTGAATTTGTAGAGCTGACGAACGGAGAATGGCCATGATGGTTCCACTACATAAAGCTATAGTCGCTGTATTCGTAGGCTTCCTGGTGTTGCATATATGCGTCATAGGCGAGCGTGTAAGCTGTCAGGACAGTAGAGACTGCCGCCACTATGAGAACTTAATGGAGGTCGTTTACAAGTACAGGGCTAAGGTAGCCCAAATGCAAGCCGAGCTCGACAAACGTGACTCTCTGTTGACAGACCTATTTGGCAAGGCACCCAGTGATAGCTGGTATAGTATGCAGGTTACTATAACCTGGTATTCGTTGTCTGTGGACGAGTGTGACGATGACCCAGATTTGGCTGCACACGGTAAGAGTCGTCCTTTCATGATGGCTCCGTCGCTCAATATCATAGAGGCCCTGAACTTGCAGCCTGGAGACAAAGTCGCTGTCATATCAGATGATAAGAAGATTGCTGGCGTGGTGGTATACTGGGATCGTAAGAATCCTAGATATGACGAGGGTAACTGGGTGGATATAGTAGCTCCTAGCAAAGAAGTGGCCGAACGCTGGTCAATACGCGAAGGCCGTATAGTCAAAATTTAGGAGGATGTATGTCTTGTGAGCTGTGCGAAGGTCACGGGCCTTCTTGTGTAGTGACCCACATCAAGGTAGAAAACCGCTGGGTACGCAGGTTGCCAGCTAAAATCAAGTGTGACTGCGGCGCCGACGAGGGTGGGTTGCACCATTACGACTGTATAAACGAAACCTGCCCGGTATGCAAGGGTCTGTTTTGCTTCTGCAGCTGTGCACCAGCTTTAGTAGAGTACGGGGTGCAGAATGGGTAAGCTACTGTGGCTATGGGCGGTACTACTGGTAGCCCTTTGCATAGGTGCATATTGCCTGGGCTTTTGGATAACGCTATGAGGGTGAGACTTACAAATGGTAACTATGTCGCCGTTAGCAAGGTGCCGACGGCTACCCTAGACCATGAGATTGCTTTGGTCGAGGCTAAGGCCGAGCGTTGGTCAAAACTATTCGGATCGCATCAGCTGAACTATTTAGACACGCGCTATGCTGCGCTAGTAATAGAACGCATTTTTAGATGTAATTAAGAAGAGAGCTCCTGAGATAGGAGCCGTGCAATGAGTCGGGTTTACTACAAAGAAGGGTACAAATATCAGACGCAGGAGACGATAGAGGAAAAGCTGTCGTTTGGTCCAAAAGAAGACATCCTTACTGACTACATTAAGTTCCTAAGGGACGGAACGATAATCCTTAAGAAAGGTTATGCATGGGACGGCGCTACCTGTTTTCCTGACTTTAAATGGATTATAAGAGGCAGCGCTGTGCACGATGCTGGCTACCAGCTACTGCGGTTGGGACTGTTACCGCCGGAGTTTAAAGACAAGTTTGACAGAGAGCTACAGACACACTGCAGCGAAGATGGGCCCGCTGTACTGAAACCAGTATACTACGCAGTGTATCAGGCAGTGGCAAGATTTGGCGGCGGTAACGCTATGGCCGGCACAGAACGGCCCATACTAGTGGCGCCGTAATTTGATGGAAGAAAAAAGTCCTATGCCGCCAAATAACTTGGTTACTTTTAATTCTCTATTTTGTATAATAAAATAATTGAATGGCGGTATTCAATAATTGGGAGGCGGCATGAACGTATTTGTACTCGATAAAGACTTAACCGCAAGCGTACAGGCCCATTGCGATAAACACGTAGTAAAGATGATCCTAGAGGCGGCGCAGATAGCCAGTGCCGCTCACTGGAAGACAGGCGGCGAGGCTCCGTATAAGCTGACCCACGAGAACCATCCCATCGTTCTCTGGGCCACTGAGAGTCTCGCCGCTTATCGTTATGTGGTCAAATATGGCCTAGAGCTGTGCAAGGAGTATACGTACAGGTACGGCAGAAGGCACAAGACTGAAGACAAGCTCGAGTGGCTAAAGGCCAACGAGCCCGACCTGCCCAGAGTTAACACTAAGTTTGTCATTGTCGTCGCCGAAGACTGCCTGGAACCCGGTGACGAGATAACTTCGTACAGGCGCTATTACATGCGTCACAAACGGAGTATTCTATCCTGGAAGAAGAGATCGGCACCCGAGTGGATCAACAATCTAAAGTACTGGTAAGGAGGAGTAAATGGCGGAATTGGACAATCTAGCCAATCTGGCTTTTGAGAGACACCTTCTGGAGCAGCTGGCCTACGAAGAGATACGGCACTATATGAGTCAGCAGTTTCTGCTAGACCCGCCGTTGTTTATGCATACGCACGGCTGTCGACCGGAGGACCTCAACGGTGCGCAGCTGAGGACGTTCTATCGCGAGGCGCTGAAGCAGGGTATCAACGTACGGCAGACGTCGCCTGAGCACTTCAGAAGAAAATTTCAGGCTGGCCTGATCTTCGGTCGGCAGGAGGCGGGCATTGAAAACAACGGAACTGGACCTGAACATTTCTAGCGTGACGGCGGCAAAGGCTCACGACTGTGACTACTGCGGAGATAAGATTCCCAAGGGCAGCAGGTACACAAAGATAGTGAGTCGCATATGCAAGAAGGAACGGTTTGGTGTCACCCTGAAGGCGTGCAGTAAGCACCAGCCGGGCCTGCTTCCGCTGTCCTTTGTTTGGACAAGAAAATGATTAAGCGATACCACTGTCCGCAATGCGGCAAAAAATTGTGGCGAACGCCGTTGGGGTTCATGCAGCAGCCCACCGTGTGCTCTGAGGAGTGCCGCGGCAGGATATATCGAGCTGCTGAAGGACAGTTTGCCATCTGGGGATACACGGTAGCCAGACTGAAGACGCTGTACTTCAGAGTGGTCAAACTGTTGAACATCCTTGAATACGACGTGCACAAATACGGCTTCGAAGATTTCGTGATATGGTTATTTACTCGGCACGCTAAGAGCCGTCAAGAGCTGGAGCGTGTCTATAGCAGTTTGATGGAGGCTGGTGATGCCAGAGTGGAACGGACGTTTGATCGCTGACATGACGATGTCGCACATAGAGAACACGATGCGCATGCTTGAGAGACAGGCAAGGACCAAGTGTAGCAAGGCCGGCGGCAGTGACTGGAAGCTGTATGTGGATACTGTGTACTTTGATTTGAACGCCGAGCTCAGTACGAGGGACCTGTCTTTGGGATGCTCATTCTAAAGAAATCACCCACACTGTGGGCCGTATACGATCCTGGCACCAGGACTATCCCTATAGAGGATGCAACCCTGGACGAGGTGGTAGACTTTTTGCTTGACTTACGCAGGGACGATCTCAAAGCCGCACTAGAACGCGAACACTCCAGGATACCGTGGGAGGAAGTTGAGTTCATGGCCGGCAGATACATATGCTGTGAGTGTGGCAAGATATTGGACATATTCAACCATAGGTGGCCCATTGAGAGGCAGAGGTGCAAGTCATGTCTAGAAAATTCTTAGTAAAGTCAGAGATACCCTTCGAAGACCTTGACCTTCCAGAGTACGCAGTAAACAAGATTGCGTCATTGCCTGGTATCGATCTTAGCTACGAGGTGGAGATCAGCTACAGTCCGGGTAGACCAGCCCGTGTATGGGGTCCACCAGAGCTGTGCTATCCCGCTGATCCTCCAGAGTGGGAGACGGCAGAGTACGAAGAGGACGTGGCCTTCTTCCTGGCACACAAGATGCCGGAGTTGGACAGCAGGACCAGACTGCAGTTTATCAATGCGGCTGTCAAGTTTCTTGAGGACGAGTGGACTTCTGATGGGTTTGACGAGAAGGTGGAAGAGGTTATTGCTAACTATGATGACAGGGACGACGAGATATGAGTTACTATGTTTTTGAAGGCGTAGACGGAGTGGGCAAGACCACTACAATGATGAACGTTGCGAGAGCGCTTGCAGCAGCGGGTGTAGACTTCGTGCTGACCAAGGAACCAGGCGGACCGGCTGCACTGTTCGAAGAGTGGGGCCGGCCTGTTGACCTATACAAGTACTTGGGTTTTCAATACAGTGGGTTCCGTCCTCTGTGTGTTGACAACCCACAGATACCCAGTATAACCAAGCGAGCCCTTTACAGGGCCGACGCTTTCTACAACTGGGAGGCAGTCATCCAGCCCTCGCTGGACAAAGGCAAGCTAGTGCTATCTGACAGAAACTGGATTAGCGATTTGGCTTACGGCGTAGTATTGACAGACTGTTCTATGGATCAGCTGATGAGTTTCAACATGTCGTTAGTGCCAGGCTTACAGGCACTTACCAACGTCGTGTATTTGACTCTTCCCCACGATGTACGCGAAGCGCGTCTGGCTAGGAACACTGCAGACGCCATGGACAAACTGGGCAAGGACACCAGGTTCCTCATAGCAGTTGCCTACGAGAAGGTACTGGACGAATACCTTACTGAATCACAGGTTACAAGGGTGTCTACACTGGAACCCGAAGAAATTGTCACGCAGAAAATCGTGGAAAAAATACTTTCCAAATAGACTTTCTTGGTTACTTAAGCGCTCCAATGCGTCATAATAGAATTATAGAATGACGTTAGGAAAAAAGTTGGAACCCAGCAAATTAACTGGGTTACTTTACCGTCCAAGTGTTGTACAATGGTTCTTATTCACCCTGTTACCATTGTCCGACCCGGACACAAACCCACTCACAAGGAGAGTGTATCATGGCAAAAGTGCAGAAGTTCGACACGATCGAAGAAGCAGCAGCAGCGTCTGGCATTGAGATCAATGACCAGACCCGTCCGTTCCTCGAGACCTTCGTCAAGAAGGCTGGTGGGTCGTCCGCCGGTGCCAAGAAGAAGGCCCTGTTCGAGGAAGTCGAGGCAATGGGTGTGGAAGGTCTGGAGCTGGACAAGGAGACGATGGACTCCCTCAAGGTCCGTGGCTGCCAGCACCTGTATTCCCAGGGTGATTTCGATGGACTCGACGAATTCGCGGGCCGCTTCAACCTGGCCGTCGACCACGAGACCGGCGCCGTTCACCGCGTCAAGGCCAAAGTGAAGCCGATCGAAGAGCGGAATGCTGGCAAGAAGGAAGGCACTGTCGGCTGGATCACCATCAAGATGCTCCAGGACGAGCGCTTCGCCGACATGCCTGTGACCGACCTGGTCAACGAGTTCTCGGCCTATGCCGCCGAACTCGGTTACCCCGACGTCAAGCCCACCACCGCACCGTCCATTCAGTGGTACATCAACTACTGCCGCAAGACCGGTGTCGAAATCTGCGAGCGCAAGCGCGCTGCCCGCAGCCAGGCCGGCGGTGATGACGGTCCGAACCTCGGTGCCGAACTCACCCTCGAGAAGGCCCTGGCCCCTCGTGGTTTCAAGAAGACCAAGAAGGCTGACGAGGCCGAAACCGGGTCCGACCTCAACCTGGACGACGAAGCTGCCGAAGAAGTCGAAGGCGACGAGTAATCCTCGTTTGCTAACTAGAAGATACCCGGGCTTCGGCCCGGGTATTTTTGAGTCTTATGCACCGAAGATTGAAGAAGAATAAGGAAGATTGATATGGGTTTTCTACACGGTAATATGCATTATTTTGGTATTTTCATGTTTGGCATTATACTGCTTATTCCCGTGTTGAAAAGTGTAATCAAACTGACCTTTAATTCGACCCTATATGAATGGCTGTTGACTATGGGTTTAACAGTGGTCTGCGTTATTTTAGTTACGTTAGGTCTTTACGGCTTAGTGGCTTGACAAGCAGCTGGAGCAGGTATGTCTAATAAGACCGTAACAGAAGAACTACTACACGTCGAGTTGCTCAGAAATGGCAACACGTACGGCATTCGTTTTACCATAAATGGACTGCCACAAAACGTACTGGTTGTTCCAGAAGTAGACCCGCTAGAACTAGCCCAAGCAGTATACAAAGTATGTTTGCAATTGGCCGATCCTATCGGGCCATGTGTCAATGAAGAGCCGTACTAGGAGTTTGGTATGACTGGAAAGTGGTATTCAATTGAAGAACTGGTAGAGCATAGCGGTTTCTCCGCCGGTATGATCTACGACTTGACGCACTACGGTGCACTGTCTTCTCCTATACGAGGATTAGACCCTACCAAACGCGGAAGTAAAGGAGCTTACCCAGCCGTTGTTATCGCACAGCTTGACCGCTACAAAGAGCTTAAGCTGTCTGGAATGAAGAAAGCTGATATTATCGCAACTATGCGGCTGGAGGTAGAGAATGTTCCGGTACTCCAAGGGTGAGGGTAAGGAGAAATGGAAACTAATAGAAAACAGTGAAAAGGCAATAGCCGCCGCGGTATCTACAGGAGCTCACTTTGTAACAGTCTTATCGATAGATCAAGATATAGAGCACGCCGAAGAGGATGCTAAGGTCCACTATAAAGGACCAATGTATTTTGACATAGACTCGAGTGACGAGAACCAATCCTTAGAGGACTGCAGACGACTGCTACTAAAGCTGTACGCTGACCTGGGTGTTAATCTTAACGATTGCGTGATACACTGCACCGGCGGCAAAGGTTTCCATATTCTAGTCCCGGCAAAGGTATTCAGTAGCGGTAAGGCAGTTAGGTTCCTGCCATACACCTACAAGAAAATGGCACTAGAGTTCAACCTTGAGCATCTAGACTACGGCATATACAGCTGTGGTAAGGGCCGCATGTGGCGGCTGGAGAATATCAAGAGGGCCTCTGGTAGATACAAGGTTAGATTATCAGCCGCCGAGATATTCGGTTGCTCTTTCGAGGAGATATACGAAAAGACGCTGTACCCTGGTGATGTTACTCCGTTCGATCAGAAGGACGTTGAGTTCTCAGCAGAGATGGCGGCACTGTTCAGACGGTCGGAATTCAAACCGAAGAAGATAATAACCGTCGCAGATGACAAGCTCCAGGCGCTGCCGACCGACCCTGAGTGCATTCAGAAGTTGGTCGAGCTAGAAGACCTGGCAGAAGGCAGACGCTTCAATCACCTGACACTAGCCTTGGCCAGCTACGCGAAGGGCCGAGGCTGGGAGTACGAAGAGTTAGAGTCTAGAGCCGAGAAGATAATAGAGGAGTATCCCTCTTCGGTTTACAAAGATAGACGCGAGAAGATACGGCACATAAAGTCTATCTTTAGGTACGTAAGCAGCACCGACGCCTACGTGTTCTCGTGTCAGAACATACGGCTCAACGTGAAGTGCGAGCTGACGTGCTGTCCGAACTGCGCGATAGAGCGGCAGCTGGCGGAGACGGACTACGACTCGTCTCTAGGAATAGAGATAGTTCACAACTGCTACTTCAGACGAACTGATACGGGCAGGAACCAGCTGACCACGTTCGTCATAGTTCCAAACTCGGTCATAGAATTCGTAGACGTGCTGACAGAACCAGAGTTCACCATGAACACGACTCTGATAGCCGACAACAAACACCAGCGAAATGTAGTGTTTACTCAGCCAGACTGGGCCAGTAAGTCGGCACTCATAAAGAAACTTCCACACCCTGATTTTGCCTATATAGGGGGCGATACCGACGTGCAGAGACTATTCAAAGTGGTGGCTCAGATAAAGGTGCCGCAGAAGACAGGAGTCAAGGTAATAGGTCTCCACAAGGTTGACGGCAAGTGGCACTTCGTTTCAAAAGAAGGCTCTATTGGACCCAACAACGAAGAGAACGAGTTGCTGCTGGAGACTGACTACTACCTGCCAACAAAACTACTGAGCGCACAGTTGCCCAGTATACAGGACGCCAAGCAGGTTATGGACAGCCTGTTTGAATTCAACACAAAGGAAGTGGTCACGCCTCTCATAGGCTGGTTCGTGGCCTCGTTCTTCAAGGAACGCATCTTTGAGTTCACCAGGCAGTTTCCACTGCTGTTCATATTCGGTGCTGCTGGAGCCGGCAAGACGCAGACTATCCTCAACCTGAAAAGGATGTTCAACTTAGAGATAGATAACATCAAGTCTATAGCCGATGTGACCGGCTTTACGCTGATCAAGTCTGCCAACTCCAACAATACCATACCTTTGATGCTTGACGAGTACAAGAGCACCACGTTCAGTACGTTCCAAGTTAAGATGGTATCAAAGTTGATCCGCGCCGCGTATAACAATGAGGTAGGCGAACGAGGCACGGCCAGCCAAGAGATCAAGACTTACTTCTACAGGGCACCAATTATACTGGCCGGCGAGCAGACCGTTACAGAACCTGCTGCACGAGACCGCATAATCGAAGTGCACATGAACAAGCTGACCAGCGCGCCACATCTGCCGCAGTTTAAAGCCCTACAGCAGGCTCCGCTAGAGAAACTCGGTAAGCTACTGCTGATGACGGCACTGCAGATATCTGACGACGAGATAAAGGAGCTGTTGGATTACGGTCAAGAAGTCGTGCCAGAGTACTTTACAGACCGGCCCAGGCTCAATCAGGCCATAGTGATAGTCGGCTTAAAACTGCTGGCCAAAGTGATGGAGCCGTACGGGCACAGGGACAAAGTAGAGGCAGCCATACGCGAGTACATAGACGACAGCGCGGCCCACCACAAGGAGGACTTTGCTGAGAGCCAGAAGTCTGACGTCGACAAGATACTCGAGGCTATTGCTTTGATGTCCGATACTGACGAACGGTATAAGCTGGCCCAAGACTGGGAATACGACATAGACGGCAACGTCTTGTACCTGAACCTGCGCATGGTGTATACCAAGTTCATGAAGTTCGCCGGCGAGTACAACGTCGAGGCAGACGCCATGAACTACACTAGCGCACTCAAGCTGCTGAAGAAGGAGCCGTACTTTGTGAAAGACAACGTCATGCGAAAGCTGAAGACGGGCACCAAGCTGTGCGTGGCGTTGAATATTCCTACGTTGAAAGAGCGTAATCTGAACCTGCAGGGTATCTTAGATGTTGAGGTGGTAAAGGACAGCGAGGATAAAATCTTCGATGTGAATGCGTAATGGACATAGCTTTAAGACCTCCATATAAGCTGTTCGACTCTCAGTTAGGCGACCTGAAGCTCGTCTGCCAGAACACCCATTTTGCTAATTTTTCTGAGATGGGGGCGGGCAAGACTCTGCCCAATGCCTTGCTGTCTAAGGGTGTCATAGACGACGGCATATGTGATTATGCTATCATAGTCACGCCTAAGGTGGTACTGAGTGACTGGTATGAAGTCTTTGAAAAGCAGATGGTATGCGACGTCAAAGAGCTAGTCACCATGTACCATGCGCCAGAGAAAGTTCGCCCGTTCATAAACCTGCGGCCGATCATCATAATGACCTACGAGACCCTGTCTAAGGACATAACCAGGTTCTTCGACATGGCCATGCAGCACAAGGTGATGATTACCTTCGACGAGGCGCACAAGCTACGCAATCACGATACTGCTAGAACTAAGAAGTGTGCAGAGCTGGCTAAGCGCTGTACTAGGGTCTACCTGCTTACGGGCACGCCTATAACTAATGGCTTAAAGAACGCCTACTCGTATATCAATATATTGAGACCGGGTCTGTACTATAACTCGTTTGACCACTTTAAGCGCAGACACATGCGCTACTCTAAGTATAACAGAAGAAAGCTCATCGGTTACGTCAACACGGAGTACGTGTCAGAGATACTGGAGTCCTTCTCCGTTCGTCATCTCAAGCGAGAGATACACGATCTGCCGGACGTGACTTTTCAGACTCGACTGTTGGACTGGGATATCACGCAGCGCAGGCTGTACAAGCAGTTCGTACAGAACCTTATACTGGAACTGGAGGACAGCTTTCTGCAGACCACCAAAGGAGGAGCGCTGTTGGTTAGGTGCCACCAGATATTGACTAACCCTAAGCAGCTGGAACTGCCCTGCGACTCGACCAGGTTCAAGGCTATAGAGGACGATCTAGAGAGCATAGGCGTCGAAGACAACAAGGTAGTCATATTCGCACACTACAGACACACTATAGACCGGCTCAAGAAACAGTTCGCCAGGTACAACCCCGCCGTCATATACGGTGGTACTACTGATATAGAGAAAGAGAAGGCAGCGTTCAAAGAAGACGACAAGTGTAGGCTCATGATAGCTCATCCGATATCCGCAGGACTTGGCACCAACTTCTCTATCAGCAGCCATGTTATCTTCTTTGAGTATTCGTACGACCTAGACTCGTACGACCAAGCCGTGTCCAGACTCGATCGTCCTGGACAGAAGAACGCTATTACTGTTATAAACTACGCCGTACGCGGTTCTATGGAACAGACTAAGCTGTTGCCAAATCTGATAAATAAGAAGGCCTTTAGTATGGACCTACTCAACGATCCCAAGGAGCTGATAAAGTTCCTTGAGATAGAAGACGATGACGATCTCAATTTTTAAGGAGGCTATTATGAAGTGAGGAGGTTTGAATGGCGTTCTCGTTGGCGGCCATCCTAGACTTCTACGATTCTCAACCAGAGCACGTAGTGATGGCCATGGTGGCTCAGGCATACGGCGAGGAAGGTAGTCGGGGGATTTTCTGTGATAAGTTTATTCCATACTCTGACCTGCATTTGCTTGGGTACAAAGGTTTCAGACAGATGTTAGTATCACTGTACCAGACTGATCCATTTTTCGTGGAGCAGCACAAACAAGAGTTATACTCGATAACTCGAAAACTCAAAGGAGAATGACTATGACGGACAAGCTTGACGGATTGACCATTGAGCAGGATAGCAATGTTCCTGCAGCTTCCCAGGCTCAGGCCCCTGCCAAGGCCCCCAGCAAACTGCAGCAGCTGAATACCGGTTTTGACGGCATCGGCGACAGCACATTTGCGGCTCGCGTTGTTCTCGACGGCAACCAGCTTCTGTACAAAGATCGCGACGAAGCCGTTGACAAGATCGAGGTGCAGCTCACTGGCGGCCGGAAGGTCTACCAGTACTTCGACGAAGCTGCCAACTCTTACCACAAGTCGTACGACGGTAAGTTTACCGAAGACGGCGAACCGATCTCCAAGTACCCCGGCATGCGTCACATGTTCGAGCTGGACTGGCTCGAAGAAGTCAACGGCGAGCCGAAGGAGCACCAGCTCGTGCTCAGCCCGACCTCTCGTTATGCCTTCGTCGAGTACGCCGAGAAACTCGCAAAGCTCACTCCGCCCAAGTCTGTCGGCGAGGTGACCACTATCATCACGGCTTCCCGTCAGCAGAACAAGGACGGACAGCGTTACAGCAAGGCGGAGTTTACCTGCAAGGAGCTGATCGCCGCCAGTAAGTAAACTCAGTTAGTGCCGGCCAGCCCAGCGAGTCCTTCAATGCCGATGATGTCGTCAGACTATAGGTTATAAGGATAGCTGGGTGGCCGGCGCTATGGAGAACGTCATGCAGAGTATTCAAGATAGAATGAAAGAACTTAACGTTGATATCAGCGTGCAGGAGCAGGTAATGACCATACTCTCTGCGCCTAACGACGTTAGAATGCTATACCGTCTGGAGGAGCCTGAGATACACGACCCAACCGAGGGCATGAAGCGGGTCATGTTTCTAGACACAGAGACAACTGGTGTTCAGGCTACGGAAGACGAGATGGTAGAACTCGGCTATGTTATAGTAGAGTTCGCACTGGACGGTACGCTGGGCAACGTAATCAGCGTGTACGACGAATTACATGAGCCTCGTCTGCCTATTACCAACAGCGCCATACACGGCATCACCAACGAGATGGTCAAGGGTAAAGTTATAGACTTCGATGCCGTAGCCAAAGATGTCGACACCTGTAACCTTATAGTGGCGCATAACTCTGGGTTCGACCGTAAGGTAGTGGAACGGTACGTGCCTCTCTTTAAAGAGATACCGTGGGCTTGCTCTTACAAAGATATAGACTGGAAGGCCAGAGGCTATAACACAAACAAGTTGGACTACCTGGCCTACCTGTGTGGCTTCTTCTATGATGCCCACCGTGCTCTGGTAGACGTGTTCGCTATGATACAGATTATCAGACACATGAATGTGTTTAAAGACCTGGTTATAGCAGCCATAAACAAGCAATATGTGCTGTCTGCGATGGGCTCCCCCTTCAGTAAGAAGGACTTGCTCAAAGACCGCGGTTACCGTCCTAAGTATCACGCGGGCAAATTCGTGTGTTGGTATACCACTGTTGGAGACCAGCAGTTGGAGTCTGAGAAACAGTGGCTGCTAGACGAGGCCGGATGCAGGCACGTGCCTGTTCAAGAGATCACATCGTTAGACCGTTACTCTGTGAGGGAACAGTTATGACCATGCTTCGTGGAACATACATCGGAGAACGCAAAGACCTTCAAGGTAAGAC
>RRYU01005778.1_pt1 | contig 43515 bp, 27 predicted proteins | sample 2162651 | NCBI WGS metagenome assembly RRYU01 (sample SAMN10267283, study PRJNA491782) | microbial mat metagenome | isolation source: biomat in the production well | place: Japan: Minami-Kanto gas field, natural gas well KTG3 | collected 2017-06
CCCCCAACGGTTTTTAAGACCGCAGCGTCTGCCATTCCGCCACTCCGGCGCATTTCGCCTCATTATACCAGATCGTTAGCGTACTACCAGAAACTCCTCAGCGCACCAGCCTTCCTGGTTGGCGGCACTCACTTTCCACCACACAGCCCCATCCATTCTGACCGGGCCGTCCAGTACCTCCACGGCTGTGCCAACACTTAAATAGAGCCGGATGGGGATGCTGCTGGCTATGCCGGGTTGCTCACGTAACGGCAACCCTTCAGCCATATCCGTCCGTACATAGACCGTCTGGCCAGGTGACACGCCACCTGTGCGTGTATCTGTCGGCATTCCATTCACAGCCAGACTGCCAGGTACTGCTGTCGTCGTTACTGACGATGGGGGGGGCAATACGGTTTCTGGAATGGCCCGGCTCTGCTGAAAGGCCAGGGTTGCCCCCGCGCCAATCACAAAGATCAGGGTAATCAGCAGTGCAGGGAGCAGTCGTATAAATGAACGATGTAGCCGGATAGGCTTTTTTATGGTGTGTGATACCATCCGTTGCTCGGATGGCATGCCATGCCACGAGCTTTCTGGCGCAACCACGACGACACCGTAGCGCACCATTAGAGCTGCGGCAAACTGCTGGTATGTCAGCATCGTTTCTTCGGTGACTGTCACCGATTCGCCCTGGATTATAAAGGTGCGTAGGCGCTGCATCCGATTCAAGCGAGCCACTTCTTCGACTGACAGGCTTGGTTCGCTACGGCTACGCAGGCTGGCCAGAAGCGTGGCCCAGTCTGCTGTGGCGACCGGGTTGTTGTACAAGAGTAAATAACCACGAAACACATCCTCCAGGCAACCGGTGATACTTAAGAGGGCCAACTCACGCTGGCGCTGATGCAGACGCGCCTGGGCCAGCGCATATTTCATCCGGCCGCTGGCAATCAAATCGGCTGCGCTTTTGCCAGCATGTGAAGCGGGCGTGTCGTCCTGACTCACCTGTTATACATCCTTGCTCAACTCGGTTTCGAGCGCCGTTCGCGCTGCCTGGGGATTGGCCTGCCCTTTTGTGGCTTTCATGATCTGGCCGACCAGAAACTGGATTGCGGTTGTTTTACCTTTGCGATATTCTTCGACCGGTTTGGGGTTGGCGGCAATGACCTCACGGGCGATGGTTGCTAGCGATCCCTCGTCGCTGATCTGTTTCAGACCACGGTCGCTGACGATTTTTTCGGGATTGATGCCACTGTTGAAGCTTTCCTCAAATACTTGCTTGGCTACGGTGCGCGTAATGCCCCCTTTTGCCAGCAGAGCAAGTATTTCAGCGATATGCTGTGGCGGCATGCGTTCAGCCATACGACTGGCTGGCTCGCCACTGTCGTTCAATAGACGAAACAGTTCGCCAACGACCCAGTTCGCTACATCACGGGCACTGCCCTGCCCATCAGCGGCTGCCTGCACTGCGGTTTCATAGTAGTCGGCCACTGGTCGTTCGATCGTGAGCAGATCGGCATCCTGGCGACTCAGCCCATACTCTGCTTCAAAGCGGGCCCGCCGGGCATCGGGCAGTTCGGGCAGTTCGGCCCGCCGCGCCGCGATCCATGCTTGATCTAGAACCAGCGGCGGAATGTCTGGTTCCGGGAAGTAGCGATAGTCATGCGCAAATTCTTTGCTGCGCTGGCCAACCGTAATACCCAGGGCTTCATTCCAGCCACGGGTTTCCTGAATAATCGCTTCGCCCGCTTCTAATGCTTTGATCTGGCGCTGGACTTCGTACGCCAGCGCACGCTCGACGGCACGAAACGAGTTCATGTTTTTAATTTCGACCTTGACGCCATACTCGCGCTGGTGGCTCGGACGCACACTGACATTGGCGTCACAGCGCATCTCGCCATGCTCCAGGTCGCCATTGTTGACGCCAATCCACATTAAGATCTGGCGCAGCTTTTGAAAGTAGCGTCTGGCTTCTTCAGGTGAGGCGATATCCGGCTTGCCGACGATTTCCATCAAGGGAACGCCACTGCGGTTGTAATCGACTAGTGATGAGCCATCACCGCCATGCACCAGCCGGCCGGTGTCTTCTTCGATATGTAACCGCTCGATGCCAGCGCGCTTGAGGTTGCCGTTATCGTCCTGGATTTCAATCCATCCCTCGCCACACAGCGGTTGATCATACTGGGTAATCTGATACCCTTTGGGCAGATCTGGGTAAATATATGATTTACGCGCAAAAACCGATTGCGGATGTATGCTACAGTTGATTGCCAGGCCACTCAGGGCCGCCAGTTCAATCGCATGCTGGTTGACCACTGGTAAGGCACCCGGCAACCCCAGGCTGACAACCGAGGTGCGGGTATTGGCCTCACCACCGGCATAATCGGCGCTACATGCATCAAACATCTTGGAGGCCGTACGTGCCTGCGCATGAACTTCAAGGCCAATTGTGGTAATGTAGTCAGTCATTCGTCGCGTCTCTCGCTCTTCAGAAAGCGGTCGTTTTGCGCTATTGTACCATATCATGCACGCTGGACTGTGATAGGAGGATGGTCGTCAGGTGACTTGAGACTGCCACCACGCCGCCATTGCCGGACGCAATGCCGGAGGTGGAACCGGTTGCTGATAATCAATCCGCCGTTCATAGGCCGCACGGGTATACACGGCCCGAAGCGCTGTTGTCAGATCAAGCGGGACATCTGTGTCAGGAAAGAGCAGCGGTACAGGCAATGTAGGCATTTGCTCGTTCAACGCTACCGGCCAGATCTCCGAGATACGGCTTGCTCCATCGCTGGCGCGATTGACGAGCAAAATATACTCACTGTCAATCGGCGGGTTGCGGAGTTCCCAGGCTGGACGTTCCCCGCCACGCAAGAGGTCTATCTCGATCAGGTGAACATTCGATTGTAAGAAGCGTAGCCGCTTCTCACTATAGGTCTTCAGACCACTGCCACGCTTGTTGATGGGTGAAAGAATCTCGATGGCAGTCACCAGCGTCCGGGTGTCGGTGACGAATACCTGTACCGTACGAAGTTTGAACGGCTCAGGCATGGCAGCGATACGGGTGATGGGTGCCGGCGCAATGGCGCCGGTCGTTTCAGATGTATACGGGTGTACTTCACCTTCAAGGACAGCAGCGTCGGGATACACGATAGAGCGGGTGGCAATGTTGATTTCTTCTAGAACCGTGCGTACTTCGACATCGGCATAATAGCGTGGGCTTAAATGGGCATTTAACAGGGCCATAATTTCATCAGCAAGGAGATGATGGAAGCTCGGCCAGATGTCTTTTGCCTCCAGATATGGATCCATTCCTGAGAAGGGCGATTGCATACCATACACTCCTATAAACGAGCAACCAGTTCAGGAGAGACGCATAGATGCATTATATCCTATGGTACATAGCGATGTGGTGTCATCGGGGTGTACCGTTACCTGGATCATGCTACGGTACAACTTGCTCACGCAGCAGATGTTTTTGCACTTTGCCCAGCGCATTACGCGGAAGGGCATCGACAAAGATGACTGTGCGCGGTTTCTTGTAGGCTGCCAGTTGATCGCGACAGAAGCCAATCAACTCATCAGCAATCGTCTGATTAGATGTGCCAGGCCGTAGCACAATCACCGCCACCACCTGCTCACCCAGATCCGGGTCAGGCAGGCCAATCACGGCCGCCTCGGCCACGGCGGGGTGCGCCAGTAGCACTTCTTCAACCTCACGCGGATAAATATTGTAGCCACCACTGATGATCAGCTCGCGGGCACGCCCGGCGATGGTAAAATACCCGTCGGCACTGCGCCAACCCAGGTCGCCCGTACTGAACCAGCCCTCGGCGTCAAACGCTTCGGCAGTCGCATCAGGGCGCTGCCAGTAGCCCTTGAACACATGCGGCCCGCGTACCTGGATCTCACCAGACGACTCATCGGCAACAGGCTGACGCGACTCGACATCGACGATGCGTGCTTCCTGGCCCGGAAATGGTTGCCCAACCGTGCCGGGGCGCCGTTCGCCATCGTAGGGATTGGTCAGATTCATAATCGTCTCGGTCATGCCATAGCGTTCCAGGATGCGCTGCCCAAACAGGCGCTCGAATGCTTCGAACGTATGCACATCGAGGGGAGCAGAACCAGAGACAAACAGACGGATCGGAGCAGGACGGCGGTCGCGTTGCCGGGCTTCGGCCAGCAGGCGCGTATACATGGTTGGCACACCAAAAAACATGGTCATGTCACCACGTAGCAGCGCATCATAGACCTCGACGGCATCGAAACGGCGGCGTAGATCCGCGGTTGCGCCGGTCAGGAACGTGCCATGCATACCTACGCATAACCCATGGACATGGAACAGTGGCAACGTTACCAGCAAGCGGTCAGATTCAGTCCAGTGCCAGGCCTGCGTCACAGCGGCGCTATTGGCTGCCAGGTTGCGATGCAACAGCATGGCCCCCTTGGAGCGTCCGGTTGTGCCAGAGGTATAAGCAATAATGGCAATAGATTCGGGATCGGGCAATACCAGGCTATCACCAGATTCCGCAGCTAGAAAGTCAACTGCATTGTACACACTGAATGTTGGCGGTTGCAAACGCTCAATGGTGCGGTCGGTCAACACTACAGCTTTCAGGTCGGGCAGATCCGGTGAAACCCGTAGCAGTTCCGGGTAGCGTGGGCCATCCGTAACACATAGCCGTGCCCCACAATCGCTCAGAATATGGCGTAACTCAACCTGGCGATACTGAATATTCACCAGCACAACCGTAGCCTGGGCCAGATGAATGCCCAGGTAGGCCGCCAGGAATGCCGGGCTATTCTCCAAAAACAGCGCCACCCGGTCGTTGGGCTGCAACCCCCACTGCCGCAAGGCCACCGCCCAGCGCATCGCTGTATCATAAAGCTGCGCGTAGGTAAACGTCTGACCATCAAATAGAATACACGCCTTATCGGGAAAACGCTGGTACGATTCAACAAAGGCATGCAGGATTGAGGGGGGATATTCTGGCATAGGTTTTGTTTCCAATTTAGATTATCATCACCCACAACTTTACCGCATCCTGATACGGTAGAGCGAGCGGCTTGCTGCTTCCCCGGGGGTTCGGGCGGGGTGTAGCCCCGCCCATATCATGCGTTTTCGGTTCGTTTTGGCGGCAAAGCCGCCAAAACGAACCGAAAACACTCTATTTTGCGGGGGCCTCCGGCCCCCGCGCCCCCGATTTGCGGGGGCCGGGGGGTGGGGTAATTCAGATACGCGTTTCACCAGGCTGATGGTTGGGAGCCTGACCCATCCCAGGGCTTTTTTGCCCCTACAACCCCTACTCTTACTTATCGCGCTTCGACTCACCCAGAGCGGCCTGGGCCGCCGCGAGGCGGGCAATCGGCACCCGGAACGGCGAACAACTCACATACGATAGCCCGACGCCATGGAAGAACTCCACACTGGCCGGATCGCCACCATGCTCGCCACACACGCCAATCTTCAGATTGGGACGTGTACTGCGGCCACGCTCTGTACCAATCTGCACCAGTTGCCCCACACCTGTCTGATCAATCGACTGGAACGGATCATCGGGCAGAATCTTGCGCTCGACATACAGGGGCAAGAAGCGTCCGGCATCGTCACGACTCAAACCCATGGTTGTCTGGGTCAGGTCATTCGTGCCAAAGCTAAAGAACTCGGCTACCTCGGCAATCTCATTGGCGGTGAGGGCTGCACGGGGCAACTCGATCATTGTGCCGACCAGGTAGTCAAACTGGACACCAGTTTCCGCCTGTACATCGGCGGCAGCCTTGCGTACAATTTGCTCTTGCAGCTTCAGCTCGGTGACCATATTCACCAGCGGAATCATCACCTCTGGATGAACATCAACGCCCTCTTTCTTCACGGTGACCGTCGCCTTGAAGATTGCCCGAGCCTGCATCTCGGTAATCTCAGGATAGATCACACCCAGACGGCAGCCTCGGAAGCCCAGCATCGGGTTAAACTCGTGCAGTGCCTCAACGCGGGCCTTGACCTGCTCGAACGGCTTGCCGACTTTATCGGCCAGATCCTGGATGTCCTTGTCGGTATGCGGCAAGAACTCGTGCAGCGGCGGATCCAGCGTGCGAATGGTAACCGGCAGACCGGCCATCGCCCGGAAGATGCCCTCGAAGTCGCCCTGCTGATGTGGCTCGAGCTTGGCCAGGGCCACGCGGCGACCCTCCTCGGTATCAGCCAGGATCATCTCACGCACAGCATCAATGCGGTCGCCCTCGAAGAACATATGCTCCGTACGGCACAGACCAATGCCCTCGGCCCCGAACTCACGGGCAACTTTGGCATCGTGGGGCGTATCCGCATTGGTACGGATACCCAGCTTGCGGAACTCATCGGTCCAGCTCATAAACGTGGCAAAATCGCCTGAAATCTCCGGCTCGATCGTGGGAATCTGACCGGCGAACACCTCACCGCTGGCCCCGTCGAGCGTGACCCAATCGCCCTTGTTGATCACAATATCACGCACCGTGACCCGCTGATTGGCATAGTCTACCCGCAACTCACCAGCGCCAGCCACACACGGTTTGCCCATACCACGAGCAACCACAGCGGCATGAGATGTCATACCACCACGTGCGGTTAGAATAGCCTGCGCCGCCACCATACCATGGAAGTCTTCGGGAGCGGTTTCAGTACGGATCAGAATAACCTTCTCGCCGGTTGTCGCCAGTAGCTCGGCCTCATCGGGATTGAACACGGCCTTACCGGTAGCCGCGCCAGGCGACGCTGGCAAGCCCGTGGTGATCGGCGTGAGCTTCGTGCGCTCAGCCGGATCAAGCATCGGATGCAGTAACTGATCCAGTGCGGCCGGTTCCACGCGTTGCACGGCGGTGGCCTTATCAATCACGCCTTCCTTCACCAGATCGACGGCAATCTTTAGCGCAGCCATACCGGTACGCTTGCCGTTACGGGTCTGCAACATCCAGAGCTTGCCGCGTTCGATGGTGAACTCGACATCCTGCACATCCTTATAGTGCGCCTCGAGCTGGCGGGTAATCGTATCGAACTGGGCATACACCTCGGGCATTGATTCCTTGAGCTTCGAAATTGGCAGCGGCGTGCGTACACCTGCCACCACATCCTCACCCTGGGCATTCACCAGATACTCACCAAACAGTAGCGCCTCGCCCGTGCTGGGGTTGCGCGTAAACGCCACACCTGTGGCACAATCGTTGCCCATATTGCCAAACACCATGGTCTGCACATTGACGCCAGTACCCAGGCTATCGGAAATCTTATTGATGCGACGATAATCGCGTGCCCGCCGCCCGTTCCAGGAATTGAACACCGCCGCAATCGCCTCACGCAGTTGCTCATACGGATCTTCTGGGAATTCAAGGCCCTTTTCGTCCCTGATAATCTTCTTGAATGTCTCAGAGATTTCGGCCAGTTCCTCGGCGGACAGATCCGTATCCTGGCGCTCGCCATGGCCCTTGCGCTCGTCCATCACATGTTCGAACTTCTCGCCGTCCACACCGAGGACAATTTTGCCGAACAACTGAATAAAGCGGCGATAGGCATCCTGGGCAAAACGCTGATTATCGGTCAGCTTTGCCAGACCCTCCAGCGTTTGCTTATTCAGCCCCAGGTTGAGCACCGTATCCATCATACCGGGCATCGAGAACTTCGCACCGCTACGCACCGAAACAAGCAAGGGATTGGCCGGATCACCAAACTTCTTGCCGGTCTGCTCTTCCAGATCCTTCAGCGCAGCCAGCACCTGATCCCACATACCATCGGGGAACTTCTGGCCATCATCAGAGTACGCATTGCACGCCTCAGTTGTAATCGTGAAACCCGGCGGCACCGGAACGCCCGTGCGCGTCATCTCGGCCACACCTGCGCCCTTGCCTCCCAGCAAATCGCGCATACTAGAATCTCCCTCGCGAAAGAGATACACCCACTTCTTAGCCATACGCTCCTCCTTGCGTCGCAGTAGCAGAACTATTTACTATTCTTACCCTATGGGCGAACATACATGATCCAGCAGACATCGATTTGATACCTAAACGGCTCTTCACTATAAGCGAGAGGGTTATAAATGTCAATTTTGATCGAAGGTGTAGCTATTTATATGTGGGGGATGCGATTAACCACAGAGGCACGGATTCCCAGCGATCGTCGCTGATTCGGGCGCTGATCAGCGTGGGAGATTCCTCGGGTTGCCTGGACGCAGGTTGGGATGTGACTGGCAACCGGGTGGGCGGCTCTCGGAATGACATGGATGTGTCGGTGTCATGCCGACCGCTGCCGCCCCGCCGCCGCTCCCTCCACACCAACCACCTCGCAGCGGCGGGAGGAATCGCCGCGGCGATTCATGGACGATTCAGCGGTGACGTAGGTACCACACTCGATCCCCGCCTGCGCCAGCAGTTGCTCACCAACGGTGAGGACAGGGGGTGAGGGCGTATCGTCTAACCCAACTGTCAGGGCTACATCAAAGTCGGGTGATGCAACTGTACCGTAAACGTGAACCATGGCTTATTCGGCAATACGTACCGCCGTGCCACTGACCGAGACCATCAGCATACTGCCAGTGCCCTCGCCACGCGTGATCGTCTCATAGTCGATATCCACGCCCACAATCGCATTAGCACCCAGCTCGGCCGCTTTTGCTTGCAGCTCCTGAACCGCCATGTCACGTGCCTCGCGCAAAGATTCTTCGTAGGCAGCGGAACGTCCTCCGGCAATATCGCGAATACTGGCAAAGAAATCTTTGAAGATATTGGCGCCCAGAATTGCCTCGCCGCTGATCACACCCAGGTATTCCTGGATCGGCTTACCGTCGATAGTTGATGTACTGGTGATAATCATGGACTTTCCCTTCCTATTCAATGACAACCGCCGTGCCGCTTACCGACACCATCAGCATCGAACCGCCAATATTCTCGTAGTCCAGGTCTAGCCCGATCAGGGCATTTGCGCCCAGTTCTTCGGCTTTTGCCATTGCCTCGTTGAGCGCCATTTCTTTGGCTTCGCGCAGCGTCTTTTCATACGCAGCCGAACGCCCACCGGTAATGTCGCGAATGCCAGCCATAAAATCCTTGAAGATATTCGCCCCGAGGATCGCCTCACCGCTCACAACACCCAGATAGCTGGTGATCTTCTTGTTCTCGACAACGTTTGTGGTAGTTAATAACATGGTTCTGCTCCTTTTGATATGAATATAGATCGGAAAAACGTAGAGATACTATATATAACATAGCCGGAAGTATGTCATTGCAACGTATCTGAAAAAACATATCGTAACCGTTCAGGTGGGGTGGTCGGGAGGGGCAATGCCCATATGCATCAAGTTAAGGAACATGCGCCCGAAAAAAAGATGAATCGCATCAGAACACCTATGGCCCCTCTCCCCCCTGCCCCCCTCTCCCCGCTGGGGAGAGGGGGGTATCCACCTGGCGGTGTCACGCGGCGGCGAAGCCGCCGCGTGACACCGCCGAATTTTCTCCCCCTCCCCTGGAAGGGGAGGGGGTAGGGGGGTGGGGTATCCAGCCTGGCACCGGCATCATCGAAAAAGTCTACACGTGAAAGGTCTCCGGCAGCTCTAAAGTTGATGCGTATGAGGGCAATGCCCCTCCCGGAGTCTCTTCTGTTCGACCCGGTTTGGCGGCTTTGCCGCCAAACCGGGTCGAACAGAAGGTTTTGCGGGGGCCTGCGGCCCCCGCGCCCCCGCTGGCGCAGGTATCGCCTGAACGGTTACAGACATATCTATACCATGCGAGCGGTGATATATTTATTGCAATAAATACATTTTATATTAGGAAATTACTTATAAAAATAGTGAATAATATGGAGACACAGTATTCTGCTTCCCTACGTATATGACATCAATTTTTTCACTCTCCTAATTTCTGGTATACTAAATTATGAAACAGGTTATTCAATTGAATTATGTTTGGCTCTAAGAGGAAACGCTGCATTTTTATGAAGCATATACCTACAACTATGCCCCGGAAACGGGGCCGCCAGCTTGCTCGTGTCGGTGGTAGCGCGGCGGCACTGACGTTGTTGGGCCTGGGCGCGTTTGCATTTTTGCCCCTCTCAACACGAGGGCTGGAGCCACACCCGGCCCCGGCGAAAGACTATGATGATGCCATGGCAAAGGTTGCTCGCTTGCAGGCACTCGATGGCCCGCACGTCAACCAGCTCTGTCGTTCGTATCTGCTGACGCATGGTCATGCGGTTGATACGGCGGTCATTCTGGTGCATGGCATTACTAACTGTCCCTACCAGTTTCTACAGTTTGGTACGTTGCTGCATGAACAGGGCTGCAATGTGTTGATTCCGCGCATGCCGCGCAACGGTCTGGCGGATCGCGCCACTGGCGATCTGAAGAATCTCAGGGCCAGCGAATTGCGCGACTATGGTGATACGATGGTGGATATTGCCAGTGGTCTGGGCCGGCGCGTTGTGCTTGTTGGCCTGTCGGCTGGCGGCGTGGTGGCGATGTGGGCCGCCCAGTTCCGCCGTGAGGTCGACCGGGCTGTGCTAATTGCCCCGGCCCTGGGTATTGGTACCAGCCAGGGGGTGATGCAGTGGATGATGATGAATCTGTTTGTACGTCTGCCTAATATCTATACCAACGTCAAGCCCGAGGAGATCCCGCTGCGGCCTGAGTATACCTATCTGCATAACTCAACCCATGGCCTGGGCGAAATGTTGCGTCTGGGGGTATGTGCCTGGCGCGATGCCCGGCGGCGCCAGCCAGCCGCCCGCGAAATTACGATGGTGCTTAATGCGGATGATACCGTTGTTTACAACGAGTTCTCGCGGCGGGTGCTGGAACACTGGCGTGCCACGGGTGCGCAAAATCTGTCCTTATACGAGTTTGAAGCCCACCATCACCTGGGTCACGATCTGATCGATCCACGCCAGCCAAACCAGAAGGTTGACCTGGTGTATCCGATCCTGCGGGATATCATTCTGAATCAGCAGCAAGGGGTGAGCTTATGACACTTCCACCAGCGTCTATGGCGCTCCAGGGTTTGTCGGCACACGAGGTGCAGGAACGCACAGCGCGCGGCGAGATCAATAAGGCTCCTGCGTTTGCCACACGCACCTATGGCCAGATCCTGCGCGAGAATGTCTTTACCTTTATCAACAACTGTCTGTTTGGCCTGGGAGTTGCGCTCTTGTTGCTGGGCCGCCCTTTTGATGCCCTGGTGTCGGCGGGAGTGGTATTGATCAATGCGATTGTTAGCAGTGCCCAGGAACTTCAGGCTAAACGCAAGCTTGACCAGATCGCCCTGCTTAATCGTCCCCAGGCCGTGGTGGTGCGCGATGGTCAGGAGCAAACCATTCAGCCGGAAGAAGTGGTTCTGGGCGATGTGCTGAAGGTAACGGCGGGCGACCAGATTATTGTCGATGGCCGGATCGTTGGTGATGGCCGCATCGAAGCAGACGAGTCGCTGGTCACGGGTGAGTCTGACTTGATTGCGAAACAGGTGGATGATCCGGTGTACTCAGGCAGTTACTGTGTGTCGGGCACGGCCTACTATGTGGCCGAGAAAATTGGGGCTGATAGCCTGGTGCATAAGATTACGGCCGGAGCACGCACGTTCCGGCGTGTGTTGACGCCGCTACAAGGGCAGATTAATATTCTTGTGCGCGTCTTTCTGCTGATCGTGATCTATATGGAAATCCTGATCCTGTTCAATTCGCTGCTGGCGTTGCGCAACGTCACCGAGAGTGTGCAGGAGGCCACGGTGATTGCCGGGTTGATTCCCAATGGCCTGTTTCTGTCAATTGCTGTCACCTATGCTATCAGTGCTGTGCGTATTCTCGGTTTTGGCGTGATGGTGCAGCAGTCTAATGCGATCGAGTCACTGAGCAATGTGGATACGCTGTGTGTCGACAAAACGGGCACGCTAACGGCTAACCGCTTGCAGATGCACGCTGTGCATCCGCTGGGCATTAGCGAGGCGGAGTTGCAGGCGATTCTAGGTGAGATGGCGGCCAGTTCAACTGCGCCGAACAAAACGAGTGAGGCGATTGCGCTGGCCTATGACCGACCGGCGCGGCCTCTGCGCGCCGAGGTGCCCTTCTCGTCGGCACGCAAGTGGAGTGCGGTGGCCTTTGAAACGCCGGAACGCCAGGGTATCTATGCGCTGGGTGCGTCAGAAATGTTGCAGCCCTATCTGACACCAGGTACACATGCGTCAGATGTCATGCATGAATGGGCCGATCAGGGTCTGCGCGTGTTGCTGGTGGCCTCACATCCTGATGCGACGCTGCTGACGGACGAGGGCGATGCTTCGACGCTGCCGAATAGTATGACGCCGATTGGCCTGATTAGTCTGAGCGATGAGTTGCGCCCGGAGGCACGCGAAACCCTGGCGGCGTTCATTGCCGCCGGGGTGCAGCCCAAGATTATCTCTGGGGATAACCCGCAGACCGTGGCGGCGCTGGCGCGCCAGGCGGGCTTTCCGCCGGATATCCAGTTGATCTCTGGGCCGCAACTAGCAGAGATGAGTGATGCCGAGGTGGCTGATGTCGTCGATAAAACGACCATTTTTGGGCGCATTACCCCCCAGCAGAAAGAACGCCTGGTGCAGGCGCTGCGTAAGAAGGGCCGTTATGTGGCCATGATCGGCGATGGTGTGAATGATGTGCTGTCACTGAAACAGGCTAATCTGGGCATTTCGATGCAGAGCGGCAGCCAGGCTACCCGCAACTCGGCGGATATTGTGCTTGCGAACGACTCGTTTGCCGCACTGGTGCCGGCTGTTCAGGAAGGCCAGCGCATCATCAACGGCATGCAAGATGTGCTACGCCTGTTTCTCACCCGCGTGGCGATTATGGCGCTGGTTATCCTTTCAACGCTAGTGATTAGTAGCGGGATCTTCCCGATCACGCTTATGCAGGCGTCGCTGCTTAGTTTTCTGACGGTGGGTGTGCCTGCGCCACTGATTGCGCTCTGGGCACGCACCGGCCAGACGGGGATTCATAATCTACTGGGTCAGTTGCTGCGCTTTCTCATCCCGGCTACGATGATCTGCAGCGTGTTCGGGTTGCTGGTTTTCTATGGAGCGTTGCTTATTGGCGGCGTTACGAGTGTGCTTGCCAACCCCGCTCTCGACGAGGCGACGCTCAAGCAGGCCACGATCCTGATTGGCCAGACAGCCCTGACCAGTTATCTGGTGGTGAGTGGGCTGATTCTGGTGGTGTTTGTTGAGCCACCCACAAAATGGTGGGTCGGCGCGGATGTGCTGAGTGGCGACTGGAAGCCAACCATCGTGGCGCTGATGACGCTGGCACTCTATGGTGTGATTCTGTTCGTGCCGTTTCTGCGCAATATGGCTGGCCTGGCGCCGCTGACCTGGCCCGTTCTGGGGTTGGTGCTGTTCAGTGCGCTGGTCTCGTTGTTTGTGCTGCGCTGGATCTGGCGGGCGAATATATTGGATCGCTTCCTGAATATCGATTTTGGCGTCGAGCGGGTGACAGAGAAGCGCAAAACGCAAAACGCAAAGCGCAAAGCGCTCTAAAGCACAAAGCGCAAAGCGCATCAATGTCATTCCGACCGGAGCCGCAGGCGGAGGGAGGAATCTCCAGCGATCGGCATTGAATCTGGCGCTGATCAGCATTGGAGATTCCTCGGGCCGCCCTTACGTCTGCTGGAATGCGACAGGATATCGGGTGGGCGGCCCGAGGAATGACATGGAAAGCGCAAAGCGCAGAACACAAAGCACAAAGTACAGAGCACAAAGCGTTAGGATAAGATGGTCGCTATAAGCTTTGCACTGGTGTACGCAGAATGCTGTCCTGGTATCTGAAAAGTACGGAAAAAACCATGCTCTTTGATCCTCGTTCTATCATAGAGGCTCTTCTGACCATCTGGAGTCTGGCGCAGGGTGCTCTGCGCTTTGACCGGGCCATGCTCCTGGCGGCAGAAACACGCCTGGGTGTGCAGTTGGCCTTTGCGCTTATCTTCATCGCCGGGTTGTCCGAGGGATTTGGCTCGCAGAGCGTCGTGTTGTTTGTGAATCGGTTAAGCCGCCGGAACTTCATCCTTAATCTGTTTGCATCGGGCATTCTCTTTGTGATCGGGGCGATGATCTGGATCGGCTCGATCTGGCTAATTGCTACCTATGTGTTTCAAGATCGCCAGTCGATTATGCTGGTGACACGGGTGGTTAGCCTGGGCTTTCTGCCTTTGCTGTTTGGCTTTCTGATTAGCACACCCTATCTTGGGCCAGGCATTGGCTATATGCTGCAAGCCTGGAGCTTTGTGATTGTGCTGATTGCTGTCCAGGTTGTCTTTGATCTGCCGCTCTTGCAGAGTCTTGTCTGTACGCTGGGGGGCTGGCTGCTGATCCAGGTACTCTATCGCCTGCTGCATCGTCCGGTGGCCCTGGTAGAGCGCTGGCTATGGCGCACTACTACCCGTCAGTCAGAGAAACTGACGCCAGATCAGATACCCCTGGTGCTGTCGTCGTATCAGGCTGGAGTCGCCAACGCTGTTGAGGAGGACGTATGACGCTTCTGCTAACCCTGTTTAACGCCGTGGTGGCGATTATCGGGTTCGTTTCAATGAAAGTCATCGCGATCATCGGGATTGGCATGCTGGCGCTGGTGGTCACGGCTTTTCTGGCACCGTTTGGTGCTTTGCTCTGGTGGTCGGGCTGGTCAGGCCAGAAGAAAACCGATTCCGCCGAGGCTGATCAATCTGCTGCTGCTGCTGCGCCCATCGCTGTCATCCACTCTGATGCCGAGCATTATCTGGTCTATTTGTCTGGAATTGGCGATGTGTCCGGCGACACGCTCTCGGGGAGTGAAGAGGCGTTTCTGGCTGGCATTGCAGCCCATATGCCTCAGGTGCGCATTATTCATAATGTGTTTCCCTATTCTGTCACAAATCAGGGCCTGACCGATGAGGAGTTGCTGGGGCGCTTCTGGCACTGGATCTATACCGCACGCTCTAGCCAGACGCGCATCGCTATGCTGGGCGGCTTTATCAACCTGCGCAATATGTTGCAGGTGTCGGTATCGGCTGATACGCGCTATGGGCCGATCTATAACTATGGCACGGCAGGAGTGATTGTGCAGAGTCTGCTGCAGCATGGCTACCGGCTGGGCAGTGGCACACCGGTGACACTGTTTGGCTACAGCGGCGGTGGCCAGATTGTGCTGGGGGCGGCACGCTATCTCAAGGCAACCATCCAGGCTCCAATCCAGCTTATCTCGCTGGGCGGTGTGATGAACGCCGATCCGAGTATTGAAATTGTTGATCGTCTCTATCATCTGTATGGCACACGAGATACCGTTCAGCGCATCGGTGGGATTGCTTTTCCTAAACGCTGGCCGGTGTTTGCCAGTTCTTCCTGGAACCGTGCCCTTGCCGAGCAGCGCGTGCAGTTTATCAATATGGGGCCGATTGCGCACAATGGGCCGGGTGGGTATATTGATGCCGACAGTTACCTTGATGATGGCCGCAGCTTTCTGGATCATACGATCGAGACGACCTGCCAGCTTGTGCATGATATGATGTCTCAACCCGCTTTCCTTCCGTTGCAAGGAGGAGGGGCGAAAGATCTTTTGACCCTCCATCAGGCAGATGTAACCGGCTAAAGCCTCTGGATTCCCCACCCCGCAGGGGCTATGCATGACCCACACGTGGGGCTTGCGGGGGCCTCCGGCCCCCGCTAAAAAATTGATTTCGGTTTGGTCTGGCGGCAGAGCCGCCAGACCAAACCGAAATCAATAGAATCTTGGCGGGGCGCAGCCCCGCCGGTACCTGTGGAAAGTATCCACAAACCATGTCTAAAGTAACATTAGCTCTTCTAAAACCGTGTCTAATAGGAAGAAACTATGCTCCAACAGATGCTTACCGGCAGCCGGGCCGTGCTGTTGCACCCCTCGGTTGCGACATTCGAGGAACATGAACGCAATAACATGGGATGGGCTACGCTGTATGTTGCGGCGGGTGCGATCATTGCTGCTGCGCTGGGATGGGTTGAGCATACGGTACAGGCACCATTTCGTGAACAACAATTGCAAGACCTGCAGCGTCAGTTTGCCCAGCTCGAATCAGAGTTGGGGCGTTCACTACCGATTGAGCAATTCCTGGTTCCCCGGGATGCATCGACGCCGATTGTGTTTAATGCACTCAGCGCCCTGATCGGGTTCTTGCTCTTCGTTGTGGTCATCTACCTGCTGGGGCGGCTCTTTGGTGGCACGGGCAAGATTGGTGAACTGGCCTATGATGTGTCACTCTACTGGGTGCCAATTGCTATCCTGACATCGCTGCTCAATATTGTATCGATCGGCTGGGTGTCCTGCATAACCGCGCCCCTCAGCATTATGCTGGTGGTATATAACCTGTATCTGACATATCTGAGTGTGCGGTCGGGCATGAACCTGACGCCAGAGCGCGGCCTGTTTGTGATTATTCTGCCTGTAGTGCTGGTGGTATTGCTGTGTTGTGGCCTCTTCACGCTGGTTGTGCTGCTGAGTGGCGCGGGGAATTAAGCGCAGAGCACAGAGCGCATTGTGTCTGGGTGGGTAACCACATAAGTAGTGTAATAACATAAAGGAGCAATTATGCACGTAGACATTCAGTATCAACCATCTTATTCGCTGGCAATGGTGACACTGGACGCTGGCGAATCGATACAGGCGGAAAGTGGCGCGATGGTCGGCATGTCCGCTGGTCTGGAACTGAAGACCGAGGCGTCCGGGGGCTTTCTCAAATCGCTGGGGCGGACGATGTTCGGCGGTGAGAGTTTCTTTATGAACACCTTTACTGCCACCGAACAAGGGCAAACCATTGCTCTGGCCCCTCCGCTACCAGGTGACATTGCCGTGATCGAGATGCAAGGAGAACCGCTGCTGGTACAGTCCGGCTCGTATCTGGCCTCATCCGAAGGGGTCAAGATTGATACAAAGTGGACCGGGGCGAAAACATTTTTTGGCAGTGAAGGGCTGATCATGCTGCGTGCCACTGGTAACGGCACCTTGATTATCTCAAGCTATGGCGCGATTCGCCCGATTGACCTGGCCGCTGGCCAGCAGTATATTGTGGATACCGGCCATCTGGTTACGTTTGATGAGCAGATCCAGTACAGGGTCAAAAAAGTAGCTGGCTGGAAAAGCACCCTGTTCAGCGGCGAGGGCCTGGTGGCCGAAATGACCGGTCCGGGCCGGCTGACTTTGCAGAGCCGCAGCCAGGATGCTTTCCTGTCCTGGTTGATCCCGCGCATACCCCGGCAAACAAGTAGCTCATCAAGTAGTTCATCGTAAGCATATCTGCGCAGGCGTAGGTGAGATCAGGATCGGCATTGGCCATAGTGGTTTCTGATTATTAAAGACAGAGGAGCGAACGATGTTTCGCTCCTCCCTTCATGTTTCTACTTTGGCTTGTCTTCTGCTCTAATTTCTTCCCTCATCTGAACACAAACCATGCTATAATAAAAAACACATCTATCCATTCTTTCTATCATTAGTCTGCAACACAGTCATCGGATATAACGCGAGGGCAGCATGCTCCTGGTGTATACCGCCGATCTTCATGGTAACATCACTGGCTATCGGCAACTCCTGGAGTTGGCGGCTACCCAGCAGGCTGCGGCTGTGATTGTGGGCGGCGATCTGTTGCCGCAGCAGATCAAACTGTCCGATGGTATCCAGTCTCAGCACCGTTTTATCCAGACCAAACTACGCCCGCTGTTGAGGGAGTTTCGATCGGCGTATCCGCATATCAATGTGTTTTTGCTGGCGGGCAATGACGACTGGGCCGCCGCAATTGCCGATCTGGACACGCTTGCAGGTGACGGTCTGGCGTATCCCTTGCATCAGCGCATCTACCCCCTGCATGACAATCTCTGGCTGGCGGGGTATGCCTGTGTTCCCATCACACCGTTTAGTATCAAAGACTATGAGCGCCACGACGGTGGCAGTCCCCCGGCCTACAGTTTTGCGATGGCCTATATCAGTCGTGCTGGACTTCCTGTTAAAACATCACTGGCCGATCTGCTACGCCTACCTTCGATTGCCCAGGATCTGGCTGACCTGGCTCGCCAGAGTGACCCGGCCCGCACAATCTATGTCTGTCATACCCCACCCTACGACACCGGTCTGGATCAGATGCGCCATAAACATGTCGGCAGTCGTGCGCTGCGGGCGTTTATTGAGCAGTACCAGCCACTCCTGACCCTCCACGGTCATATTCATGAAGCTCCCCAGTTGAGCGGACGATATGCCGAACAACTGGGGCATACCTGGTGTGTCAATCCTGGCCATAACCAGCAACACTTTCATGCTGTCGTGCTGGATACCACCCGTGTGGCGACTATGTGGCACACTGTGTTTGGCCCGGTTCTTGCTGCCAGATGACGATAGCCGGTGGATCGGGAAGCGTCCACCAGGATCTACGGTTCCCTGTCCCTTGTCGCTGAATGATCGATCAAGAAAGGGCTTTTGCATGTTCAATTCAATCACTGATGTGCGTGATGCACTCTGTTCACAACAATATATTGCCACTGACGATATTGCTACCGCCATGTTCCTGGCCGACCGATTGGGCAAGCCGTTGCTCACCGAGGGGCCAGCCGGGGTAGGTAAGACCGAGCTGTCTAAGGCATGGGCCGGGGCAACTGGCCGCGAGTTGATTCGTTTACAGTGCTATGAAGGCCTCGATGAAACGAAAGCTCTGTATGAGTGGGAGTATGCCAAACAACTCCTGTACACACAATTACTGCGCGACAAACTGGGCGAAGTACTGGGTGATGCGAAATCGTTGCGCGAGGCGGCTGATCGTCTGGCCAACGAGGAGGAGATCTTTTTCTCAGAGCGATTCTTGCTGCCCCGCCCGCTCTTGAGCGCGATTACCAGCGATGTACCGGTTGTACTGCTGATCGATGAAATCGACCGCGCCGATGCCGAGTTTGAGGCGTTTCTGCTGGAAGTGTTGAGTGATTTTCAGGTCAGCGTGCCGGAACTGGGAACACTCAAGGCCAAACATGTACCGATGGTGGTACTCACCAGTAATAATACACGCGAACTAAGCGAGGCACTCAAGCGGCGTTGTCTCTATACCTATGTTGATTATCCCGACTTTCAGGCTGAACTGAATATTGTACAGCTCAAGGTTCCCGGCCTGGCCCCCAAACTGGCGAAACAGGTGGTCGAGATGGTACAGAAGCTACGTAGCCTTGATCTGAAAAAGCATCCCAGTGTCAGCGAAACGCTCGACTGGGCCCGCGCTCTGGTGGAACTCAATGCACGCTCGCTTGATCGTCAGGTGATTGATTCGACCTTGAGTGTTTTGCTCAAATATGAGAGCGACCTGCAGCGTGCCCGGCGCGCCTTGAATGCATCCGGCAATCGCTCCCCCCGCGAACGCAATCGCAGCGACGAGCCACCCGGCTACGAGGGGCCGGATCGCTATAATTAACCAGAGTGACGTGGAGATCACCATCTTTTTTCAACACATTTTACCTGCGGTAAAATGTGTTGAAAAAAGAAGAAAAAGTACCACCCTGCCGGAGGCGAAAGATGTCTTTCAGCCGATCAAACATCCAATTTGCCCCACCACCGCGTCACTCCGCTAACTGAAAGGAAATAGCATGGATAACCGAGTTGTCGAATTTATTGCCGGGTTGCGGGCAGCAGGGGTACGCGTCAGCATTTCGGAAAGCGTCGATGCCCTGAAGGCGATCGAACAGGCCGGGCTGGATAACAAAGACATCTTTCGTTCAGCCCTACAAACCACGCTGGTCAAAGATCCTCAGTCCGTGCCCGCTTTTGAACGCCTCTTCCCGATGTATTTTGGCAGCGCCGCCCCACCGATGCAACAGCCAGGCGGCGGCGAGTCGCTCAGCGAAGCGGAACAGCAGCAGCTCCAGCAGATGCTTCAGCAAATGCTCGCCCAGATGAGTCCACAGCAACTGGCTCAAATGTTTCAGTCCATGATGAATGGTCAGCCGATCAGCAGTGAGGAACTACGCAATATGCTGAACCAGGCGGGCCAGCCGTCGATGACGCATCCCTATTATCAGGACTGGATGACCCGTCGCGCCATGCGGTCGCTGCAGTTTGCCCAACTGGAAGCGGCGCTGCAGGAATTGCTAGAGCGCCTGCGCGCCGAAGGCATGCGCGAGGAGGCGTTGCGCGAGATTGAGGCTGCCGCACGCGAGAATCAGCAGACCCTGGCTGAACAGATTGGCCAGGCAGTTGGGCAACAGATGATCGAACAGATGCGTGAGCAAGGCCCGCGCCCTCATTCGGTCGATCAGTTAATGGATCGCCCATTTGAACATCTTACCGACCAGGAGACCAGTGATCTGCGTGCGATTGTCAACCGACTGGCAGCACGTCTGCGCTCGCGTATGGCCTTGCGTCAGCGGCGGGGCAAATCGGGCACACTCGACGCCAAAGGTACTATCCGTACCAATCTGCGTTTTGGTGGTGTGCCGCTGATTGTGCGCCACCGCCGTCGCCATCTCAAGCCCCGCCTGGTGGTGATCTGTGATCTCAGCATCTCAATGCGCCCGATAGCCAGTTTTATGCTCTTGCTGCTCTACGCCCTGCAAGACCAGGTCAGTCGCACACGCTCGTTTGCCTTTATCGACGACATTCATGATGTCAGTAACGACTTTGCCGAGTCGCGCACTGAACAGGCGATTGAAACGATTCAACAACGTATTCGCCCACCGCGCAGCTATGCAACTGACCTGGGCAACAGCCTGGAAACCTTTGTACGCGATCACTGCGGTTGTGTCGACTATCGTACCACCGTGATTATCCTGGGCGATGCACGCAACAACGAAAACGACCCTAATCTGGCTGCTTTTAACACGATCGAACGCCGCGCCCGCCGGATCGTCTGGTTCAATCCGGAACCCCCGGAGATGTGGGGTCGCTATGATCCCGGTAGTCTTAGCAGTGATATGCTCAAGTATATGCCCATGTGCGACGCCGTCCACCAGGTTAGCAATCTCCGTCAGCTTACCGATGCGGTGGATGATCTGTTTGGCTAGCTGGTTTAGGCGGTAGAGCGGGTAGCTTCCCGCCTTCCACGGCTACCGGCGGGGCGGCGCCCCGCCAAGATTAAAAGTGTTGTCGGTTTGGTGGGGCGGCTTTGCCGCCCCACCAAACCGACAACATTTTTTTTTGCAGGGGCCGGAGGCCCCATACGCATCACGTTAAGCTGGTTCGGTGTTCCTCCCCCTCTCCCAAGATGGGAGAGGGAGCCGGGGGGTGCTCTCAGGGGTAGGTTTTTTCCGCAGATGCCGGTGACAGGCTGGATACCCCACCCCTTGCAGGGGTAGGTTTTGTCGGTAGGGGCAAGCCCCCGTGCCTGCCCCATGGCGTCCTGATGCCGAAAACGCTGTCCGGGGCAACCACGGGGGGTTGCCCCTACCGATCCCATTGGAATGCGATCCGTCCAAAAAACCTACCCGTGAAAGATACCCCACCCCTCACATTCAAATCCATGTAACCTTTTGCCCCTGACTGTCATCTATATCAGGTGTGCTGTGCCTATGCTAAAGCTTGGAAGAATCTTGGAAAATAGCGCTCCTTCCTCAAGAAATGTCCATGGAAGACCTGGTATGCTAGAACCATCACACAAGCACTAGCATAGATGGAGATGAAGATGGAGATGAACATGAGTCGCCGAAAAACGCTGATTGTGTCGGTTATAGTAACGGCGTTTGTCCTGATGATTGTCGGTGGTTTGATTGGCAATATGTCTCAGACCAGTACCAGTGCCGAACCGGCTACCGTCAATGCCGCACAAACGGCGCTGCCGCAAGAGAACGTACCAGACATGCCAGGCGCACCCGACGTGACATCTGCCTCGACTGGTCAGATAACCGAGGAACAGGCCATCCAGGCAGCCGCAGCCTATCTCGGTGGTGGCACGGTCGCCGAGGTTGAACTTGAGCAAGAACGTGGCATCCTGGCCTATGAAGTTATCTTTACAGATGGAAACGAAGTCTATGTCGATGCACAGACCGGCGAAGTGCTTGCGGCCAGCAATGCCAGGGGCAACTATGCTGACGACGACGAGTCTGACGAAAGGTATGAACACGAAGCAGATGAGCGGGAAAGCCATGGCGACGGCTCATCTGTAGAGCGTGAGCGTTAGGCGAACGTGTTCATGATCGGGCAATACAGGTACCACGGAGACACAGAAACACTGAGCAATCATATATGTGTATGGTGATACCGTAGGTTGGTTTTCTCTGCGCGGCATGTTTAGCTCTAGCACAAACTCTATTAGAAATACCTAAAATCGGGGGTGCGGGGGCCTCCGGCCCCCGCACAAAAATTGTTTTCGGTTTGGTGTGGCGGCTTTGCCGCCACACCAAACCGAAAACAATGGAATCTCGGCGGGGTTGCGCCCCGCCGGATCGCATGGATGGCAGGAAGACGTGATTTCGACCGCATCCTGATGCAATAAAGGTGTGGGTCATGCATAGCCCTCAGGGAGAGGGGGCAGGGGGGAGAGGATGTATATCGTCCAACCAAACAGTACAGGAAACGTGAACCATGTCTAACACAAGGAGAGGAATGTAAGGATGCTGAGAAACATTATTGTCGGTGTCACCGCAGTTTTCGTTATCGTTATCGGAGTAGTTGCTTATTCGTTCTTCAAAACGCCCGAAGCGGCCACCACGTCAATCGTGGCTGCACCACTCAACCTACCCACACCAGCGCCTGAAACCGAGGAAACACTGACGTCTGCCAACAGTGCCGACGTAGCTCCGGCCAGCATGACGATCTATGAAATTATCCCGTCTGTATCTGAGGCGCGCTTCCTGATCGACGAGGTACTCAAGGGTGAGCCAGTGACGGTCGTAGGCGCTACCGACCAGGTAGCCGGACAGTTTGCGATCGATCCGCTTGCTCCGGCAACTGCACAGGTAGGCGTGATCCAGATCAATGCACGTACACTGACTACCGACAATGATTTTCGCAATCGGGCGATCAAGAACCGTATTCTGGTCACCGATACCTATGAGTATATTATCTTCACCCCAACCAGCATAACCGAATTGCCAGCCAGTGGTAATGTTGGTGAGACGTATACCTTCCAGATGCAAGGCAATCTTACAGTCAAGGACATAACACGCCAGGCTACCTTTGATGTTACGGTGACGCCGGTGAGCGAAACGCGCCTTGAGGGTACGGCTTCAACCACCGTGATGTATGCCGATTATAAGCTGGCTATTCCCGATTCGCCATCGGTAGACACCGTTGCCGATGAAGTCCGCCTGGAACTAGAGTTTGCCGCCGAGGCGCTATAAAGAAGAGTACTGCCTTTTTCTCGCCCCTTTCAGGGGAAGGCCATTACCCACTCTACCGTATCAGGATGCGGTAGAGTGGGTAGCTTCCTGCCTGCCACGGGTACCGGCGGGGCTGCGCCCCGCCGAGATTCTTTTGTGTTTGGTTTGGTGTGGCGGCTTTGCCGCCACACCAAACCAAACATAATTTTTTGCAGGGCCGGAGATCCCCGCGCCCCCGATGTGTGGGTAATGTATAGGAGGGGCGAAAGATGTTTCGCTCCTCCTGTGCCCTAACGACGATCAGTCATACCAGACGAGATGATCTGTGGCAGGTAGAGCCAATGTGGCTCTGCATTCCACACCTGGCTGTTATCCCACACTGTCGTTAAGGTAAGTGTGCCGATCTGCAGGGTTACAGGATGGCCCTGACGCCCACAGCCAACTTGCTCACCATCGCCTACCGCAGACACCGCCACGCTATAGACAATCTGCCCATCAATCAGGCGTGTCTGGCTGCGCCCACAGACCAGATTGCCAATGCGGGCCTCGACGGGTGTGCCGACCTCTGGCGTAAACCCCAGTCCAGGCCGCAGGATGCCATAGTAGGTTGCGGGTGGATTGGGCACGCTAGAACGTATGGCTTCTGACGGGATGGCTGCCAGCGCGGCAGCGATCTGCTCGTCCGCCTCGCCCTGAATATACAGGGTTGCTTTATCGTTGACGTGGATCCAATAGCCCTTGCCAAACTCCAGTTCGCGCAGATCGTTTACCCACTCTGGCGCAGCACTATCAAACACTTTCCATGGGTCGGGGTCGGTGGGATCATATGCATACACGGTGGTGTAGAGATTGGCAATCGAGACCAGCGCCTGCTCAACCGGGCGTGAGCCAGTCACTGGGTAGGCAATCAGATTCCAGCCAGCCTCACGTAGCGGCACGCGGTAGCTAGACATCAGCGTGTAGAGACCGGGACCACGCACAAGCGCCGCCGCCTCGTTACGCTCGGTATACAGTGTGCTATCAAGTGCTGTCCAGTTCTGCCCATCCCAGTAGTACATTTCGATGCCACGCTCTTCTGCCGCAGGCACATCGCGGCTGAGATAGCTAATCAAGAGCGAGGCCTGCTCGAGGGCCGGGGCATCAGCGGTAGCACTGAGCCAGTAGCCCAGGCCCACAGGCGTGCGCCCGACTGGTGGGTTCGGGATCTGGCTGGCGCTCTGCAAGGTGAAAAACTGGCCCTCCAGGAAAGTCAGGTTGTCGCCGTAGATCACGGCTTGCCCATCGGAAGACACCGCCGGGGCATTGCGGCCAAACTTTGATCCCGGGTTGCGCCCACGCGGCGCATTACGACCAAACTTTGATCCTGGATTGCCGCCCAGGGTGTAGTCCACCACCGCTTCGCGGCGCGGAGCCTGGTCGTTCTCGACCCAGATCTGAGCATAGCCACCCAGCACCGGTTCAGCCAGGGTGATAGTGGCACGATAGCCGCCAGCAACCGGCGCAAATACAACCGGGCTGGTTGCCTCAGCGCCAAGCGGGAAGACCCGCCCGCGTACATCTAGCCCGGCGGGAACCTCACGCACATCGATGCTCAGCGTGCTGGAGGTCACCGGGGTGACAATCACCTCTGGCGACCAGCCTGGACGATTGGCCAGCGGTATCTGGCTGGTGAGGGCAGTGAGTTCTTCCACACAGCCCAGGCGCTCTGCCAGCAGATCATAGACGCAGAGACGGTCGCCACTGCGCGCCCCCCGAGCCGTTACCTGGTCAAGCGTAGGACTACCCAGGTCAATCAGGCGACCATCATCGGGACGGAACAGGATGGCCCTGGCCCCACCGCCCGGCAACACGCGGCTGCCAGCCTGGGTCAGGGTAAAGATCGGGGCGGCAAGGGTTGTGCCCGGTGTGCTTACCGGTGCTTCACGCACATGCAGGATGGCTAACGGGAGCGTATGCGGGCCAGTATTGGTGGCAAACGACTCCGGCGCACGGAGTTGGAACGGGATATCTGCGAAGCTATACAGCGCCTGAATCGTCTCCCAGTCCGAACGCTCAGTATTCTGCTGCGAAAGCGTTGTCTGGCATCCTGGCAACCAGCCAACAGCCGGATGAAACTCGCTATAGTCGTCGCGGTACGGGTTGCTCATCGCACCCGGGCAGGTGTCTACTGAGATCAAGCGTTTATCTGCATCCAGACCCAGGTAGTTGTCGTCCAGGAAGAGCAGAAAATGACCAAGCTCATGCGCAAAGGCACGCGGCCAGTCTTCGCCCAGGTCGCCATAGGCTTCACCATAGCGGTTCCAGATCGCCCCCATATGCACCTGGCCGGGGGTATAGGTTGTGGCAGAGATATTCGGGTCAATGATAGATCGCGTCACCACGCCGCCCTGATTGGCATTTGGGCGTAGCCGGTTGGTGGCATAGATCCGCACATGCGCGTCATCCCAGTTAGCCGCATCATGATAGATTGTCACCTGGCCCAGCGCCACCTGACCATCGGTCCAGTCGAAGAGCAACTCGGAGGCACGTTGCAGGTTAAAGCGCAGCTGCGACAAAAACACATCGTCGCCACGGGCATCCCATTCAAGCGAGATGTCCAGGTTAAACAGAATCAGCGGGTTGTCAGGCGCAACCTGCAGGGTCTGCACGCCTGATGTAGCAACCACGCTACTATCCAGTCCGGCATTTGTCGGCGCAGCGCTGGTATAGAGCAAGGTATAGATACTTGTACTGCTGACCGGGAACGTCGCCACCAGGCGGTCGCCAACGAACACTTCGCCACTGCCCTGCAAATAGCCCTGCTGATCCGTCCGGAACGGTTGACCATCAAGGCTGGCATACGGTGCCAGTGCCGTATTCTGCTGCACTGGCACGCGATAGACCAGTGCGCCAGCAACAGGCTGGCTCTCGCGCAGCACACGCACCTGGCTGCCACGCACCCGGAACGGGTTTGTTGTAGTCGCAAAAGCGCCTGAGAGGAACGGGCCGGGAATACCGCCCGCTGGCGTGCGCAGATCCGGCAGGGCGGTAACGCGTAGCACAACATTGTCATGCCGGCCCATAATGCCACTGCCATAGACATCCCAGACAAAGGTATAATCCATTCCCTGCGGTGAAGTGTTTAGATCATCCATCCGGGTTCCGGCGGCAGGTTGTGCTGGTTGCCAGTTGCCGCCACCGTCGAGCGAATAGTCGACCATAATCCGGCGCACCGGCAGACTCTGCGGGTGGTGCAGCACATACCGTACGGAAATGGTCGGTTCATCGAGAATGCGGGCCACAGAGTAGCCGTTGGCATCAGCGGTTGTGCCCGGGCGCGCCACCTGCACTGACGCGATGGGGGCCAGGCCATCGAAGCGGTTACGCTGATTCAGATAGATCTGCCCTGGTTCGCCAGCGGCTGTGCCTGTGATCAGATCCTGATCGCCATCGCCATCCAGGTCGCCGACGGCCAGATCACGGGTGCTGCCACGTGTGGCTGCAACCCAGGCGGCACTCTTCGCCAGCATGCCATCCTGATTCAGGTAGATACGGTTGGGCTGGTCAAAGCTATTGCCAACGATTAGATCGAGGTCGCCGTCGCCATCGATATCGCCCCAGACCACACTGGTGGTATTATCCGCCTCGATACTGGTCCAGACGGGTGCATCCGTTAGCATACCAGCGTCGTTGCGATAGAGCCGGTTGGGCTGGCCACCGCCGTTGCCAGCCGCCAGATCTAGATCACCATCGCCATCGACATCGCCCCAGGCAATGCTGGATGTGCCATCGCTCCAGGTAGACGACCAGACCGGTGTCGTGGTAAGCGTGCTGGCATCGTTGCGATAGATATGGCAGGGACTGCCCACGGCCAGGTCAAGGTCACCATCGCCATCGACATCACCCCAGGCCACACTCCGGCCATAATCGGCAGTCGCCGAACTCCAGGCGGCTGATGCGCCGAGTTGCCCATTCGTATTCAGATACAGCCGGGTTGGCGCACCATCTGTGCCAGCCGCCAGATCGAGGTCACCATCGCCATCGACATCACCCCAGGCCAGGCTGTTGACATACGCGCTCTCGCTGGAAAACCAGAAGGGGGTAGCCTCCAGCGTTGTGCCGGTGTTGCGATAAAGAGCGACAGGCTGGAAATTATAGCCCACAGCCAGATCGAGGTCGCCATCGCCGTCGACATCGCCCCAGGCAATGCTGGTTGTCCGGCCTGGATCAGATGATGACCAGACCAGGGCAAATGTTCCATTGACATTTTCATACACCCGATCGGGCTGGCGATAATTGCCCACCGCCAGATCCAGGTCACCATCGCTGTCCATGTCACCCAGGACTATGCTCTGGGTATCGTCGGCAGTGGCAAGGCTGCCTGCGGCAGTGGTTGGCAGCACACCGCGCCAGTTCACATAGACACGACTCAACTGGGGGTTGGCCCCACCATTGCCAGCCACCAGATCCAGATCGCCGTCACCATCCATGTCGCCCCAGGCAATGCTATTGGTGACATCCTCCTCTGGCGATGACCAGACGGCGGTCAGGTTGAGTGTACCGCCAGTATTCTCATACAGCCGGTTCGACTCGCCATTGAGACCCTTGTTGCCCACCGCCAGATCCAGGTCGCCATCGCCATCAACATCACCCCAGGCCACACTGGTTGTATTATCCGCCTTGGTAGAAGACCAGACCGGGGTGGCACTCAGCGTGCCAGCGTTATTTTTATACAGCCGGTTGATCTGACCACTGATGGCACCATTGCCGACGGCCAGATCCAGATAGCCGTCGTTATCGACATCGCCCCAGGCGATGCTGTTGGTAAAGTCACCTTGCAGGAGCGGTGAGGACCAGGCTGCCGTGCTTTCCAGCGTGCCACCAGCATTGATATAGAGACGGCTCTGCGACCATGCCCCCACCGCCAGATCCAGGTCACCGTCGTTATCGACATCGCCCCAGGCCAGGCTGCTGATCTGGTCGGCACTGGTTAACGACCAGCTTGACGTTTGTTCCAGGCTTCCATCCACATTGTGGTAGATGCGTAGTGATTGGGCATCATTGCCAACGGCCAGATCCAGGTCGCCATCGCTATCTATATCCCCCCATGCCACACTGGTCGTTGCCTCGGCGATGCCAGCCGTCCAGACAGGCGTATCACTGAGCTGTGTGCCGGTGTTCTCGTACAGTTTCACCGGCGCACCAGAGACTCCTACTGCCAGATCGAGATCACCGTCGTTATCGACATCGCCCCAGACCAGGCTACGCACATCCTCGGCAAGGGCTACCGACCAGAACGCGTCGTCCTCCAGATGCCCTGCGCTGGTGCGATAGAGCTTGATCGCAAGGCAGTTCGATGCGCTCTGACAATTATTGCCCAGCACCAGGTCGAGGTCGCCATCGCTGTCTACATCGCCCCAGGCAGCCGTGCTGGTACGATCGGACTGGATCGCCGACCAGCCCAGGGTCAGGGCTGATTGCTGTGCGGTAGCATGAGGGGCGCTGGTAGCCAGAAGTCCAGACGCCAGGGCCAGCACACATACAATCATGAGGATACGCCGGAAACAGAACGTGGTCATATGGCACCGTCCCTTCTAATGCATAATCATTGGCAGAAACACCTGCTGTGGATCGTCTGCGCGTTCAGTCACCAGGAATTGCTGCGAAACCGCGACTGCCGGAGTATAGGCCCAGTTGCCGGGCTGGCTGATCACAATCGTACATGTTCCGGCTGTATGCAAGGTAACCATCGCCCCGTCGACCGTACAGATCGCTGGTGTTGTCGAACTGAACTGGACAGGCAAACCGGAACTTGATGTCGGGCTGAGCATAAAAGGCGAATCGTCCAGCATGCGATCCGGCAGCGGTGCAAACTGGATGGTCTGGTCGACGCGCACCGGTGTATGCGTGGCGCGATTATTGCCGGTGGCTAACTCGCCAGCCAGGATGACCTGTGCCTGGTTCACCGGTGAAGTGGGGAGATCTGCTGCCAGAGCCACGGTGAGCATTAAATCGGGCAGCGCTGCGCCACCAGCCAGCGGGCCAGGATGGGCGCAGGTGATCTGGCTCTGATCCGCTGTGCAGCTCCAGCCTGTGCCGGTAGCAGCGACAAAACGCGCGCCAGCGGGCAGGTCATCAACGACGGTGATAGGGTTTGTGGTAGAAACTGTGGAGCGATTGGCAACCTGCAGCGTATAACTAACCTCGGCTTGCGCGCGAAACACACCGGTACTGCTCATGCTCAGAGTTAGATCTGGCAATAGGGGAGCGAAAGCCAGCCCGGAGACCGAAATAACTGTGCTACCCAGCGCCCCCTGGGGCAGGCGACTCAAGCCCTGGAACGTGCGTGTGGTGGGATCAAAATCAAAACTTTGCAGGAACCCACCATTGTTAGCGGTAAAGAGCATGCTGCCAGTATGATTCAGAGTCAGGGCCACTAGACCCGGAGGGCCGATTGACACTGGTTGTCCAACTCCAGCCTCTCTGGAAATCAGTTCAAAGCTGGTAGTAGCGCCACTTCCCTTAATCTGAGTAATACTGAGCGAACTACCGCGCCATGCGGTATACACGCTGGCGGTATTGGCAATAATATGGTAGCCGTCGGGATGCAAGAGCGTGGCAGCCTGATACGTACCCAGCTTCCAGGAAAATGGATTGCCGGTCACTGCTGTCGGCTTGCCGTCCTGTAACGTAAAAGCATAATTGGCCGAGACGGTCGTCGTTACCGTTCTTGTTGGTGATACAACACTGGTTTCGGTGACAACCCAGGACTCGGTCAGGAACAGACGATCATGCTGATCGACTGTCAGCCCACGTGGATCATCCGCATCAGAAAAGAAGGGTGATCCTGGCAACATCGTCAATTCACCGCTTGTGCTATTCACCTGGTAGACACCAATATCCGGCCCGGCCACATAGAGATAGCTGCCATCGGGGCTAAAACTACAGCTTTTTGCCGTGGTACCACCAACTTGCAGTGGGCTGCCCGGTACTGCTAGCAGCCCGGATTCACTGGCCTGGAAACTAAACAGTCTGCCAGTCCATTCTTCCTGTTCGATGCCACCGACGATCACCGGCGAACCAGTCGGATGCACCTTGACGCAGCTCCAGATCCCGGCTCCCAGCGCAAACGGGCTGCCTGGCAGGGGGGCCAGGTTGCCGGTGGCGGGATTAATAGCAAAGGCGCTGAGGCTGTTATCTCCTTCATTCACCGCATAGAGCCGGTTGTGAACCGGGTCAAAACTCAGCCCCTCACGGCTCAGTACGGCCCCGCCTGTGCCGCCTGTGGCACGCGGAAAGCCCTCCAACAGCGTAAACATGCCCGTTGTGGCATCGACCTGATAGGCATAGATCTGATTGCCGCTGGTATCAGTGCGCAGCGCATAAAGGTAACCAGCCGGGGTCGCTGGTGGCAGGGGTGCAGCGGCATACGCTATGCCGCTCAGAATGGTGAGTGCTGCGTCCCCTCCGACCGGAGATATCCTTCTCAGTTCACCAGTGTCCGGGTCAAGTGTCAGCGTGAAGATGCCGCCGACAAAGTTAGCAGCAAACAGCAGCGTGCTGTCTCGATTTAACGCCAGCATATTTCCACTGCCGCTAAACGGTGAACCAGTGACGGGTGTGAGGGTTGTATCTGCTCCATGCCCTTGTATGCGATACACGCCTATTCTGGACGAGAACGTAATACCCAGATAATATCCAGCAGGATGCAGCAGTCCGTCATAAATAAAGTCATACTTATCGAGATCATTCATACCCGAGGCAAATGGACCGTTTTTAACGGCTGAAGGGACACCATCGGTGGTGGTATAGACCTGCAGTGGGCCATCCCGATGTAAACTATCGGCCACAAACAGGCGCCCTTCGTTGTCAGTCGCATAGGCAACCGGGTAGCTTATGCCTGCATCGAAAGGAGACCCGGCAAGCGGTGTAAGCGAGCCGCTCGCTACATCAACCTGGAAGCCAGCAATCTCTGTTTCACCATAGCCACCAGCATAGAAATACTGGCCATTCTGGCTGAAGCGGCAGGAGGAAGGTATAGCAGCACCGGCATCAGCGGGCGAATTGGGGGCCGGGCTGATCGTGCCGCTGGTATCAATCATATAACTGGCAACCCGCCCGACAATGCCCGTGTCCGCGCTAACAGCCCCGCCCACCAGTACCGGTGATCCGCCTGGATGCACGGCTACGCACGTCCAGGACTGGCCGCCCAGATCCAGGGTATGTTCGAGCGTAAGCGCCCCCGTTTTTGTGTTCACCTGATAGACGCTAAGTACGTTGTCAACGTTATCATTAATGGCAAACAGCCGTCGGGTTGCGGGATGGAACGCCAGCCGCTGCACCAGAGCGTTCTGGTTATCATCGCCGGCAAAGCCAGTCTCCACCGGATCGCCCAGCGGAGTCAACTCGCCGCTGGCCCCGTCTACACGGTAGCCGTGGATACGATTGGACGCTGTGCTGAGATCTTCAAGCACATACACAAACTCACCCTCGAATGGAAGCTCCGTCTCCGCATGCGATGGCGTTCGCGTGCCTGTCAGGATCAGCATGATGATCAGCAGCAGACACGCCAGCCAGGCAATCAACCTCTTCGTCATCTTCTACTCCTCCATGTTGTCGCAACACTTCCAACGTCACTGCTAGATCGTCATGTGCGCCTATGCGTCTAAATGTCTGGCAGGCGGCACACAACAACTCGCTGCCTGATGCATCCGGCTGGGCCGCACCCCAGCTTGCCCGTGTGCGGGCTGCCTCATAGATATCTTGATCGTCGAGCAGCGCAACGCTCTGGGCGAATGTGTGCAGTGCCTGCTCAAAGCTGTTGTTGGCAAGCAAAGCCTGGCCCAGCACACGCAGGCCCATGCCTTCTTCACGCGGGTTTGCCTGTTCACGAGCATAGGTACATGCAGCCTCGGCGTGGGCCAGGCTGGCGGTAATCTCGCTCTGCGCAAGCAACAACGCAGCTTGCACACGGGCAATTTCGCTGAACTGATAGCGCAGATCAAGGTCTGTCACCAGCGCGGCGGCTTCATCCAGGGCTATGCATGCTTCGTCCAGATCACCCTCGCGCAGATGCAGATCAGCCAGGCTAGAGAGCGCCAGGGCGAGTTGCTCGTGAAGCTGGTGCTGTCGGGCGAGATCAATACACTGGTCAAGATATTCGCGGGCAATCTCACCTGCCCCCTGGTAGATCGCCAGCACGCCCAGGTTAAGCGCCAGTTCGGCCTGGCGCACAACGCTGCCCAGAGAACGCGCCGCTGCGAGCGCATGCTCAAACTCGGCCACGGCCCCCACCCAATCGCCAGCATACTGCTTGCCCAGGCCCAGATTTTGCCAGATCGTCACCATCTTCCAGTGTTGCCCGCTGCGCTCATACAGATCAAGCGCCTCGTGCGAGCAGGCCACGCCTGTGCTCGTATCTCCCTGCAGCCAGGCAATAATCGCCAGGCTAGTCAGCGCATCGGCCTGCTGGCTGAGTGCCTGGGCTGGCAGGGAGGCCATGCCCTGCACGAGGGCTGCACGGGCTGCCTCGTTGTCGCCCAGACCGATCAAGACCGACCCGCTGCGCAAGCGCAGAGCTGCGGCTTCATGGGGGTGTTCGTCGCCAAGCGCCTGCAATCCACGTTCGATCCAGTCCCGGGCTTGCTGGGGCATCTGCGGCTCGAGCAACTCAGCCATTCCCCGACACACCTGTGCCAGAGAACGACGGTGCACCGCATCGTCCGGCAGATCTGTCACCAGCGCAAAGGCCGTCTCATAGCTCACACGAGCAGTTGCATCTTCGCCAATCAGCGTACCAAGCTCACCGCGAGCCAGATAGATCTGCAACCGCAGATCCTGGGCAAGGTCTTCGGTCGGCAGCTGTTGCAGCAGATCAAGCAGAGCACCGGCCTGGCCATGGTTCACCGCATGCCAGATATCCTGCGTTGCCAGGGTAGCGGCACGCTCGATCACCCCGGCGGCCACATACTGGCGAGCCGCCCAGAGCAGATCTGCCGATTCACGTTCCAGATAGGCTGCCGCTCGCTCATGCAACACCCGCCGCTCGCTACTGGTCATGTCGCTGTAGTAGAACGACTGCACAATCGAGTGCTGGCTGTAGGCACGGCCATGCCTGGTCTCACTGGCAACAATCAAATGGTGATCCAGCAGAGTGCGCAATGGACGACGCAGCCGCTGCCCGACCATCTCCTCAAGCAACTCGCGGTGGCCTGGAGCACCGAGCAGCGCGGCGATGGCGCACATCACGTCACGCTCGTCGTCATCACAGCCGCTATCTACCTCCTGGAGCAGATAGCGCTCGATATGGTCAGCCTGCACCAGACAGGCCATCAGGTCGTCCGGTCGGCGGGAACGGCGCAGGGCATCAGCCGCCAGGATGAGCAACTGGGGATTGCCTTCGGTTGCCCCAATCAGCCGGTCGGCTGTGTCGGCGGATAGTTCGACGTTAGAGGTGACGAGCAGCTCATGCGCCGCAGGATATTCCAAACCAGCCAGCACGATGCTTTCACCGGGCCAGCGGAGCGTGACAGCATGGCGCGTGGTGATAATCAGGCGCGGTCCCTGTGAACGTGCCAGCGTTGCAAGCTGTTCAATCAGACGACCGATCCACTGTTCGTCTTCAACATGTTGAAAGTCATCCAGGCAGAGCAAATAGGGGCGTCGGTGCAACTGGCTCGTCAGATAATCAAGCAGTACATGCGGTGGTGGGCGATCTGTGCCGGTGCGCTGCAGCACCTCCCAGAGATCGGCATAGCCATCCCAGGCCAGAAAAGCGGCAAGCTGCCAGAGCAACGGCTCAAAGCGCTCGCCAGGTTGGAAGGAATGCCAGAACACATGCTCGGAGCGATCCGCCTGCCTGGCCAGCGCCACGGCCAGCGCCGTCTTGCCCACACCCGGCATGCCGACGATCGTACAGCCGCCCTCTGTTTCCAGGGCAGCCCGGAGCTGATCCTGTTGATACGTGCGTCCGATAAATGTACCAAGATCCGGCGGACGAGTCGGGCGAGGCACACCCAGACTGGTACGCAACACCCGCAACGCATCAAGCATCTCGGCGGCACTCGGGCGGCGGGCTGGATCAGGATCAGTGGCACGCTGCACCAGCGCCTCAAGCTCTGGTCGCACATGGGGCAACACCTGACGCAGCGGCGGCAAACTGCCCGACTGGCAGGCGGGAATAGCACACTGCCCGGAGCTAATCGGCGGGCGATTGGTCAGCAGGACATACAGGGTGACGCCCAGCGCATAGATATCAGACCGTGGTTCAGGTTGGCCATACCACTGTTCGGGAGGCGCATAGCCGGGCGTACCGCCGGCCATACAGATCCCAGGTACACAGAGGGAGCGACCAATACCAAAGTCGATCAGCCACAATCGCCCACTACTATCACACAGCAGGTTAGCTGGCTTCACATCGAGATGAATAACCTGGCGGGCATGCATATAAGCCAGGGCCGCGCATGCCTCATACACATACCGCAGCGCCTCATCTTCTGGCAACCCGGCGCTACGCTGTTCCAGCAATGCCTGCAAACTAACGCCCTCGACATATTTCATCACCAGGCAATGCTCGTCTGCCAGGTAGGCATACACGTCGGGGATATTAGGATGGCCAGGCGTTTTCAGCGCAACCAGCAGCGCCGCTTCGTGGGCAAGGCTCGCCTGCACAGCCGCCTGGATATGTTCAGGCCGGCTCGTATCAATACGTAGACGCTTAATCACACATGGCCCATCAAAGAGCTGCGTATCCAACGCACGGAACGTCTCGGCAAAGCCTCCCTGGCCAATCTTGCCGGTGATGCGATAACGCCCGTCGGAACCAATCACCGTTCCGGGCGGAAGCGAACCCGTCGATCTCACTGGCGCTGCGCTTGACGGAGGAGGGGCAACAGGTGAGGGATTATCTTGCTCAATCGCCTCAGATGGAGGCCGGGTTGGATCATCAGGAGCGACCCACGCGGCAGCCTGTCGGGTCGTCGCATTGCACCCGGCATCCTCAGGAGTACACTCCGCGCACGCTAATGTGTCGGCTGAAGACATTGAATGGCAAGACGAACAAACCACAGCACACCTCACGCACGCTCACAAGTCGCCTTATTCTTCAGGCAGAACCAGACTATACCCACGCTGGCGATGGCTCTCGATGCGCACCCGACGTGATGGATCAATCTGCGTCTGATGATCTTCAAGTGCAAGGCGCAACTCACTCATCAAGCGATACAACCGGTCGATCAATTCATCGGCGGCATACTCATCAATCTCCCAGACAGCCCGGATACAACTGGTTGCCCGGCAGATCGAACCATAGTTGGTATAGAGATGGGTCAGCAACTGATAGGCGAGAAAAGGCAGATCCAGAACCTGACCATGCAGAATGAAGTGCTGGCGTGCGGCGTCGTGGGCAAGAATAGGTGGAGCGTTGAGGGCTGAGTCAGGTGGTGGCCTGGTCTGATCCGGGTCACAGAAACGCAAGATCGGCTTCGGGCTGCCGAGGCCAATCAGCGCATTCGTGGGCAGACGATACGGCTCCAGCGGCGTGATCTGGTTACCATTGACATAAGTTCCCCAGGAACTGCGCTGGTCGGTGATATGGTAGGCATCCTCATAGTGAAAAACGATAGCATGCTGGCGCGATACACCATCGCGCTGAACGCAGATGCTATTGCCTGTGGCCCGGCCGATCGAGCATCGTTCGCCATCGATCACATAGAGCGCTGGCTGAACAGGATACCCATCGAGTGCCACCAGGTATGGAAACAGACTGGTGGAGTCTCGCAACATGATTTCGCTTCCCTTCTCTCCGCCGTCATGATACGTATCCTCATGCTGAGATTCAATACTGATTTCAGGGATCGAATATTAAAGATTTCTTCACTAAAAAGAATATTATATGTTTCATCTCTGTATATACTCTGGCTACTATTGAATATTAAAGTTTTTTCTACTAAAAAATATATAAACAGCGCATACTTTGCCGCAAACTAGTTCATAGCAAAACCTCTAACAAAAGCTCTGCGCTAAAGGAGGTTTGCCGAAGGATGCGCGAAGCATCAGCAGAGTATGCTATGGCTGAAGATGAATGCTGCGCATGATCTGGGCAGCATGTGATAGCAACACATACGCAGGTTTACTCCATATTAAAAAAAAGAAGGTGTAAGATGATCAGAATGCATAAGCAATCATTGCTTGTAGGGACACTGCTATTTCTGTTATTGCCATTTTTTGCAGGTACTCCATACCTCAGAGCAGATGACTTCTCTTCGCTGGATCATGTCCTATTACGGCAAACTGCGCCAACTCCTGGTATTCCATCCACGCCTCCGGTCGTGAAAACAGCAGGAGATTCCGCCACCTTGACCACACCAGCCTGGCCCTACATGCCCACGCTGACCGACTCTCGCCGCATCACACTGATCTCGGCATCACCACACGCAAACAACCAGCAACCCCTCAGCGCTCCCCAGGGACAGCAGCAGTTATTGCAGAACCCGGGCTTTGATAACGGGCAATGGACACCATGGCAAATCGAGGGGCAGCCCGAACTGAGTGACGCAATCTATCATTCGTCACCATACTCGGCGTGGTTAGGAGGCTACGACAATGCGCAAGATGTTATTTACCAGACGGTAACGATACCAGCAAATACCAGCGAGATTGTCCTTGATGCCTGGGCAATGGTCGCAAGTGAAGAGAGTCAGCCACAGCACGACCGGTTCTGTTATGACTTCATTGACGAGACCTTTAGCGGCACACTCATTGATGGCCCTGTTTGTGGTGATATCCACGAAATACCCCATGGCCAGTGGTTACATATCCACAATAGCTTCAGTGGCCCACAACTCGCTCCACTACTAGGCAAACCCATCTGGATTATCTTCTTCGCTATGACCGACAGTGCTGCAAGAAGCTCCGTCTGGCTGGACGATATCACCCTGACAGCAACAACCGATAATGCTTCGGCCCCGCAGCGTCATACTATCTATTTACCACTGATTGTGAGGCCAGGTGTGGTGACTCCGCCAGCGCCTTCACCTACACAACGGCCAACGGATGTTCCTGCGCCAACAACGCCTGTACCTCCGCAGCCTTCACCTACACAACGGCCAACGGATGTCCCTGTGCCAACTCCACCTGTAGTAACAACTTATATTGGTACTGCAACGATGGATGTCTGGTATAAGGGTACATATAACAAACCTCCATACCATAATACATATCAGCAGAGTGTGAGGATTAAGATTGGTCCAACCCTGATAGGAGAAGATGGAACTGCTGAAGAGAATCCCTTCTACTACGAAGCGCTTCCCCAGAGTCTCTTAAACCTTGGGGCATTCACAATCGTTTCAGCCGGTCTGTTTCGGATGGGAAATCCAACGCCAGTACCTGGAGAAAGCTACTACACGGTAAATCAGTGGTGGTCATATACGCAACAAGGAGAGAGGTTCTCGGGAAATCTTATGGATACTATGGGGTTTGATACATTCAATCGGATAGTTACGGAAGATCTGGCCTGGCCATTCCCTGGTCACCGGTGCCTTTCAGATATTAAACCAGGTGCTACGATTGATATCGTATTTATTGATAATCGGATAACGACCAGGATTGCTGGTACTGTGTATGATTCGGTTCACCCACAGGCCTGTACGGCTCTGGTAGAAAGGTTCGAACTACAAATCGAGGGGGTTAAGTAGTGACTTGAAACCAGAATGAGCTATGCGCCTCATACGTGCTGGTATGGGTACGCTATGCCAGTACGTATGACTACGAGTGGCATGCTTCTTGCTATCTAAACAGACAGTCGCGCCAGGGGCGTGACTGTCTGTTTCATGAGACATACCAGAGTTACGCGGTCGATCTGCACACCATGTATTCAAGCGAACGAAGAGCCTGTTTCGCCTCTGCCGCTCGACACGCGGATCATAAGTCTGTCGCACGGCACGATAGACAGCAACGTGGAATGTTCTATTCATCCTTCTTCTACCCTGCCCGAGGCGATATCTGCCTGAAGATGTGCAACTGCGTAACTCTTACATAACAGGACGTACGCAGTCATCCATTCTCCGAGCGGATATCGCCTCCGGCAGGGTGGAAGAAACCCATCTTTTTCCAAAATTTTTCGCCTCCGGCGAAAAATTTTGGAAAAAAATTAGACAATTCCACGCTGCCGCAGGCGAACCAGACCTTTCATCTGAATCAAACGTCTGGTTTGATCCAACGACTGCGTAACTCTTACATAAAAGGAAAGAGCAATGCCAAAGCAAAACCGTGATCCTGCCCTCAATGGCCCGGATACACCACTGAAAGTAAAGCAGGCCGAATTAGAAGGCAATGCCTCCTCCGACGATAAGGTGGCATATATTGAACAGTCGCAGGTTGAACATGCCCGCGAACTAACGCGCACGGAGATCTATGAGGGTGAATTGGAAGCCGGTTCCGGTGCAGATCTGCCCGGCGATCCGCAGCAACCCGAGTTGCTGACGGATCTAGAGCTGCGGGCCGGAGAAACCGACGATGTACAACAGGCCATCGAAGAGGGCCAGACCTATGTGCCGCCGATCGATCCGCCGATCACATGGGGGGCAAGCGGTGATCTGCAAAATGCGCGGATTGCAGCCGGAACTGGCATGTCGGCTCAGGATGAACTCTTTGCGGATGTAGAAGATGATCTGCCCGCACGGGTGCGCAGTGCCTTGCGCGCCGACAGCCGTACCAGCACCTATGCCGATCAGATTACGATTGATAATCAAGATGGCACGATCATCTTGCGTGGCGACGTGGCGGATCTGATCGACGAAGATAATCTGCTGGCTGTGACTATGTATATAGCCGGTGTACAGGAAGTAGTTGACCAGCTAACCGTGCGGCATTAGAGCCGTGGGGGGCGCGGGGGCCGGAGACCCATACGCATCAACTTTAGGGCGGTAGCCCTACAAACTCACTTTGTCGTGCGAGATGGTGCCAGCAAAGCTGGCACCATCTCGCACGACAAAGATATTCTTTGGGAGCCGGAGGCCCCCAAACCCCCGCCGGGAGGCGTAACGTGATGCGTATGGAGGCCCCCGCAAAAAAAGTGTTATCGGTTTGTTTTGGCGGCAAAGCCGCCAAAACAAACCGATAACACTCTGATCTCGGCGGGGCTGTGCCCCGCCGGTAGCCATAGCAGGCGGATTCCCGCCCGCTTTAGCGCATCCTAACGTGAAAATAGGGTCGCATCGGCATCATGTCGGGGGGCATTCCGGCGATGGGTAGGGGCGACCGGCCGGCCGCCCCTACAAGCCCATTTTCATGCCAACCGTGTGCGGCGTAGCCGCATGGCGAACTGATGAGGGAAAGTTGTGGGTAATGCATTGGCACATGTTCTTTCACGCTTCGCGAGCTTCGTGAGCTTCGTGGTTTGAAAGACGTGACTGATGCTCGATGGACGGGAGAGCAAAGCAGTATCGACGTTCTAGCGCACTGTGCCTATAAGCTGCTCAGCGAGCAAAAACTCGCGTGCAACCTCGCCGGGATCGCGCTGTTTGCCGGTTACTTCATAGTTCAGGCGTTGCATCACCTCGGTAGTCAGCCGGGGTGACAGGGCATTCAATGCGTTGGCAATGTCTGGATGCGCGTCGAGTATTTCCTGGCGCACAACCGGCGCAACCTGGTAAGGGGGAAACAGCCCTTTGTCATCTTCAAGCAAGATAAGATCATATGCGCTGATCTCACCGTCGGTGCCAAACGCCACAGCCACATCAGCGTCGCCACGCACCAGCCCCTGATATCGCTGTGCCCCCGTTCCAACTGCCTTGTACGCTTTCAACTGGAAGTCGCCATAGTGCGCCTTGATACCAGGCAGACCATCCTCGCGTTCCTGGAATTCATCTGGCCCGATCATGATCAAGTCGCTGGCCTGAGCAGCCATCTGGGAGATGGTCGTTATCGCATATGCTTGCGAGCCAGTCCGTGTCATCGCCAATGCCTGTGTATTGTTCATCGGCGCGGGGTCAAGCCAGATCAGATTGTAGGTTTCGCGATAACCGCGGGCCACCAGTTCGTACACTTGCTGTGGATCGGTATCGACCGGCAGCCCCAATACCGTTAGCAAGCCGGTACCGGTATATTCGGGATACAGGTCAATTTCACCACTCTCCAGAGCTGCCTGCGCTACCGGCGTAGCACCCAGATTCAGGTTACGTACAACATTGAAACCAGCATCTTCCAGAACCAGGGCATACATTTCGCCCAGAATAAATTGTTCTGGGAAGTCTTTTGAGCCAACCGCAAGCGTAACATTGGTACGTGGCTGACCCTCGACAAAAGAGCAACCAGCCAGTACCACAATTGTTACGACGATCAGGAACACACCAGGCCAGATACGCAGAATGTTCATGGTTAGGGAAGAGTAGGGGTGAAGATGTTTCGCCCCTACTGAAATGGCCTTTCTGAAAGCATGCCTAAGGCAGGAATACAACATCTTTACGCTATTATAACAAAAAGATGAAGACACCTGACAGCGACGGTGTGCCCCAAATATCTACACGCAAACCGTTACCACTTCTGAAATGCAAAAGCACAGGCCGATCACCGCATCAGGTAGGGTAAAAATATCCGTTGAGAAGCCAGGAATGTGCCTTTGCCATTAAACAAGGATACATTGCCAGCCTCATCCTGTGCTTCTATAATCACTACGATGCTGCTGCCTGCTGGCGGAATTGGCAGCACCGTGCCAAACTGTCCCGACCCGAGCGGCGTCAAGGCCTGCCAGCGCCAGTCACTGCCATTAAGCGAGAAGATCGCACGGACACGCAGAGTATCGCTTGTATCATCGTTGACGACTGCGCCAACGCGTACAACCTGTGCGCTCGTAGCCGCACCGCTATGCTGCTCTTCCGCCAATTCCACGCTAACATTCTGGATCAGGGGTGGAATGGTATCTGCCAGCACACCCGGCGGCGCACTGTTCGGGTCGCTATAGGTAATTTCAAAGACGAGTTGTTCAAAACGACGCATCTCCCCAGTCTGGCCATTGATCGAGCGTACCTGAGCCGGAATGGTGATCAGCCGGTCTGTTATTTGTTCATCACCACTGGCTGTCGTCCGGGTGGTGCGCTGATGGGCATAAAACTGTTCAGGCAGCCAGCGTCCGCGTATATCCAGCAATGGCGGAATCTGCTGTTGCAGGTAGATTTGCTCGGTGACGATATTAGTTGTTTTGAAGGCATAATCGCGTACCACAGGTAGGGTCGTAGCACGTACCAGTCGGACACCCCGCGGCAAAGGTGCCACCCCATCCGATTGGCGGGGTAATAAAGTGATATCATAGTCCAGCGTGGGCAGCACCGGTCGCCCGGGCAGCATCTGGGGAATGCTAGACAGGCTGGTGGTTGTGCCGGGCAGAAAACTATCGGTCACGGCACTGGCAACACGCGGAACACGACCCCGGCCATACACATCTTCGGCGAAGGTGTTGGTAAAGGTGACGATACGTGTAAAGTTGCCGTTCTGGATCGGTAGATTATCAGGCACACTGCGCTGTGGCGGGTCAAACTGTCCATTGTAATCATCTGGCGGCGCAGTGGGCTGGGGCACCAGCACACGGATGAACGGCAGGCCATAGAGGGTCATCTGAAGCATAACCTTTTCATCAAAGGCGCTCAACCCGCCCGGGCCGATACTGCTGACATAGGCGCGTTTGGCCCGGGTTAACGACTCGCCAATCTCGGCCCCGATATACTCGCCATCGTCGAGTATTTCGCGCCCGATGGCGCGAGTAAACAGCAGCGACAGCCGCTCGCTATAGCCCACCAGATCGCTGTCACCATAGCCAAAGCCGCTATTACCAATCCAGTTCCCCCCTTGCTTCAGCGTCGCCTCGGCAAAGTCGGCGGCAAAGCGCGTAGAGGTCATGGTCTGATCAGGCACACTCAAGCCAGAATGGCAGCCTACCGAGTAGATCAGTGAGGTCGATTCAGATGGCGGATTGTCGGGATTGAAATCGTTAAAATAGCTGCTCTGTAGTTCTGCAACATCGACCGTTGGTGTATATACGCGTTCGGCATAGAATGTACCGCCGGACTGATCAGCCGGAATGGCATCATAGTGGGTAAAGTGACTGTTGATCGACATTAGATGATACTTTGTTTGCGGCCCCTGGTAGCTATCTGTCAGTTGGGATAACTGGCCGCTAAACCAGAGATTGGTAAACTGGTTGACATTCCAGATGTCATTGTTGAGCATATGCAAGGTTGGTGTCAGGCCCAGGTTGGATGTAGTGCTGCCAGCAGGCACAAACCCATACTCGGCCAGTTGACCGGCTACGGCGTCGGCCTGGTCGCTAAGAAAGTCATAACCTGTCACCAGCGCCCCCCCCGCCCCAGAGCCAGTTCCGCTATCAGTGAGCCGGTCGGCTTGCACGGTATACCGCCCACCTAGCTCCTGACTGCGCAAGTAACGCAGAATAGTCTCAGGTGTTTCGACCAGGCGACCAATCGCCAGATCAGGAATATAAAGCGCCCGTCCGCGCCATGGTGTCGGCGCACGATCGGCATAGAAGCTGTCTGTTTGAATAAACCGGTAAAAAAGACTGCCCTCCAGGGGCGTGTCTCGCGTACTCGGGTTGAGCAGCGCACCGACAGCATGAAGCTGATTATAATAGTCACTCTCTGGCGCAATCGTCGTCTCGTCTGGCACACGATAGAAGGGGATTATTTCATCGTTACCAACCACAACAATACTGGTTGTGCCAGAATAATAGTTGGTAATTGCATAATCCAGGATATTCCAGACCTGTCGGGCTACCTCGTTGGCATACAATGGCTGAGCGGGATCGGCGTCCCACTGGTCATACAGCGTCCTGATCGCATCAACATTATCCGATCCAACCGTTAGAGGCTCACTCAGATCCAGGGTTACCCCCTTGCTTTGAATAAGCAGATCGCTGGAACCGCCCTTGAGCAGCGCATCAAGTCCACGCATAGCACTGACCTGGTTGGCATAACGGTTGTCCATGCGCGCCGAATTATATAAAAAGATTGTCTGCACACCCTCGCTGGGAAATACAGCCATGCCCAGCTTCTCAACCGGACGGGCAGATACCTGCGGTGCGGCCAGGTCGCCCGGTGTTAGCATAGCATCCAGCCGGTAGGTCTGGACAGGATCAAAGCTGCCTTCGCCGCTATACACCAGGATATAGTAGTTGCCTGCATCTGGCAGATAGGCCTGGATCGACTCGTCGGCGGTGCCCGCATTGGCCGAGATCGACTTGATGCTGCCGATCGACTTGATACTACCGATCGACTTGATACTACCGATCGACTT
>RRYU01004259.1_pt1 | contig 43395 bp, 45 predicted proteins | sample 2162651 | NCBI WGS metagenome assembly RRYU01 (sample SAMN10267283, study PRJNA491782) | microbial mat metagenome | isolation source: biomat in the production well | place: Japan: Minami-Kanto gas field, natural gas well KTG3 | collected 2017-06
CATAACATTTAGTACTGCTAATGCCAATTTAATACCATTTAAAACAATACTGGGCTATCTTTCTGGAGAACCGACATGGAAAATTGCGACAAGTAATCTTTTGGGTAATATAATTGTTTTAGCTCCATTTGGATTTTTGTTCGCTATTTTATATCAGAATATTAAATGGGGCAAGGTTTTATTGATAGGAGTGATTACTGGAATTATTTTAGAATTATTACAAGTCATTTTTAAATCAGGGATACTGGATATTGACGATATTATTCTGAATTCACTAGGAGTAGTTATTGGTTATTTATTATTTGAGTTTATTTATGGATTATTTAAAAAATACTACAAAAAAGATTAGCTGGCTTTTGGTTATTAATTTAGCGGTTAGTTTAGTTTTGGCCTTTTTACCACAAGGTCTTGACTCAAGGCTTTTTGATATTGTTCCTGCTATTTTGGTTGTTTATGTGATGTTGCCTTTTGTCAGTGGAGTCATATTAACATTAATTCAGAATAGAAATAGGAGTTACGAGTATTTACCAGGCTTGTTGATCGGATCTTGTTTGAACAATGCTATCGTTGTAGCGATTGTGAGCCTGGGCGAATCCTCCGGTCATACTCAGCTTTATCAGCATTTTTTTGATATATATGACTTTATTAGTTTTTATCTGCCTTTAGTGGTTGTATCTCTTATTGGGGGTTTAATAGGTCTTGTTATTAGAGGGACATCTGAGCAATTCAAAAACTATTCCAACTCAAAAATTATTGTCGCTTTCAGTAAAATATTTGGAAGTATTTTTGTAGGTATTGGCGCGCTGGGGGGACTGATTTCTTTGGTTGTGTTTTTTGTTTTATTTTTTAATCCATCAAGTTCGTGGCTTAATATAATAATGGCTGATTTCAGGTTTATAGAAATACTCGGAGTGGTCCTTTACTATTTGTTGCTTGTATCGACTTTGTTGATTTTTCTTATCCCTCTCGCGTTTTTGGCGAATTGGGGATGGAAATTATTTTTAGAAAAAAAATTTATTAATAAAAAACTCGCTTTACGACTTAGAATATATTTTTATATTTCCCTTGTGATATTTTCACTGGTATCAACTTATATAACATCTGAATTTAATGCTAAAACAGCGGAAATGAAAGCGGACATCCGGGAGAGCCATATTGATATTAAAGATTTTAAGAATATTTATATTTCACCCTATGTTGAATTTGATGATGTAATAATCAGACAAGGTGATAATTTTGATATTACTGTTAAGGGGAGTGAATATGATCGCATTGGTCTTAATTTTGATAAAGTTGGTGATACTCTAAATATAACAAGATCGGAGCTGGAAACATATTTTAATACTGACACCTGGACAGTTGAGAATAGAGAAATATTGTTCCGTGCCGGAAGCAAGCGCCTGACCGTAGAAATAACCATGCCGGATCTTGAGAAAATTGAAAATGAAGGCGCGAATATTGAACTGGAAAATCTGGAAGTAGCTAATCTGGAAATAAAACTAACTCATAGATTTAATAATATAAAGGGCAATGTAAAAGTTGCGGACACATTAAAGTTGGATGTTGACGGTGGTATAATTAACCTGACTGGCTCAGCTAAAAATTTAGTGATTAATTCGGGAGATTGTTGGATTGAAATGGATAAATTAATAGCAGAGGAAGCGACGATTAATGCGGTTAATACCAGTCGATTAAATGTCTATGTTACTGACAATATGACTGTGGAATTAGGTGTAAATTCTGGTATTGTGAATCATCATGATGAATTATATTAATCAAGAACATACTTATGAAAAAAACATTATTAATTATAAGCGAATATCTTTCACGATTTTTTAGCGTGGTGCTGGTCGGAGGAATATTACTTTTGGTTTCAACTTTTATAACTATTCCTGAATTATGGATGGGTGGTGGCATGTCCGGCAATGTCTTTCATAATAATTTCGGAAGTATATTTTTAGAGAATTTTGAAAAAAATTATAGTTGGTTTTTTTTCTTTCCTCTTTTATATTTTGTAATATTCTTTTTTGTATTATCGGTTTTTATTTGGGTATATTACCGAAATGATAAAAGAGCAGGGGGTATTGGCTTTAAAAATGTTATTTTGTCTTTATTAGTGATTTTTATACTATTTTATTTCCCAATGAGAATTGATAGTTTTAGCTCAAGGATTGCTTTAATGAAAGCAGAAGAGATTAGTAACGGAGGGATTATTAAAATTTTTAATATATCTGAGCGTCGAGAATTTTTAAATATCTATCACTCCCTTTACCAAGAAGGTCTTTTAGCTTGGCGTCATGATCCGATTGTGGTAGCACAGCATGATCTTGAATATGGTATTTTAAGGCCGTTTGATGGAGAAGAAAATAAGTTAGAATTAAAATCGATGAGCGAAATGGAGGAGTCAGACGTCATTGGTGGCGCCATGGTATTGCTTCAAAATGAAAAACGCCAAGTTGAAGTCTATTTGAGCGGCTTAGGGGATGAAAACAATCGAGTTTGGGTGGTGTATGGTTATAAGTTGGATTAAAAATTATGATAAAAAAAATAAAATTACCAATTATTATTGGGTTGGTGTTGGGAGGACTTGATCTAGCTTTTTGGGTATTCTTTTTAGGAAGCTGGTTTTTTGGCGATCCGTCTTTAGCTGAAGGATTAATGGGAATGATGCTTTTTCATGCGCCAGCTTCTATATTACTAACCATATTTGGTTCAGTTGTTATAGGATTTTTTCAATTCGTTTTGCCGCTGGCAGACGATTCATTATTGCCACAAACCCTATTTTTGTTAATTGTTGGAGTTGCGCAATATTATTTTATAGGCTATTTCATTGGTTGGCTAATTATAAGGCTACGACGTAGATTCGGTTTTGATAAATTAATTTCTGAAGCAAAAACAGAGACAAAACCAACTCGGACAAAAACATGGGTTTTAAATATTTTCTTTCTTTTATTTACTATTTTAGTCCTGCAGATGATTTCCGATATTGCATCGGGGATGCTGCTTGATTTTGAGCAGTATAAGGTAAATTATCCTCCAACCAGGCATTATATTGAAGCAGTTGTCTTTATTATTTGGTTTTATAGCGCTTACCGAATTATTCAAAACAACAAAAGACAAGAGGCTGTTAAAAATGTAAATAAGGTTTTGTTGATCATTGGTATTTTAATTGCGATTATATGTTCTGGTGTATATATTCCGAAATGGTCAAAGGCTGATATTTCAAGTGCTACACCATTAGAGGGTTTATACGTCCGCCAGCAGGCTCATGTATTTTTTGATAATCCTTTGGAAAGATTAATTATCATGAAAACGGCAATTATTGGAATGGATGAAAAAAATTACCAAGTGGCCGCCTATACTTTTTTCGGTTTGAAATATAGAGTGGCTGATATAGAGAAAATTAGTGAATATGAAATGCGCCTACTACTTAATCCGAATATGCAAAGACTCCAGCATGAAGCCCAAACCGGTACAATGGAAATTTTAAACAGAATCAAACACCCATGGATGCCTCGTGTAACATACTCTGAGTTAATAAAAGAAGACCGTTTTAGCCAGAAGAAAATTCATGGAATAATTCCTGGTATTGATGATACAAACAGTGTGTTTTTTAAAACAGAATATAGGGATCACGAAGTTTATTTGCTTGTATATCTCGAAGACGCGTATACAAATTCAATGAGAAAAGATTTTAATTTCAAAGATGCCGAAACAAAACCAGAATATGTTTATAAAACCAATAATATTAAAATAACAAAAGCTCATCAGGCGGCCGTGCTGGATAGTTACCGAGTCATCTATAATAATCTTCCATATTATATGATTTTTGATATATTAAGCGATCAGGAGATGCCAGCTGATATTGGTTATGTCTGGAAGCCGGATCATAACATTAGGCAAGATGATATCAAATACATACTAAAAAGTATTCTTGGTGATGTTTCAGAAAATAATTACTTTGATAAGGACTTAGGGATTTCATTTACGTATCCGGATAATTTATATATTGAAAAAGAAGCTTTAAAGCCAAATTTTGATGTTGTAGTAACTCCGCTCGCGCCCGACGACCCGGAACGGAAAAATCCTGAAGGATTTATTTATACATCGCTCAGGATGAAAAAAGTATCAAAGGGTAATGAGTATAATTCATTATTAGATTATTTTCATGAAAAATCGCAAGACAAAGAATCATATCCGGTTTACGAAGAAAGGGATATGGAGATTAACGGAAATAAAATCAAACTAATAAAATTTACTTTTGGGTTTTCCGGCGGGTTGGATGTTAATTATCTGCTTGATGCCGGTGATTATATCCTGTATGTTTCTTTCTACAATGACACGCTCTACGCAGATGAGTATGGCGAAATAACTGAAAGTATAGTTATTGCTTCTTCAGTAACCGAAGAACTGTCAGCCAGATTAAAAGCAGCTATTCTGGGAGTTAATATTAATTACCCGGAAGAATCATCTTTATGGTGGAATGATGAGGATGAATACAGCATAATAGTGCCGGGAACGGAATCAATTGAAATTGCTAAAGACAATGGATCGGGAGCAGATAATTTTGCAGAGACCAGTTTTGCCCGTGATGTTCTGGATATTACTGACGAGGTTCTGACTGCCAGGGGTTTCACTTTAAACGAAAAAAATTCATCAGACAATGAAACCGACAGACAATTTTATGATTATATTAAAGTCTATGAAAAAGGTAGCGAGCTGTGTGTGGCAAGAGTTGACCCAGATTATAGTTCCGCGGGCTGTACTGAAAATATGTTTATGTGTAATACGATTGAGATAACTTGCGGTAATGATTTGGTTGGGAGCCAGGCGGAGCAAAGGCCATTTCTTGAAGCGCTTGAATTGCAGAGCAAAGAATCAATTATTACTTCGATATTTCAAGAAGGTGATTATTATAAAGTTGGGGTTCATGGAAGACGGGCTGGATATTTATCTATTCTAAAAAGAGAAGATAATAGTCTAAGAGTTTTATTTGAAGGACAGGAAGCTCCTTCTTGTGAGCTTCTAGATAAGGAAAATATTCCTAGTAGTCTAATAGGAGATGTGGGGGATATTTTGTGTTGGGAGGATAATGGGGGAGGGTTTAGAAGAATAGAAGATTAAATATTAAAAAATTCTGTCTATAACTCAGCGGGGGATGAACAATGCCGAAAGGTCTTTTTTGTTGGAAAATATACACACGAAATGGTAAACTATAGTTATAAAAACGATTTAATTGACGTTCGTTTTTTGTTCGTGTATAATGAATATATATAGAATAGAATTAATTTTGTTTCCCCATGCAACATTCTCAAGTAATTAAAAATATAGCAAACAACTTAGGAGTTCATCCTATTCATTTAAAAATATTCTCTTCCAAATGTGTTTTTAAATCAGAGGAAGAATTTGAAAAGTGTTTGATGACATATAAAAACTTTAAAGAAGAATCTCCGAAACCTTTTGTAAAATGGGTTGGGGGTAAGAGGCAACTTGCTCAGCAATTTAGAGACATGAACCTTTTCCCACCAGATGACTTTGACCCAAGTAAATCAACCTACTTTGAACCCTTTGTAGGAGGAGGGGCTATGTTTTTTGATTTGCTTCCAGCCAAAGCAGTATTGTCAGATTTAAATAGAGAATTGGTTATAACTTATAATATAATTAAGAAAGATCTCGATAATCTTGTTCCGAATTTAAAGAAATACAAGAAAAAACATAACAAGGATTTTTACTTAAAAATAAGAGCTCAAAAAACAGAAAATCTTTCCGAACTCGATATTGCTACAAGATTTATTTACTTAAATAAAACTTGTTTTAATGGACTTTATCGTGTGAACAAGAGCGGACAATTTAATGTGCCAATGGGTAATTATAAAAATCCTTTGATCTGTGATGAGGAGAACTTAACAAAGGTTAGTAAGTCTTTAAAAGGAATTAAAATAAATAATAAGGATTATAAAGATGTTTTAAAAAAAGCAAAAAAAGGAGACTTTATATATTTCGATCCGCCTTATTATCCTGTAAATAGAACATCTAGCTTCACAAGTTATACTTCAGAGTCTTTTTTAGAAAAAGAACAGGAAGAGCTTCGTGATACTTTCTTAGAACTTCATAATCGAGGGTGCTTTGTTATGCTCTCAAATTCAGATACTCCATTTATCAACAAACTATACTCAAGCCTAGGTAATAAAATAAAAATAAAGAAAGTTTATGCTGGTAGAAATATAAATTCAAAAGCCGAAGGAAGAGGTAAAATAAAGGAGGTTGTTGTTATTAACTATTAACTATGAAAAAAGATTTCGATAAGTTTATAAATTCGCTTAAGTATTCAATTTTTACGTGGAGCTATTTTGTTGATTTTGAAAAAGTAAAAAATAATGTTCATAAGATTGAAAGAGAACTTAATTTGTTGAATACATTAATCGGGAAAGATAATGTTGAGAAAGAATTATTAAGTTTGGTCAGAGAATACCCAAAAGTAAGAAAAGTCTTGCCCATACTTATTGCTATAAGAAAAGACAAACTTAATAGTATGGAGATAATAACAGATGAGTTAGAACTTAATTCTGAGAAAAAGAAAGAGGTGTTTTTTGGAGAATTAACAAAGAAAAATGAAAAAGAATTGGTTGATTTTTTTAGAAAAAGTGGACTAGAAAAAGTGTTCAAAAATAAAAATATAAAAAGTGTTTATGATTATGTTTTTGGAGTGGAAGTTGGGATGGATACTAATGCTAGAAAAAATAGAACAGGAAAGTTGATGGAGGACTTGGTTGAAAATTTTGTTAAAGATTTTTGTCATGAAAATAACTTTGAATACCTTCCTCAAGCAACAAAATCAAAAATTAAAGAGAAATTTGGTATTGATATAAAGATGCAAGAAAAACTAAAGAACAAAAATGGTGAAAGAAAATTTGACTTTGCAATTTTTAATAAAAATAAAAAGAAGTTAACTGTTATCGAAGTTAACTATTATAGCTCTACTGGCTCAAAGCCAAGTTCTATTTCAAGAGAATATATTGATTTAGAAAAAATATTCAAAAAGGAGGGGGTTGACTTTGTATGGGTAACAGATGGTATGGGCTGGGAAAGCATGAAAAACCCTCTTAAAAAAACAATTGATGAAAATGATTACGTTGTAAATTTGGAAAATCTAAAGAATGGAATTTTTGATGACATTATAAAGTAATATTTATTGTCTCCATGCAAAACAATACATATTTTAAAACTAAAGATTGTGCCTTGTATCACGGAGATAGCTTCGATGTTTTAAAGACATTTCCTGATAATTATTTTGATATGATATTTGCCGACCCTCCATATTTTCTCTCAGGAGGGTCTTTTACTTGTCAAAATGGTAAGGCAGTTAGTGTAAAAAAGGGAGACTGGGATATGGGTAATAGTCATGAAGAAAATTTTAATTTTCATTATGGGTGGATAAAAGAGTGTAAGAGGATCTTAAAGCCCGGTGGAACTATATGGATAAGTGGTACCTACCATTCTATCTATCAATGTGGTTTTGCTTTGCAAAAAAATGGCTATCATATATTGAATGAAATAGCTTGGTTTAAACCAAATGCAGCACCAAATCTTTCTTGTAGATTTTTTACTGCTAGTCATGAAACATTAATATGGGCGAGAAAAGAAAAAAAATCTAAGCATAAATTTAATTATGAGTTAATGAAGGATGGTCATTGGCCAGAGGACAATATAAAAAAGCCTAAAACTCAGATGCGTTCAGTCTGGTCAATAAATACTCCTAAAAAGGAAGAAAAAGAATATGGAAAACACCCCACTCAAAAACCTTTAGATTTACTAAAAAGGATAGTTCTCGCTAGCACTGAAAAAGGAGACAAGATTTTAGATCCTTTCACAGGAAGTTCGACCACAGGTGTTGCAGCAAAAAAACATGGTAGAAAATTTGTCGGCATTGATAGCATGAAAGAATATTTAGATTTGTCTATTAAAAGACTCAGTGATTTAGGTGCGGCTGGTTAAAGATCGGGGTGTTTTTTGTTATCATTATTAATTTAGCTATCTTTATGAACAACTATCAAGACCAAATAAATAGAATGTGGGGTTTAATAAAATTACAAAACAAAGCCCTTAAAAATGGTTTTTGGATTGAAGCAATAGAGATTGGTTATATTTTACTAGAGATAGAATTTAGACTACTACTTAGATCAAGGGCTGATAGCAAAAAAGGCCCCATTGATATTGAGAAGATAAATAACCAAAAATACTTAATTAACCTTGCTACATTAGCTCTTGATAACAATTTTATATCTAATGATACTTTTAATAAGATAAAATCTTTTAATGTAACGAGAAAAAAGGCATTTCATGGTTTAGCGTTTGGGGAGATAGAATATGCAGATATAGAGGATGATGCTAGAAAAGTTCATAGGTTGATAGGAGAGATACAAGGATATTTTTTAACCATAAAAGTTGGAAAGATCCAGAAACAAAGGAAATAAGTTTGTTAAAAAATAATTTTTATGAATTTTAAAGAGTTAAAAAATAAAATTATAGGTAACTTAGTCTTTGTATTAATTTCATCAACTATATATTCTCTTTCATATTTTGTGGTTTATCATTTTCCTCTTTTACCCTGGGGAAGTATTTTTGATGGGGGAAGAGCTAATTTATTTTATTTTATTTTTTATGGAATAATGCCTGCTTATATAATGCTATCTTTTGTTAAATGGTCCTTAAAAAATAGAAAGTCTCCACATTATTCTTTGATTATAATAAATTTTTTTATTGGGTTTATAACCGTGACTATTTTAGAAAGCATTTTAAATCCAAATTCTGGATATAGTGAGTTTGCTTTATTTAATGTTTTGCCATCACTTTTATTTTATTTTGCGATCTCTATATATATAGTTAAAAAAGAAAGGAAGAAAATTGTTTAATTTTTTATCACTATCTTTTTATTATCTAAAATAAATTCAGTTTCCAGATTAATTAATAAATCTCTTTTTTCCTGAATTGACCCTTCATTTAATATATATTTAGCATAAGTCTTGATATCTGTTTTATTAGGACTTATTTTATTTTTATCTAATTTCTGGTTCATGGATAATAAGCTAGAAAATTTATTATATTTATCTACTTCATCTTTAAGCTTTTTATATACCTTAGTCTCATTAAAATCTATTTTGTCCATAAGTTGGATGAATTGGATTAGTAATTCTTCTTCTCGAATGTATGTTTGTTTACATGTAGATCTTTCTTTATTACTGCAATGATAATACACATATCTTTTAGTGCTGCCGTCCAATATCCTTTTTATTTTCTCCGTTGCCGTTATGCCTCCACCACAGATACTGCATGACAGTATTTTAGTAAATTGGAATTCTTTTACTCCGTATTGTCTTGGGGCTGATATTAAATTACTTCTTACTTTTTCAAATAACTCTTTTGTTATAAGTGGTTCATGTGATCCTTTATACCATTTTCCTGAACCGACAGGGAGTTCAAAGTCTCCATAATAGAACGTACTCTCTAACATTCTATATATTCCGCTAAGAGCTACATGCTTTCCATTTTTTGTTCTGAAATTTAGATCATCCCTAAGCCAATGGTATACTTCACGACCAGTCCAGAACTCATTCCCAATTTTATTGAATATTTCTTTAACAATAGGTGCTCTTTCTTTATCTAATAATATTTTACTTTTACCACGTATGTTACTCATTTCATTACAATATCCCAGAGGAGCTGTCCCTGGTCGTATTCCCATCTCACATTTTGCTCGCAAGCCTCTTTTAACATTTACTCCTTTATTGTCATTCTCAAGCTTTGCTTGGCTACAAAGGATCATTAACATGAATTTATCATTTGGGTTATTGGAAAACCTTTGCGATTGAGTTCTTACTTCGTGTAATAGGTTATTATCCATTAAATCGACAAGAGTGCCTAAGTCACCAGCATTTCTGCTTAGTCTGTCAGGGGCCCAAGTTAGTATGCCGTTAAACATGCCAGTTTTTATGTCCTCTATGATTCCGTTAAACACAGGCCTTGAATCTGAGCTTTTTGCTGAGTGAGATTCTTTTCTTATCTCAACTATATTCATATTATCTCTTGAAGCCATTTCCATCATCTCCTTTATTTGAGAATCTATTGAAAGGGCTTGTCTTTCATCTTCTTCACTAGATTTACGAGCATATAGACAATATCTTGTTTGATAGGCCTCTGTTTGGATATTAAGTGCTTGTTTTTCTTGAATTTGCATATGTTTGTCCTTATGAATTACAAGCATATTGATGACGCAAACTTTGTTATAAGTCCAGACCTATGCAGTAGATAAACTGTAGGTAACTTTGCTTTACTTTTAGCCATTTTCAAGCTATATTGTAAATGCGAACAACAATTTAATACGTAAGGATTAGTCCAATTTTTGGAGATTTTTTCCTATTCGTGTACAGGATCGGGCACACCGACCAAACACGAATGGGACTCCTTACGGATACCAGTTGTTGTTCGCAGGTCGGGTGTCCGTTTTTGTTTTTACAAAAACCACCCATAATTATTATTAACAACCCCTCTAAAGATGTAGGGGAAATAAAAAATTATGGAACAAGAAAAAGTAAAAAAAATCACAGCTGGATGGGTGTTAAGTTGGCTAGCGGGCATTATTGTTTTGTTCATGGCTATAACCCCATTTGTGCTTGGTCAGGCAATTTTAGGGATTATAATTATCCGGTTGGGATTATTGATAATTCCTAATTCCAGCAATATGATAGCTGAAAAATTCAAAATAGAAATATCGGGTGGAATAAAGTTTATTCTACTAATAGTTGCAATCGCCTTGAATTCTTCCGCCATGTCCTCATTTTTAAATGACTCATCAGACAAAGTTTCTAATTCGGGTGGAGAGGTTTCTTCTAATTTAGTTGTTGATGATGGGGCAATAACTGAGGAGAAGAAAGAGGAAAAAATCGGTTGCCCGAACATAACAAAGGAAGCGGATAAATATAATATCCACTATGGTCAAAGCGATGGAGGACATACAAACCTTTATTTATCTCCAAGTTTTGTTCTAGAGATGGAATTCTCAGATGGCTTTGAACTATATAATAAACCGAATGTTTCAAATGAATATCTTTACGCGAGTGAATCCTTTATCTGTGAAACAGGTTCAGAACAAGGACAGAGTATAAACAAGGTTTATTGTGAACCGAGCTTTATGTATGAACCAATGCTAGAAAAGAAAATCATAGATAGTGATGGCAATATAGTTAAAACAGAAAGAAGAGAGATTGAGTATTTCATCTTTGACGCATCAGGGAAAGATCTAAATAATGCTAATGATTTACAATCTCTAGAGCTAGAAAAAATGACTTGCCAATAAGGAGTTTATAGGAAAAAACCTCTTTCATTTAAGCTATGGAGTCTTTCGTAATATTTTATTTTTTTCTCCAGTTCATATTCTTCTTTGTTCTTTTGAAAATTCTCATCATAGGGGATTACGCGATGAATGTCTCCAATGGCCATGCCAATTTTGTTGAATTTTCTGGAAAGGATATTTTCAAGAGCTATAACCAGGGCATCTGAAAGATCGTCATGTTTTTCACTGCCAAACCCAGTTAATTGTCGTATAAGCAAATCAGCATTTTTCTTCGGGAAAAATACTTTACCCTGTTCAAATAAATGACTAACCGAACTAAGCCTGGCTCTTTTATCTATAACTGAAGTGACTCCTTTGACTGGGACACCCATATTTTTCAACTGTTGAACTGCTGATTCTTGATAACCGTTATTTTCAACAAATATTTCAGAAATACCATAATACTCTTTAAGCTGTTCGTGCTTCTCTGCGACCTTCTTGAGCGTTGCATCAAAAGTGATTTTTTTATTTAGCATGTTTGGTAAAACATATACCTCGGGTAAGGATTTTTCTTTAAAAACAGCTACTGACACAATAGCAGTATAGTCACCAGCTTTTCTTTGAGATATTGCTAAATCAACGCCTGTTACAATCGCCGTTATTTTTTTATTATTATCAATTGGAAGGTCATCATAGTATTGTATCCATTCTGGCTTTATAATCTGATCCTCATCGGGGACTATCTTTAGAAGATATTCTCTTGCCCAAGATATATAGTTTCCCACCCTAATTTCTTAATCTTTGATTGCCTTCGAATCAGGATATTTCCCAGTCCAGGTAATGTTGTTGTCTTCATCAAGAATGGGAACTTCTATAAATTCACCATTGGACTTTTTAACCAGATTGTCTTTCAGTCTCACCATGGCAGAATCTTCATGTAGGAGGTTCCCAACAAACACAAATTTAGTATTCTGATCTCCTGCTGGAATTATTTCCCCTGTAATCCAATCATATATTTTGTCTCTTCCTTCTTGGGTCTTTACTGTAGATGTGTCTTCAATATCATCACAAATGATTAGATCAGGACGATGCTGAAGATGCCTCATCCCACGAATAGTTTGTTCTATTGAAACAGCTGTTATTCTGGCATTGTATTTAGGAATGACCAGAGATTGTGACCCCCATTCATCAGTTGATTGTTTATATGGGCCTAAATCAGACTTTAGAAGATTGTTTGCATCTAATTCTTTTTGGATATTTGATAGATGTTGTCTTGCTTGTCTTTGTGTTTGGCTAACTATTACAACGAACTTTTTCTGTTGGACTCCTGATACAGCCCAGATAGGGTAGGACATAGTCATTATAGTTGATTTAGCGCTACCCCTAAAAGCCATGACCAGGGAATATAGTAGATTTTCATCTTCTGTGAAATTAAACATTTTGTCATGGAAGTCAGCCATTTTGTATTTTATATAATGGCTGAAGTATATACTGAAAAAATGTCTATGGCTTCTTTCAGAAAGCGCTTTTCTCATTGCTTGGTTATTTATTATGTTTTTATAATTAAACATATTTTTGTTTTTAGTAAATTAAATTGTGATTGCTTCCGAAGGGAGATTATCATCACTTTTATGAGCATCATCTAGTTTGTTGAGATTAGCTAGTTCAAGAGCTTTCATAATTTCATCTTCTTGTTCAGTGGTCAGTTTACTACTCATTTTTAGATGGCCACTAACATTGATTCTGGTCTCATAGGCTCTATGATGATGTTTAAGCCAGAATATTATAGCTGTCATATTCTTATCTTTAATTCCTGATATTAACTGCGATTCTGCCATATCGTTTACTAGCTGATTGCCAGTTAGTATGGAATCATCCACTTTCTCACTAAATTTATTGTCTTGTTTGCGCCAACGGTAGAAAGTAGAGCGAGCTATATTTAATTTCTCGCAGGCAACTAAGATGATGGGAGTCTTCTTGAGTTGTTCAAGCATGAGCTCTTTTTGTTTTTGTGTTTTTTCCTGGCTACTCATAGTCTTTTAGCTTTAGTTTTTGTTAAGCTCTCAAATCTCTTAATAATGGATTGGCAATAACTGGGATCAAACTCCACCATATAACATCTTCTTTTGGTCATTTCAGAGGCGATTAAGGTTGTCCCAGATCCTCCAAAAGGGTCAAAAACAATATCACCCAGTTCGGTTGAATTAAGAATTAGCTGTCTAATCAAACTTGCTGGTTTCATCGTTGGATGAAGCTTGCTCCTATTCGGTTTTGGGGCAAATAGGAGGCTTTTGTCTTTGCTTTTCCTAAACAAATGCTTTCCATGCCAGCCGTAGGCGATTAATTCGTGTTGAGGCAGATAGTCTAGTCTGCCGACAACTGCCTGGCTTTTCATCCAGATAAGCAGCTGTGAAAATTTAAAGGAAGAATCAAGCATTCCATCTCTTAAGGCAAATAACATTTTGTCAGCATTAAAGATATATGCAGAATTTTTGTCTAGCAAATAGGGGATAGAAATGGATAGCCAATTTTTAGTGAATTGCCTATACTCCTCCTCGCTTTGTTCTTGATCATTTTCGATTGCATTTTCGCAGGCAAGGTTCTGTTTGAATCCCGCTTTACTTTCAACATAAGCCACGCCATAAGGTGGGTCAGTTATTATACTTCTAGCTTTTTTGTCGCCAAATAATTTAGCGATAATTTTTTTGTCTCGGGAATCTCCGCAAATTAGGCGATGATCGCCTAACTCAAAGATATCTCCCGACTTAGCTAAGCTTTTTAGATTTTTGTCCTGTGAGTTTTTCATATCGATTTATTATTAACTGGGTAAAAATTGGTTCTGTCTCAACTAAATAGGCTTTGCGTTTTAATTGTTCGCAAGCTATTAAAGTTGAGCCTGAACCTCCAAAGAGATCTAATACAATATCTCCTGGTTTAGTGCATCTGCGTAGAGCTTTTTCATGAAGAGTAGGTGGTTTTTGTGTAGGGTGCTCATATTCTTGCCCTGGCAGGCGCTTAACCATCCATATATCTAGAAGATCAAGAATATCATCAATGGTTCTATTCCCACTTCCAATTTCCTTGTTCATAATTTCATTGAGATTCCTAATGTCTTTGGAAAGATAAGGTTTGCCGATTATTCCATAAACACAAGGTTCGTAACACTTGTTAAATGCATTTTGCGGCGTGGCGTTAAATCCGTTTTTAATCCACATACAAACTCTTTGATTGGATATATTTAGTTTTTCGTACACCGATTGAATAAGCCCAATATATTTTTGGTCGCAGTAATAGAAAATATGAAGATCTGGATTACTGACAGATAGGCCGTTGCTTATAGTTTTCTCAATAAAGCTTTCATATTCCTTCTTACTTTTATTGTCATTAGTGTTACCTCCGTATTTTTCTTTGCCAGATAAGCCCTTGTTGTAGCTTAAGCCAATGTTGTATGGAGGGTCAGAATAGATCATTGAAGTTTTTTCTCCATTCATAAGGGTTTTAATAACTTCTGGGTCTGTAGAGTCACCGCAGATCAGTCTATGTGAACCAAGTGCAAAGATATCTCCTTGCTTGATCTTGGTTTTTTTAGCTTTTTTGATCTCCTCCTCAGTATCAAAATTATCATCTTCGGTTTCTAGGTTTTCATCCCATATACGAGATAAATCACTATCATCAAAGCCAACATCAAGAAGAAGATCTAGGTCCATGTTTTGTAATAACTCATAATCCCATTCACCAACATTTTTGTTTAGCCTAAGGTTCAGTTCTTTTTCTTTGTCTTCATCTGGAATATTAAGATAGACCACTGGAACAGAGGAGTAGCCCAGGTCAGTGGCTATTTTCAATCTAAAGTGTCCACCTATGACAATATTTTTTCTTTTAGGAGCACTATTGGCGATTATGGGATCGACTAACCCAAATCGCTTAATGCTTTCAGTTAGATCTTTTATCTTTTCTTCGCTCCAATGCCTAGGATTATATTCTGAGGTACGAAGTTCAGAGGTCTTAATATTGATAATCTCAATGTTTTTTTTGTTTTTCGTCATAATTTTTGTGTTTAATTAATTAAGTTAGCCATAAAAAAGCGCAAAGTATCCAATGCTGAGGTATTCAGCATTAGCCTACTTTGCGCTTTTCTTCATATTTACAGAGGAATATGAGTACTCAAGCTAAACGGAGTCAGGGCCGAGCCTGGCCAAAAGCCAGAAAGTTAATTGTATTTACATGATTGCATATACTGATATAAATGTCAATATTTGATGTAAAGTTAGCAAAATAAAAAAAGATTAAAAAGTATGAAAAGAAGATATTTATTGATATATTTGAGGGATTTGACATAATTTATAAAATGAATTAATATTATGTTAATAAGTATTTTAAAGCAAATAAATATGCATACAATTCAGATAAAATTAATGAAGTTAGCCCAAAAAATAGATTTAGATCCCACCAAATTAAGCTTGACAGGTAGGCTAATCGGAGAAGATCACCCTCAGAAGATTAAATATCACATAGAGAAGCTTATTGAGGAGGGATATTTGTCTATAGATAATGATACTAAGCTTTTAAAAGTGCTAAAGCCTGTAAAAGACAGTATTGCAACTATGTTTAATTTACCTATCGTTGGTTATGCTAATTGTGGTACGGCCACTCTTTTGGCACATGAAAATATAACTGGTTTCCTACATTTATCAAAAAACATACTAGGGATAGCGTCACCTGAGGGGGTTTGTGCTATTAAAGCTTCTGGTAATTCCTTAGATCAGGCAAAAGATATCCCAGGTGGCCCAGTATATGATGGTGACTACATTATTATAGATACCAACAATAGAAGTCCAAAAGATGGTGATTATGTATTATCAATTATCGGTGATGCTGCAAATGTGAAAAGATTCTATTTAGACAAAGAAAACCAAACTATAAAACTTGTTTCTGAATCAAGCCAAGATATTCCACCTATTTATGTCCACGAGTCTGATATGGAAGATTATATGGTGAATGGGGTGGTAATAAGAGTAGTTAAAAAATAATCACTTGTTATTAAAGTAAATAATATGGCAACAAAAAAACAATTTACTGAATTTTTAAAAGACATTGAACCAAGTCCGACAACAAAGACCAACTCAAGTAGTGCGCATACAAATCTTAGGAATTTTCTTAAAGAGCATGAAGAATTTAAGGAAGTGCATATTAACACTTTTTTATCTGGTTCTTACAAGAGGGGTACAGCGATACGTCCCAGAAAGAAAAATGGAAAATTACAAAAGCCAGATGTTGATATAATCGTAGTTACTAATTATTCACTTTCTGACAATCCGACTAAAGTTATAAATTTTTTGATGAGTACATTAGAAGATGCAGGTATTTATAACTTTGTTGATCCTCCAAATACAAGATCGGTGGGGGTTTATACTGACACCGTTGAAATGGACGTAGTCCCTATTATTGCTCCTTGGGGTATAGATTCGACACTTTATATTGCTGATAGTAAATTGGACACATGGCTTGAAACCAATCCTCCTAAACATACACAGTGGACCACGGAAGTTAACAATGCTAGTAATGGAAATTTTAAGCCTTTAGTTAAGCTCTTTAAATGGTGGAGAAGACATAATCCAACATTATATAGACGGCCAAAAGGGTTTGTAATTGAGTGTTTAGTAGCTGAAAATATGGATTATCAAGAAAATGATTATGAAAATTTATTTATTGGTACTTTAGAAAGTATTGTAAATAATTACGCTCCGAATATTTCTCTTAAAACAGTTCCTTTTCTGTCTGATCCTGGAGTGCCTAGCAACTCTGTTACTAGTGGCATGGCCTTTGAAGAATTTGAGGCTTTTTACAAAAAAGTAGAGTCTCATTTAGCTATTTGTCGTCAAGCTCAGGAAGAAACTGACCCAGAAAAGGAGTTGGCTTTATGGATAAAAATATTTGGTGATAGATTTCCGTCATCTAATGGTAGTGGCCCAAAGAGTCTATTGAGGCCAGCAATAGCATCGGTTGCCACTAGGTTCCCTAACAAGCCAATTAATCCTAGAAAACCTGCTGGTTTTGCATAAATTTATGGAGTTATGGTTTTTAGACGATCATGATCGATTGTCAATGGAAAGACAAGCTATACAAGATTTAGAGCAAGCAGTTGATTGGTTGCATGGTCTGTCGTGGGTGATTGATGATGGGCTATTGCATCTTGAATCGACTATTATCGTAGACGAAGTAGGATATAATATAATTTTAAGTTATCCAACTCTATATCCAGATGTGCCCGCTTGGGTGAGGCCAAAAAATAGCAAAGAAAAAAGATGGTCTGAACATCAATATGCAAGTGGAACATTGTGTCTTGAATGGGGACAAGATAACTGGCACCCAGGCTTAACAGGGGCTCATTTACTTGAAAGTACATTTAAATTGTTAAATACTGAAAAACCCCATAAAGAGAGTAGGACGGGGGAGGTTGAATCTAGACACTCACTAACTGTCGGGCAAGAACTACGTTCTAGTGATAGTCGTTTATTTGTTAGTGCAAATTTATCCAAATATTTAAATAATCAAAAGAATTTAGAATTTGGAAAATTTTCGTCATCTTATTGTTTTAATAAAGATTATTTAAAATTTTTTATACAAAAAATTGACCTAAGTAAAAGTGAATCTTGGGTGGATGAATCAATTCCTAGTGATGTTAAAGATAATGTATGTAAAGGTAATGCGTGTGAAGGCGTTTTCTATAAACTTGATATTGATTTAGATGCTATAAAAAAGATAAAGACGTTAAATGATTTAAAGATTTTATTAGTTGAAAAAGGTTTTGATATTTCTATGTTTAATAAAGATTCAGGAGAGAATATTTTGACCGGTGTAATAAAAACAGTTCTTGTAATTGATAAAAACAATATACCAAACTTATTAATATTTTTTCAGTTTGAAGATTCTGAAGAGTTGATGGTAATTACGCCCGTATATTCTGAAATTGATTCAGAAAATAAGAGAAAACCAATGAATTTTGAAATATTAAAAAATAAATCGGTTGGAATAATAGGCCTTGGTTCGGTCGGCAGTAAAATAGCCATCTCACTGGCTAGGTCAGGTGTATCCTCATTTTATTTGGTTGACGATGATGTCTTTTTGCCTGAGAATAACTGCAGAAATGCACTTAATTGGAGGAATGTTTCTGAGCACAAGGTTGACTCGGTTTCTTACGAATTAAGATTAATAAATCCGCAAATTAATATTAAAAAAACAAAAATAAATTTAACAGCACAAGAATCAAGCTCAATAATAAGTAGTGTTCTAGATAATATAGGCAAATGCGATGTCATTATTGACGCATCTGGCAGTAAACGAGTTTTTAATATTTTATCAAGTGTTTCGAAGAGATATAAAAATTCCTTAGTGTGGGGGGAAGTATTTGAAGGAGGAATAGGCGGGTTGATTGCTAGGAGCAGACCAAAACATGACCCAGATCCTTTGATGATGAGGGCATCTTTTCTGCAACAGGCAGAGTCGTTCCCAGATTATAAAACAAGCGTTGTAAATAAATATGAATCTGAAGATGACGAAGGAAATATTATTGCAGCTTCAGATTCCCAGGTAGGCATAATAGCTGATTACATGGTAGAATTTGTTATTGATATTTTAACAAATGACAAAAAATCAACTTTTCCATGTTCTATGTATCTTATCGGATTTAAAAAGGCTTGGATATTTGAAGCGCCTTTTGATGTGTTGCCAATAAATTTTATAACTCCCAAAGAAGCAGGCAAAGAAAAGCCCAAAAAAGAGATGGCAACCGAACATAAAAAATTTATAACAGAAGCAATTAAAAATAAAAAAAATGAAGATAATACTACCAAAAAAAATTGAAAATAAATTATTTGAAGCTATAGTTAGAGCTGATAAAAATGAGATTGGTGGGATACTTATGGGTGAATATTTATCGAATGATGAATATAAAATAGTTGACTACACAATTCAAAGTAAAAAGGGGAATATTATGACTTTTGTTCGTCTTGTTTCTGATGTTGTAGTCCCATTAAGAAAGTTTTTCCAAAAGACTAAGTTTAATTACAGAAAATATAATTATTTAGGTGAATGGCATTCACATCCAAGTTTTGCCTTGCGTCCCAGTAATACAGATGTAGAATCAATGTGGGAAATTGTTAATGATCCCACAACTAATGCAACATTTGCCGTTTTGTTAATATTTAAAGCTGATATCATAAATTCTCAATTAGAAGGAAACGCTTTTGTGTTTTTACCAGGAGCAAAAATGGTTGATGCAGAAATTTCTATTTATGAATAACAAAAAGATAAGTTTACAAGAACCTCAATCAAGTGGCGGCGAAATAGCTGAAAAGGGTTTTGAGTTTCAAAATAATGCTATTATATCTTTTATACCTAGGTGGCTAAATGATAGTAGCTTTGATAGTTTTATTAGAGAAGCAATGGGAGATTTTGAAGTGAAATTTTTTAGGCCTTGTAAAAAAAATCAATATATATTTGATTTTATAGAAGTAAAAGATCATAATGTAACCCCTGCTGAGTTTTGGGGAGAAATAGATAGATTCATTGAAATGGATAGGGAGAGTAATGGTATGTATAGATATTTTATCTTAGCTTCTACCGGAGTGTCGTCCAGTCTGTCACCGATTACTAATAGTCTCAGGAGGGTTAGAGGTCCATATTCATTTTATGGAGCTGAAGCAGAGGTAATAAAAAACTCATTAGAGGAATTTGAGAAGTTAGTTGAAAGAGCTGGGCATAAAAAAGAAGAAGCTAAATTTTTATTTAATAAAGTAATCATTAAAGATGATTTTGGCGCTATTTTATCTCAGGGGCAAGCACTTTTTACAGAGGCATTATCAGGGTATTTCCCGTCCTATGATTCTTTATCTCATGGAGAAAAAACAGTAATTTTCTCTTCTTTGAAGAGCTTTGTTGGTGCGAAACGCAACATTCCTATGACCAGAAAAGAAATTGAAGACAATATTAGGGGTTCTATCGGTCCTGAAAAAAGACCTTCTTTTATTGAGCCAACAATATTTACAAGTATTGACGACAGTGAAGAAAAGAATGCAATTAATTTGGAGTGGTCTGAGTTTTGGGGTGGAAATGAACGACGCTATCCAATGAGCGAAGCATGGAATTCAAGAATGATTTCTCAGCTAAAAGAAACAAAACTTTGGATTTCTGAGCGTCATAATTCTAGAAGAATTAAAATTTCTGGTAATAGAAGGTTATCAACAACTTTTGCAATCGGATCTGAATTGTCAGCGACATCAGGATTTGTTATCGATTTTAATTTTCGTGATGAAATTTGGTCAACAGATAAACATGCTACGGTTGATACCCCTGACTATAATTTGCAAAATAGTAATAATATTTCTAATGGGGAAGACGTTGTTGTTAGCGTTGGTATTATTCATAACATTGAACAAGAAGTTAACCTATACTTAAAAAGTAACTCATTAATTATTGATCCCCAATTACATATATTTGGAGATAAACCAATTGTATCGTCAGAACAGGCAAATAGAGTTGTGCAAGATATAAAAAAAATGATAAATAATTTTACAGTTAAATCAGGGGCAAAAAAAATACATTTGTTCTTTGCTGGCCCCTCTTTTTTAGCTTTGTTTTTGGGGCACAGATTGAACGCTACTGCCGATGTCCAGCTTTATGAAAGGATAGCCCCCAATAATTATCAACAAACATGTTTGTTGAAGTGTAGATAATAAATATAAATAATGAACATTGAAAAGGCTGTAAGGAATATAAATAGATCTTTAAATAAGAAACAGCCAGAAAAGTTTAATTCTCAATGGGTAAAAAATCGTTGCAAAGTGTCATATGAATTTATAATAAAAAAAGTTAAGACAGACTTTAATGAACCTGATTGGGATTTGGTTATTTCAAAACTAGATAGACATAATCAAAAGCTTTGGATGAGAAAAGAGAAAAGAAATGAAGTTGAGTTATATAAGGACAAGGATGAACTAGATATTATTTTGAATTCATATAAAAATAAACTTTATACATTTTTAGGACAGGTAGACAAAGAAGACAAGATTGTTTGTGATTGGATAAGCATTAGGTTGGTTCGGTTATCACAAAAGGGGAATGTTTTAGCAAAAGTCAAGATTATTAGCTTGCTTGAAAATTTGGTTGATCAGTGGATTGAGTTTGATGGAAGTTTATTAGCATGGAAGGGTCGTAACGATTTAAGAAAAGAACATATTGAAGCATGTATAAGAAGATTTCGTTACGCGGGCTCGTTTCTTGGTTACCTACATAGGACTTTACATTATTCGGGGCTAGGACTAGCTCCATTAGAAAAATTTTCGTTAGACGATTTTTCACATTTAACAGGGAGGAGAAAAATAGAAAGTTTTATAAAAGAATAAATTAAATAAATGGAAAAGGATTTAAAAATTGATAAAGAGTATAAAATAGAGTATAAGGGATGGTTTTTAAAAAAATATTTTAACTTTATCCCTATCATTGTTGATCTTAGGAATTCTCCCCAAAATGATCCTGATGATTATTTAATTAAAAAATTAAAAATATTTGGTGTTCCTGTGGATAGAGCAGAGTCTTGCTATTCGTTTACTTTCAGGAAGAGTGGTTTTATAGGTCCGTCCCATTTTAATATTTATAACTGTTTTTTTCCTGATAGCAGAATAATTAAAGTAATGGAAATAATGGATATTCATGTTCTTCGGAAAAACAAAGGAATAGGGACTAAAATACTTACTATTATTAACAAGATAGCGATAGAAAATGGTGTTAGTTTAATAGTTGGTGAGCTAGAAAAAGACAGTAAAGATGGCTCTTTAGAAAAAAGGAAGAATTTTTTTATGAAAAATGGTTATATAGCAAAAAATGATAAAAGAGCAAAATTTAGTGGATGGATGGTAAAAAAATTTTTAGATAATTTTTAGTTTAAAAATAAGCCTGGTATTTTACCAAAGGTCGAAGGTTTAAAATAGTAAAAAATTAATAAAAGAAACTTATGAGTTTTGTTGAACAAACACCAAGAGTTTTTAACAAATCCAATTATGTAACCAAAGAGTAGGATAGGGTTCTTGGAAAACGTAGCGAAAATGTTAGAGCCTGATCGATAGGAAGGTTAAAGTATTTTAGTAAATAGTCTGATATGAGAATTGAGTATGGCGAACAGAAGTTACACCCTCTCAAAAACATCTACATTTGTAGGTGTTTTTGCTATTTACAATTACAAGTTTTTAAGTTATAGTATAGGGTCAACTAAGTTGATTTGAACCTTAACAATTTATAAAAGGAGTAATAAATATGAGTGCAAATCGAGATAATAAAGATAGTGTTTTTAATGATTTAAGTAAATCTGGAAATTATAAAGCCGATTTTTTGCATGAAAATTTGAAACGCCACGGCATAAATTTTGCTACTGGTGTTCCTTGTGGTGTGTTGAGACATATCATAAATAATCTATTGAATGACAAAAATATTTTTCATGTGTTGGCAAATAGAGAGTCAGAAGCTGTCGGGATTGCCGCGGGTGCCTATCTCTCAGGTAAGTCTCCTGTGGTTTATATGCAAAACTCTGGATTGTTCGCTTCTTCAAATGATATTGCTTCGCTTCTTATCCCTTACAAAATACCCATCCTATTTATAGTTACGTATCGAGGTTGCGAGGGGGAAGATGCTGTTCAGCATTTTGTTACCGGGAAAGCTACTGAAAAACTTCTTAAATCATTTAACGTTAATTTTTTTGTGTATAAGAACCAGGATATAAAGGATTTAGTTGATGAAATTTTTACTCAAATGACTAAAACAAACTTGCCTAGTTTCTTGCTTTTGAAGAGGGGGTGGAACAAATGAAAAGAAAAGATGCGATTGAGACAATTTTTTCAACAATTGATGATTTGGATATTACTGTTTCTACGACTGGGCTAATCTCTAGGGAAATATTTTCAAAATTTGACTCTCGTAGAAATATTTATGTTCCTGGGTCAATGGGGTTAGTATCATCAATTGGATTATCACTCGCTTTGTGTAACAGCGATAAAAAAATATTCATTATAGATGGCGATGCCAGTTTATTAATGAATTTTGGTAGTATCGTAACTATTGGTTCCTACAAACCAAAAAACCTTTTTCATGTTGTCTTAGATAACGGCGCCTATGGATCATGTAGTGAAGAAAAGTCTTTGTCATCTTCAGTAAGTTTTGCTAAAATAGCTAAAGATGCAGGCTTTGGAACAACCTTTGAGGTTGAAGATGAAAAAGAATTGAGGAACGCGCTTATTTGTGGATCTGTTTGTCCAGCTTTTATTCATGTAAAAATAAAGTTGGGGGGAAGACGAGATTTTTCTCGTCCTCTAGATTTGCCTGAAATTAAAAAAAGATTTATGTCATTTTTACTAAATAATAATATAAGGAGATAACAATATGATATTTCAAGGTGAAAAAATGTTTGATGCCTCTTTCGATATCTTTGCGAATAATTATGATGATGTTCGTCCGGGATATCCAGAAGAAATGTATGATGATATTGCAAAAATCTGCAATCTTGGTAAATCCTCTAGCGTAATTGAAATTGGAGCTGGCAGTGGAATTGCCACAGTAGAATTGGCGAAGACTGGTTGCAAAATAGTCGGAATTGAGCCAGGATCTAATCTAGTGGCAATAGCCAAAGAAAAAACAAAAGAATATCCAAATGTGGATATTGTTGAGGCAATGTTTGAAGATTATGAGTCTTCGGACAAATTTGATTGTTTAATAGCCCTAACTTCTTTTCACTGGATAAGTGAACAGGCTAAATATAAAAAAGCCTATGACTTATTGAATCGTAATGGGTCTTTTGTAATCGTTTGGAATAGTTTTTTCCAATCTATGGGAGAGGCTACTAAAGAAGTAAATTCTCTTTATCATGAGATGTTGCCTGACATATATCCGAAGCAAAATGATAACGTTAATTTAGGGGTATTCAGCAAACTGAATGGACGTGAATTAGAAATTGTTGGGAGTGATATGTTTTATCTTCATTTTCTTAGAAAATATGTCACAGTCTATAACTACGACAAGGAAACTTATCCAATGTTGTTAAATACTTTTCCTAAAATTATTAAAGTTGATAAGGAAAGGCGAGAAAAGTTTCTTAAGAGAGTGGGTGAAATTGTCGAAAAGCATGGTGTGCTTTCAGTCCCCGTGTTAACGACATTACTTGTTACAAAGAAAAAAGACGTATTTTTTGACGAAATCAGCAAAGCCTAAAAAGGAGTCTTGTAATGATAACTCTAAAAAAGATATATTCTCTGGCTGAATGTTACAATGTGCCAGTAGAGGATGTTTTATTCGTTGCATTAAATATTTATGGAGCTTCATTCGAATGTGATTTTAATCGCATGAGGATGGCTATTCATACTATCGACCAAGATCTGTTTAAATACTCACATGCTCTTGGTATCAAAGACTACTATTTTGCATTACCAATTAATGAAAGCAGTCCTTTCTCTGTTGTTGATGGAAAACTTCTTTTTGATAATCAAGAAATAGCTGATGCTATTGATCCGTCTGAGGATTTTTGTGATTCAAATTATCCCAGGAGAAACGGAACGGTCTTGAATATAAACCCGAACTCAAGGACATCTTGTCGCGGATGTGAGTTTTGTTATACCGGGTATCAAGTGCCGAGGGATATGAAGAGAATGGCATGCGCATCTGATATCAAAGATTTTTTTGATAACTGGATGGATGAGAGAAAAATTAATGATCTTTCAGGTTTTTTCCAGATAGCAGTTGTGACTGGTTGTTATGAAAGTAACAATGATTTAAGTTTATTTTTAATTTTGCTAAGAGAAATATTGAATCAGTATAAATTTAAAGGCGAAATTTTCTATCTAGGTTCTCAGATTACTAACAAAGAAACATTAAATAAATTGCAACTAATCCAACCTTTTTGTTATTCGATTTCACTTGAGTGTTTTGAAAATAGAAAAACGCTTCTACGAGACAAAAAGAGTAGTATGTCTATTGAATCTGCTTTTAAGCTTATGGATTTCGCAAAATCTGTTGGTCATAGAGTGAATTTCTCTTACGTCCTTGGATTAGAATCATTGTTTACGGTTGAAAAATATTTTTCTCTTGCTAAGAGATTTATAAATAGTTTTCCGATCGTTAACACTATTCAACTTCATAAGTATCATAATGCTTCTCTCCTTACCCCTGAGGCTGTAAATATCGAATATTTTTTCGAGGCCAGAAAAATTCTTGAAAGAATATTCATTGATACTGATATGAGGCCAAGAGAATGGGAGAATTATCGAAGTTTATGGTTCCTGAATTTTGCCGATGAAAAACTTACGGGCATTAGGACACCATAAAAGCCACAAATTTTAATATTGAGCTGTGTGATTTAACACAGCTCTTTTTTTAAATATTGTATAAAAAACACAAACCAAATCCTTTTTATACTGTTGCATTTGTCTCATTTTTGTTAAAATATACCTATATTTAACTAAGACCCGCACACCTGATTCATTCTTCGAATAGCCTCAAGAACTCTCCTGAAAGGGTGTTCTCAACCCGAACGGGGTGCAAGTAAAATTCTGTGTAAACAGACCCGAAATCTAGCGTTTTCGGGTTCGAAACCTACAGGGGTGCGATCACCTCTCTGGGAATCGAACTACAGCACAAATATCCTATGAAGGCCAGAGAACTTGTAAATATAATAAAAAAGAAAAGAGGACAGCTTTTGGCTGTTTTTTTGTTGTTAATTTTGTTAATTATTGCAATTTCATACAAAGGTGATGGTTATTTTAAGGTTTTCAATACAGTTTACTATTTAAATGAAAATATCAAATCACCTGATCCTAGTAATTTCATTGTTTTAGAAAAAGGCTTCGCTCGTGATGATGTTTGGGTGTATTATAAAGGTTATAAGTTTAGTAAAGGTGACCCAAGCGAATTTAAAATAGTTGATGATAAATATTGTGTGGACGAAAGAAATGCTTATATGTATTTCCCAGGAAGAAGAATTTTAAGAATACCAAATAGTGATGCAGATAGTTTTGTTGTGCTTAATCGTGATGGGTATAGTATGGACAAGAATTCACACTATTACGTAGATGGAGATAAATTTTATACAATGCTGAACGAAGGTTTTGAGTTTATAGACGATAATGAGGAATATAATTCTAGAGATGTTTTTAGATACTATAAAAATGGGAAAATGGTAAAGATGACAAGTGAATGGTCAGACCACCTATCTGATATTAGTTATGAAATAGCAGAAAGAGATCAGGAACGTGAACTCAGAATTAATAGGTCTTCAAGGAATAAAATAAATGATGTTTATGCGAAGGAAATTTTTAGTTATAAAGTGACTGCGAATAGAGATGTTCTTGGGTTTTTTCCAGTTTATAATTTTAAATGTAGCACTACAATGAAAGAAGCATTACTTGATCCTTTTCAATTTTATATGGAACCGACAATAGAAATTAATGGTGTTAGCGTAAAAGCTAGAAAAGAATGTATTGAGGATGAAGAAAGTTGCTATGATATAGAAAGTCCTTTGTATTATCAACTTAATAATAATGCCTACAATTTAATAAACGGTTGTTTATATAAAGGAGATGAAAAAGTGTTTGATTATAATTTGCTTGTAAAAAGAGGAATGGGATATTTTTCGGATGAAGATAATTTAGAAATACCAGAAAATCGAATAGGGCATACTTGGGAAAATGCTAGTGAATGGTTCCGTTTCGAGGATGATAATAATTTATATATTTATTTGAAAGGTGGTGCGGGTTGCGGAGGATGTATATTTAATGGACCTTATCTTAAAATTGATTTAAATACTGGTGAAGTTGAAGGGTATAAAATGAAAAAAGAATATATACCTAATGTTGAATTATCTTTAGATAAAAAGAAGGCTATAATTACAGAATTTTTTTATTCTCTTGATAATGATACAGGGCTGTCATCAAGAGGCGCTATTAAATTATATTTATATGATTTCGTAAAGAATAAAAGAGTGAGAGAGGTTTATGAAGTCCCAGGAGATAAAACAATCCTATTCGAGGGGATGGGAGCGAATGTTATTGATAATTCAATTACGTGGGTCGATGAAAATAGAATTCAAATAATAAATTATGACATAAGTTCTGATGGTGAAGCTGAAGCTAGTATACTTGAAGATGAAGATGGTTTTACCACAGTTAGTGGCTATAAAAATCCAAATGAACCAATTATTATTAATGTAGATGGAACTGGTATTCTTGATACTGTGAATTCTGATAATTGGCAAGTGTATAAAGATGAAGTAAATAATTTTTCAGTAAAGTATCCACCTGATTGGTATTTTGAAGATTATTCTGTGGATTTTGATCATCCGTATTTTGGTTTTTATCCGAATGGCAAAGAAAAAGGATGGGAATATTTAGGAGATGTGGTTCTTGGCATTGGCTACAAGCCTTCAAAAGCAGATCTTGATTCTATTATTGGGAGTGATGATGAAATAAATGTTGCATTCAGGCATGAAAAAACTGATGGGGGAGCAGAGATGAAAATTGCTTACAATGTTCCAGGCATGATTGAACGTGATTTAATATATATTGACTGCAATGATTGCTTTGTTACTTTTAGTTCTCCCTTGGGAATGGGGAGAGTCGAGATGGAAGAAATGGCTAGAACATTTAAGTGTCAATACTAGCGGAGACAAATTTTGCTAAATGAAAATGGATATGGTGAATTTGAATATCTAGAAAAGAATGAGTCTTTTATAATAAATATAAATTATTAACAGGGTCTTTAGGAATCGAACTAAAAAATAAAGGGAAAATTTAGTTCGATTAGTGATGCACGTGCAAGTAAAATTATGTGTAAACAGTGCCCCTTATGAGCATTAATCATTTCAATCCCAACAACGCCCACGAGCCTATGCAATATAAAAAACAAGTTTGTGTAAACTTGTTTTTTTATATATACTTTATGTATACATTAAAATATATATTTTAATGTATACATAAAAAATAATCAGAATTATTATGAGGAGAAAACTTAAAAATAATGATATTAGAAAAATTTACTCTCATGGCAATAGCCTGGGTGTGACTCTCCCAAGGGAAGTGTTAGATGAACTCAAATGGAGAAAAGGTCAAAAGCTGGTTGTTAGAAAGAGAGGAAAAGGGATTTTGATTGTGGATTGGGAGAAGTAAAAGGATTTGAACAAGAACTGTATATTAATGCTTATATGAAAAACAACATTCAAAAATTATCTATTAAAGTAAAAAACGAGGCTGATTTGTTGTTGAAAAAAACAAAATTAATCAGTTCGCTTAGCAAATATGGAGATGTATTTATTCGTGGTAGCTACGAATTAGATTTGATGGTTGATGGTGATATTGATATTTATGTTATCTCAAAAAATCTTGATAAAGATTTAGTGACTAGTTTGTTAAATGAACTGATTATTGAAAATAATTTTCGAGGATACATTTTTTATGACTTTGTAAAAAGACGAAAAAAAGGTTTTCCAAAAGGATATTATCTGGGACTCAAGACAAAAACAACTTCAAGAAAATGGAAAATTGATATCTGGCTAATGAATTCCATGGATAAGCCTAGTGATCGGTTTATGAAAAAAATATCCAAAGAGCTTGATGAACAAAAAAGAAACACAATATTAAAGTTAAAAAAAATTATCAAAGAAAAAAATATTGATTTGCCAAGTTTTGTAATTTATAATGCAGTGATAGAAAATAAAATTTATGGTGTTAAAAAGTTAATTGAATACTCAAGAAAAAATTTAAATGAAAAACATAGAATTAAAAATCGGAATAAGTAATTTTAGGAATATTGAGAAACTTTTAAAACGAATAGGAGCAAAAGAAGAGGGTCTTTTAGTTCAGAAAGATACGTATTATAATTCTAAAAATAATAGACTGAAGATAAGAGAGATAAATGGCAATGAGTTTCAATTAATAGGATACAATAGACCAGATAAGGAGTCTGAAAAAATGTGTGATTATAGTTTATTGAACTTAGATAAAAAGCAAGCAACATCTCTTAAAAAAATTCTTAAAGATTCTTTTGGAGAAAAGGTGGTCGTTAAGAAAAAAAGAAATCTTTGGATATATAAAAATACAAGAATCCATCTTGATACTGTCGGTAATTTAGGAAGATTCCTTGAATTAGAAACTGTTGTGAGAGAAGGTGTGAATAATGCAAGAAAAGAATATAAAGAGGTTGTCGACTTGCTTGAGTTGGATGGATATAAAAAATATAAGAAATCATATAGCGATTTACTTATTAAGTGAGAAACCTATATTTATAAAATTGAGACTATGGAGACTTAAAAAAAATAATTTCCCAAATTACATAGTAAAGATATTAATTAATATTAAAATATGAAAAAATTTAAAAATTTACTTAAAGGAGAAAGAATAGTTTTAAAACTTAACAAGCCGACTATTCAGATGGCGAATATAATTTTTGAAGAAGTTTCAAAAAATCGCAAACATTTAGACCCCTGGATGCCATGGTCGGCATTTACTTTGAAAGTGGAAGATTCTATGAAATATCTTTTTAAGTCGCATGAAGAGATGGAGCAAAAGCAGAAAGCTAATTATGGGATATATGTTGAAGGAGAATATATTGGGAATATAGGGATTTTTGATATTAATAAAAATAATAATTCAGCTGAAATTGGCTACTGGCTTTCCGCTGATTATGCGAGAAAGGGGTATGTAAGCGAAGCTGTAAAAGTTTTAGAAAAAGATTTTTTTGACAATCATCAAATAAATAGAATTCAGATTAAATGTGATGAAAGAAATATTCCATCAATTGGTGTGGCTAAAAAATGCGGATATGTATTGGAGGGAAAGTTAAGAGAGGATTCTTTTTGCGCACATTCTAAACTATTTAGAAATACCTTAATATTTTCTAAACTAAAATCAGAATATAAACGCAAAAAATCAAGATAGATTTTTTATTAAAAATAATGAATTACATAAAACAAAAAATATTATTAGCCCTTGGTTTTAGTTTTTTACTCATTGCTATCCTGGGAATTTTCCTGCCCCTACTGCCAACTACTCCATTTCTCCTACTCTCAGCTATTTGCTTTTCAAGAAGTTCTAAAAAAGCACATCATTGGCTTCTGACAAATAGATGGTTTGGGGAGTATATTAGAAATTACAGAGAAAAAAGGGGAATATCCCTAAGGCATAAAATTGTTTCTATTTCTTTCCTCTGGCTTACTATTGCTTATACTGTATTTTTTGCTATAGACAAACTATGGCTCCAACTTTTACTTTTTGTAATTGCCTCAGGTGTGACTGTTCATATTTTGAGCATGGTCACATATAGAAATAAAAACTTTAAGTTATTTCATGAAGTAATAAATAGGCATGAATAGCTTGGAGTTAAATTGATATATTAGATAGTTTTTTAAAAAACATCTTATCATCGAGAAGTATATTTGCTATAATTTTAAAATAATTATTAAGTTATAAAAATATGCGTTTAGAAGGAAAAAGGGCGATAGTTACCGGAGCGGCTTCTGGCCTAGGAAGAGCTATTGCCGACATGTTTGTTCGGGAAGGGGCTAGAGTGGTGTTCGCGGACATTAAACATCATGAAGGTGAACTACCCGAGGGCTCTCGTGATTACAAGTTAGATATTTCCAAAAAGGAAGAAGTCCAAGCTTTGGTGGATTATACTATTGGAGAATTTGGTGGTTTGGATATCATGGTAAACAATGCCGGAGTTGGACTTTTGGGGGAAGTATCTGAAATGTCAGATGAAACCTGGGATAAGGTTTTGTCTATAAATTTGAATGGAGTTTTTTATGGCATGCGAGCAGCTACAGCCTATATGAAAAGAGAGGGCATTAAAGGTTCTGTTATAAATATGAGTTCTATTTTGGGTAAAGTTGGTTTCAGAACAGCGGGTGCTTATTGTGTTTCAAAGGGTGGAGTCAATCAGCTTACAAGAACCGCATCCCTAGAGCTAGCTCCAGCAGGCATTAGAGTTAATTCAATTGCTCCCGGTTTTATAAAAACAGAAATGACCAAAGACTTCCAAGATAACAAAGAATTTTTGGCAAGTATTCCTATGGGGCATATGGGGGAACCAGACGATATTGCTCAAGCGGCCGTTTATCTAGCTTCTGATGAATCAAAATACGCCACCGGATCTGTGCTTTATGTAGATGGTGGCTGGGTAGCTCAATAAAAAACAATTTTTCATAAAAAAAGACAGTTTAAATCTGTCTTTTTTTTATTACAATTACATTGTTAAGTCTAATTGCCAAAAAAATAAAGCAGTGATAGGCTATAAGTATAAATAATTAAAAAAATTATATGCAAGACATCAAGTCATCCTTATCTCTAAAGCTGTTTGTAATTGGTTTTTTAATAGCGGTTTTAATGATACCTGTTGGAATGATCGCTTTTTTAACCAATGAAAGAGAGAATCGCCAAGAAGAGGCTTTCCGAGAAATAAGTGGAAAGTGGGGGAATGAACAGACCGTCACGGGTCCGATATTATCAATCCCGTACAAAGACAGAGTGGAGAGAGTGACTAGCGATGGGAGTGTTTTTGATGAGGTGATACGTTACGCTCATTTTTTGCCAGAGGATTTAAATATAAGTGGTATGGTAGAGCCAGAGAGACGCAAGAGAGGTATTTATGAAGTGGTTGTCTACAATGCTAATCTAGAAATAGACGGTAATTTTTTGGCACCAGATTTTTCTAAGTGGGACATTGCTGAAGCCGATATTCTGTATAATCAAGCTTTTGTTAGCCTGGGAATTCCTGATACTCGTGGGATAAAAAATGAATTAAATTTGGAATGGAATGATGAAAAATATAATTTTGCACCAGGCCTAAAAACAAAAGATGTTGTTTCTCTCGGGGTTAATTCTGATATAAATCTAGATAGAGGAAAAGCTACAAATAATTTCAAAATTTCTTTGTCACTAAATGGTAGTAGAGATATTTATTTCTCTCCTCTTGGAAGAAGCACAAAAGTAACTTTGAGTTCTGCTTGGGGAGATCCAAGTTTTCAGGGAGCTTTTTTACCAGAGAATCATACTATTGCCGAGACTGGCTTTACAGCGGAATGGAGCGTTCTTGAACTCAATAGAAATTTTCCTCAGAGATTTTTGGGGAGTATAGATCTTTCTGATGTTCCGATGCAACCTGAATACAGAGAAAAGTTTCCAATAATTTCTCAGGCCAATGCGATTAACCAAAGTAACTTCGGCGTTCGTTTACTTGTTTTGGCTGATGAGTACCAACAAACCGTTCGCGCCCTCAAATATGCTATTATGCTTATGGCTTTGACTTTTTTGGTTTTGTTTTTCTATGAAGCAATGCGAAAAGTTCGTGTTCACCCTCTGCAATATATTTTGATAGGTTTAGCACTTGCTCTTTTTTATTTACTGCTTTTATCTTTGTCTGAATATTTAGGATTCAAGGGGGCTTATCTATTGTCCATGATCACTATTACCGGGTTAATTACTTTGTATTCAAAATCTATCTTCAAATCTTGGCGTCCGGCTTTTCTTGAAGCTCTGATTTTGTTGTTTATTTACGGTTTTATCTTTGTAATACTACAGCTAGAAGACTATTCACTTTTAGTTGGCTCTCTTGGTCTACTATTTATCTTGTCAACGGTAATGTATGTATCTAGAAAAATTGATTGGTATAGTGTATCAGATAAAAAATAAATATTTTTAAATATTAATTATTATGACCTATATTATAAACGAAAAAATAAAAGTAGGAATTTCCGCTTGCAATTTTGGAGCCCTAGTGAGGTACAATAGAAAAGGGTGGGACAAGTTAGAATCACTTGGCCGAGAAAAAGATGCTTTTATCTGGACTCCTGTTTGTCCTGAGGTGGCGAGTGGTCTCGGTGTTCCTAGGCTTCCTATGAAACTAGTTGATGGCAATGGCGATGATTTTTGGAGAGGACAAGCAAGGATGAAAAACAAAAAAGGTGAGAATATAAGCAAGCAAATCAAAGAGGGGAATTTAGCTTCTCTAGATAATTTGAAAAGAGCGGGAATAGAGGCTTTTTTCTTTATGGAAGGTTCTCCCAGTTGTGGAGTCTATAGAACTACTCTCAAAAATCAAAGACTAGGAAAGCCGCCGGGGGTTTTTGGGTCCCTTCTTTTGCGTGAACAAATTTTTTTAATACCAGCGATGGATATAGATAGTCCTGTAAAATGGTGGGATTGGCGAAGAAGATTGCACGCCTTTGTGTGGCTAAAAAGACAAGATATAAAAAGTAAAAAAGAAATAATAGATATCTGGCATAATTTCAAATTTGTCTGTCAAGAAGTATCAAGAGTGAAGGCAGATGGACTAGGCAGAAAAATTGCTAACATGCCAAAAAAAATTACTCAAAAAGATTTAGATGAAATCAAAAGCGAAGTTCTAGAAATACTTCGCATGCCTTCAACTATAAATAGAATAAAAGCTAGCGCCGAGAAGCAAATGTCTTTTTATTGCAAACATCTTGGAGTATGTAACACAAAAAAACTTCCTTCAACCGACTCTGCTAAGAAAAAGTTTTTTGAAGAATTAATAGAGCTAGAAAAGCTATCCTTAAAAAGCAATATTAACTACGGTTTTGTTCCTGTTTTGTATAGAGATAGCTCAAGATAAAAAATATTATCTATCATAAAAAACACTTAAATCTAAAGTGTTTTTTTGTTTTATATAAAAATTTTTACTATTAATAACTAAAGTTTTATTAATAAATTTTTAATCTCTTGGTGTTAACATGTGACAATAATGCTTTGTTTAATTTAATAAATTTATATAACAAGGAACATTAAAGGTCGAACTTTGATAAAAATTAATTATTAAAAAAATAATATGAAAAAAACAATTAATATATTTTTAGCTATTAGTATCGTATTTTTTGGTGTACCGGTGTTTTTGTCCGGTCCAGCGTTCGCTCAAGTGGATGAAGAAAAGGTTTGCTATGAAATATACGAAACAGAAGAAGGTGATCAATACGCATCAAATGTTGTTGCTTATGAACAAGGCTTACAATACAACGGACAGCCTGTTAAGGCAGTGAGATCAGTTCCTGAGCAAGGTCTAAAATTTGAAGCAGGAAACAATGAATCTAACTTTTTTAGCCTTGGTTTCGGAGGATGGATAGTTGTTGAGTTTGATTATCCTATTTTCAATGGTACAGGAACAGATCTAAAGATAACAGAAGATACCTGGGGTGGAGGATATCCACTGGAAAAAGCCGAGATCTTGGTTTCTCAAAATGGCATAGACTTTGAATCCTTGGGAATAGCAGATAACACTAATCTAAGTATAATACATACAACTTCCGAGTTTGACTTGCCCGCTTCTTGGGAATGGGCAAAATATGTGAAGATTTTGGATGTTAGTGAAAAAAGTGACTTTGATTCTTATAGTGGTAGGAATGCCGCTGATGGCTATGATTTAAATGCCGTTGAAGCTTTGTATTCAGGCGCTGAAGTGCCTTGCGAAGTTCCTGTCTACGGATGTACTCTAACTCAAGGATACTGGAAGACTCATTCAGTTAACGGCCCTGCTCCTTATGATGAAACTTGGGCAGAAATAGGGGAAGATGAAGATTTTTTCTTAAGCGGAAAAAGCTATTACGAAGTTCTCTGGGCAGCACCTAAAGGTGGAAATGTTTACTACATTTTAGCTCATCAGTATATTGCCGCAGAACTGAATATGTTGAACGAAGCCTCTGTTCCAGATGATGTAAAGGAAGCCTTTAATGAAGCGACAGACTTATTTGAAGGTAATACTCCAGATGATACCTCTGGTCTAAAAGGAAAAAACGGAAGTAACATTAAAAAAGAATGGAATAATCTAGCTGGTATTCTTGCCGATTACAACGAAGGGCTTATCGGTCCCGGCCATTGCGACAAGGAGGATTATAAAGGTTAATAAAATTACTGAAATTTAAAAAATCCACCCTCTTATTGTGGTGGTTTTTTTAATTAAATTAAATCTTATTGATAAAAATTATCAATAAGCCTAATCTTTTTTTAATATTTATTGTATATAATAAAATTATAATAATTAAAATACAAAATATTTATGAAACATTTTTTTGTAAGTTAGGAAAAATTATATTTATGAGAATTTGACTTATTAATTAACTAATCAAGCATAGGGATTCTAAAGCAAACGCATAAAAAAATGCGTTTGTTTTTTTATTGTCTCTTTTTTTAAGCTGTGTTATTGTTTATTTATTAATTTATTATAATAAATACATGAGTGATATAGATAAAAAAATAAAAGAGTTTTCAAGTCGTATTAAAGAGCTTAAGGAGTTTCAGGTTTATCAGAAAGCAGCAGAAGCTTATTTTGACGACAAGTCAGCTCAAGAGCTTCTGCATGAATATCAACTTGCTCTCAAGAACGTTGATATTTACCGTTATGGAAACTTCCCAGCAGAAGAAGTGGAGGCAAAGGACAAGATTTTTCAGGATCTACTGGAAAAAGTAAGGAATAACGAAAAAATCAATAATTGGATAAGCTCAAAAAACAAAGTCCAAGAAGTCTTAGGCGATATAGCTGGTGCTATTAGCAACGACCTTGGTATAGAATTTGCTCCTCAGAAAAAAGGAGGCTGTTGTGGTAAATAGCGCTAGAAAATCATCAAAAATACTTTAAAAAACGAACACGCCACTCGAGTGGCGTGTTCGTTTTTTGCTAATATTAAAGTAATAAAATATTGATTTTTTATGAATTTTTTGCTAAAATATTAGACAATTGTTTAAAAATATATAATAAAAAACAAAAAATAATATGCCAGTAGAAAAACATATATATATAATAATAGATTTTTCCAAAATACTATAAAATTTGAGGCCGAGTCTTCAAGGGATTTTGTTGATATAGTTTTGGGGTATTTTTCACCCAAAAGTGTTGTAGATATAGGGTGCGGAGCAGGTATTTATTTGCTTGAATTTAAAAAAAGAGGGATAGAAGATCTTTTAGGGATAGATGGTTCGCCTCATGCTAAGGAAGAGTTTTTATTAGATAAGAGCAGTTTGGATGTTTTTGATTTAGCAGAAGTCTACCAGTTTAAAAAAAGATATGATCTCTGTCTTTGTCTGGAGGTTGCCGAACATCTAAGAGAGGAAGATGCAGACGCTCTTGTCGGAAATATTATAACTTCTTCTGATAATATAGTCTTTACAGCCGCTGTGCCAGGACAAGGTCCAAGAAGCATAGGTCATATTAACGAACAGCCTCCGGAATATTGGATAGAAAAGTTTGAGAAAAGTAATTATAAATTCCAAAAAGAAATCACTGAAGAGATGAAAAGCAGAATGGAAGACAAAAAAGTTGTTTGGTGGATAGTGAACAATTTAATGGTTTTTAAGAAAAAATAAAATTTTAAAAAAATAAAAAACTCCGACTAGTTTAATCGGAGTTTTTTATTATAGAGCTTTTAACTGTTCTTCTAGTTTCTTTTTCTCGCTTTGGTATTCTTCTAGTGAACTTTTTTCTCTTTCAAGTATCTCTTGCGGTGCTTTTTCGGCAAAGTCTTTGTTATTTAGTTTTGACTCAACTCTTTTTATCATTCCATTTAAATTTAGAATAGCTTTTTCTAGTCTTATCTTTTCTTTCTCTTCATCAATAGCACCTATTAGATATATTTCAATATCAGAGACAGCAGCGAAGATGGCTTTTTCTGGCTTGGTCGCACTTTCCTTTGCCTCAAGCTCATCAATGCCAGTTCGCATTCCTTTTATAAGAGCTTCGTTTTCTTTGATGAAAGTAGATTTGTTTGGCGCAATAATTAGAGTTTTTACTTTCTTGCTAGGCTCCACCTTGTTTTCTGCTCTGACATTTCTAATGGCATGAATAATATCTTTTATGATATTGAAATCAGGGCTTTCTTTTTTAATATTCAAAAGCTTTTCTTCTCGGGTCCAAGGCTCAACCATTAAATATTTTTGATTAAATTCTTGCCAAATAGTTTCGGTCACAAAAGGAATAAAAGGATGCCATAGTTTGAGTAGTTCGCGCAGAACATAGATTAAGGTCTTTTCTGTTTCACTGCCTTTTTGGAATTTAGTCGCCTCCACATACCAGTCAGCTAGAATATTCCAAGTGAATTCACGCAAAGCTTCGCCAGCCTCAGCGAATTTGTACTCATCAAGTCGCTTGGTATTATCTTTTGTCAACTCAGTTATTTCGCTTAATATCCATCTGTCGGCTACTGTTAATTTTTCATTATCAAAATTAAAATCAGTAATGCTAGAATCTGTGCTTTGGAGAATGTATCTCGCGACATTCCAGATTTTGTTTATCAAATTTCTATAGCTTTCTATTTTCTCCTCAGACATGCGCATATCGTTTCCAGGAGTTGTCCCCATAACAAGAGACAATCTAGTAGCATCTGTACCGTATTTGTCTATCATATCTAGAGGGTCTATGGAATTATTCTTTGACTTACTCATTTTCTTTCCTTTGCCGTCAAGGACTAAGCCTTGCAAGTAAACATCCTGAAAAGGAATATCGTTAATAGCATAAGTCGTCATTATGATCATTCTAGCGACCCAGAAAAATATAATATCATAAGCGGTTTCAAGGACATTGGTCGGGTGGTAGTTTTTAAAATCAGGAGTGTCTATAACAATACCTCCGTTTTCTATCCTAATATCATCAGGGGAGTGGGCCATTGTAGAGAAGGTCCACATTCCAGAAGAAAACCAGGTGTCTAAAGTATCAGAATCACGTTCCCAGCCATCTCCTTCTGGTGCTTCTAGCCCGACAAATATTTCCTTCCGGTCTTCGCCACGATACCAAACAGGTACTTGATGACCAAATAATATTTGTCTTGATATACACCAGTCGTTGAGATTCTCCATCCAACGTAGATAATTACTCTCAAATCTATTTGGAATAAAGTTTATCTTTTCTCTTCCATAGACTCCTTCAGTGGCGGCAGCGATACTGGTTTCTTTCAAACTTCTTCCTCCAAGCCGTTCAACTTTTTTATTCACATTTATAAACCATTGCAAACTAGGTAGTGGCTCAATGAGCGTGTCACAACGATAGCAAAGTGAGAGATTGTTATCTATCTCTTCTTCTTTTTCTAGTAATCCAGCTTCTTCTAATTTTTCTACTACCATCCGACGAGCTTCTTTTACGGTTTTTCCAGAATATTCTCCAAATCCCTCATGGATTAAACCATCTTCATTTATTACTTTGATAATCTTAAGATCATTTTCTTCTGCCATTTTCCAGTCCACTGCTGAGTGAGCCGGAGTGACACCAAGTGCTCCCGCGCCAAAATCCATTTCTACATTCCGGTCGGCTATTATTTTTAGTTTCAAATCAACGCCGACAAAATTTACCTTATATTCTTTGCCTATAATATCTTTAAATCTCTTGTCACGTGGGTTAACAGCAATAGCGGTGTCACCAAGTTTGGTCTCTGGTCTGGTTGTAGCTATTACTATTGGCAATTCTTTTGCGTATTTGAAAAAATATAGTTTTGATTTACTTTCTTTGTATTCTACTTCATCATCCGCTAGAGTAGAGTGACAACGTGGACACCAGTTAACGATACGTTCGCCACGGTAAATAAGACCGTCTTCATACATTAATTTAAAAACAGAGTTAACAGCCTTTTCTCTAGTTTTATCTAGAGTATAAGCTTCACGAGACCAATCAAGAGAAGCTCCCATTTTCTTGCATTGTCCCACTATAGTGTCATGAGAATCACTAGCAAACTGATGAACTCTTTCTAAAAATTTTTCCTTTCCTAAACTGTGACGAGTCTCACCCTCTTCTTTTATTATTTTTTCTACTTTTGTTTGAGTGGCAATGGCCGCATGATCTGTGCCTGGAACCCAGAGAGCTTTTTTACCTTTCATTCTATTGTATCTAATCAAGATATCCTCAAAAGTCAAAACCCCGGCATGCCCCATATGAAGAGTACCAGTAACATTTGGAGGAGGGAGTACTATAGAATATTTCTCGGCGTCATCGCCTAGCCCAAGATTGTCAGGATTAAAAAACCCAGACTCTTCCCATTTTTTATAAATATTATCCTCGCTTTCGCTAAAACTGTATGATTTTTCCATAAAATTAATATTCAAATATAATATTCTAATATTAAGACAAAAAGAGAGATAAATCAAATTTTTGGAATAGTAAAATGAGTTTTATAGTTTTAATTTAATACTTTCTATTTTAATATGTCATCCCAGACTTGATCTGGGATCTTCTGATTATTTTTAATTATTAATAATAATCAGATTACTATTAATATAAAATAATTAATGGATCAGTTAATAATAAAAAGTCATCCTTTATCCTGGAACGAAGGTATAGAATCTTATTCTACAATAATGCTAAGAAACCCTATTGCCCCGTTTCGCTATACCCTCCGCCAGAGAGTCGGACAAGCAGAATGATAAAAAGTAATATAAAAGGATAATGAAGATTCTGGATCAAGTCCAGAATGACAGGAGGTTTTTTTATGATGATATTCTTGTTATAATGAAACAATAAAAAAATAACTATTTAAAATGAAAATACTAAATATAACAATAATTTTGTCATTAATGTTTTTAAACATACCGCACGTTTTAGCGGAGGTTTATGAAATCCGGGATATAGCTTTCCCGACAACTAAAGATACTTTGATTCTGGACAACTTTGGTGATCCTCGTCCGGGAGGCAGGCTACATGAAGGAGTAGATATAATGGGAGATCAAATGACGCCTCTTTACTCAGCGGTTGACGGAGTTCTTAAATCCGTGGTTAGCCCTGAGGCCTCTTGGGGCTATGCTATAACCATTCAAGATGACGATGGCTATACTTATCATTATATTCATATAAATAACGACACGCCCGGAACAAACGATGGTTTAGGAGGTGAGGAGCAGGCCTATGCTCCCGGGATAGAGAAAGGAGCTTCGGTAAAAAAGGGCGATCTTATAGCCTGGATGGGAAATAGCGGAAATGCTGAGGGAGTTGGTCATCATCTTCACTTTGAAATAAGGCGACCAGATAAGACTCCTATAGACTCTTATGAAAGCTTGATAATCGCCCTAAAAGGTGGCCCAAATTATTCTAAGACTTCTTTTGACTCCCTGACCATTAATGAAGATAAAGGGCTATCTAAAAACCCAGATGCCAAATGTATCTCTGGTTCAATGATAAAGCTAACTGGTAGTGATGCTGTTTATTATTGCGGGTCCGATGGCAAGCGCTATGCTTTCCCTAATGAAAAAATTTATTTCACTTGGTATGACGGTTTTGAGGGAATAGTTGAAGTCAGCTTAGAAGAAATAGCTGATATCTCTCTCGGAGGAAATGTCACCTACAAGCCTGGTGCGAGATTAGTAAAACTTCAAACCAATCCAAAGGTCTATGCTGTAGACAATGGAGGAGTTTTGAGATGGATTACTTCTTCTGAAGTGGCTGAGAGTATTTACGGACCTGATTGGAACACTATGATAGATGATATGCCAGATTCTTTTTTCTTTAACTACACTATTGGAGAAGATATAAAATAAGAGAAAAAACAAACCCCTCGCAATTATTTTTAGCTGAGGGGTTTTTAAATATTTTTCATTAGGAATTCCTTTGGGATTGTCAGACTGCAATTAGTTGATCTTCACGAGGGAAGCGTTTGATGATTTCATCACAAGCAGTACAGATTGCTCCAAAAATATCTCTACCGATAGCGTTTTGAGGACAAGCTTCTTTTGATTCATTGCATTCAGAGCAAAAACTTTCTGCCTTGGGATCACCTCTGTAATAAGTGCCTTCTTGATGGGATTGACATCCAATAGGTAGCCAGCAAATATGACAAACAACAGCAATCTTTTCCATAAAAATTCCTTTCTTGAAAAATATTTGAGTTATTAAGAACTATTAATATTATACCATTTTTAGCAATTTTGAAAAACAAAAAACTGCCACACATTGTGTGACAGTTTTTCCGGCACGACTTTATTCAGTCACTACCAGCTTTCCAACCATTCCCATTTCTCGGTGACTGCCTACGCTACAGTAGTATTCAAAAGTTCCTTCTCGGTCAGCGACAAATTCTACAAAACTAGAATTTCCTTCGCTCACAGGCTCGGTTCCAGCATCAAATTCATCTACAACCCAGTCATGAAAACCAGAAGTGCTTTCAAACTCTATTCTAACTTTTTCTCCAAGAGCCACTCTAAGTTCCGGAGCTTCAACACCATCCATTAGAAACTTAAAATTCTCACCAGTGATTCTGAAAACAGTCATCCCATCATTTTCTTCGTTTGATAAATCCTCCACTTCTTCTGGGGCAACTTCTTCTATATTATTATTTACGGGGGTGCTTAGGTTATTATCTTCTGTTGGCGGATTAGAGCTGCAGGCAGATAAAAACACCAGAGAAAGGCTTATTACAAAAAGTAATAAATAAGAACGATTTCCTAAAAGTGCTTGCGTATTCATAATATTTTCTGAAATAAATTATAAATGAATTATATAAAATAAAGATTAAAAATGAATTAAATATTATTAATAAGATATATTTAGCTCTGTTTTTTCTTGTAAATCAGTGATAGAATAAATAAAATAAATAAAATTTATGAAAATAATATTAACAATAATTTTTAGTTTATCTGTTTTTGTTTTTCCTGTTCGTGAAATATTTGCCAATGATTTAAGCAAGAATTTGTTAGGAAAAATATTTCTTCAAGTAGAGTCTCATGGAGAGGCTTGGTATATAAATCCCTTGGATCTAAAAAGATATTATCTAGGAAGGCCAAGCGATGCCCTTACCTTGATGCGCGAACTTGGACTAGGTGTCTCAAACGCGGACTTTGATAGCTTTCGCGGAGTTGCTCCCGCCAGATTAGCTGGAAGGATACTTTTAAAAGTAGAAGATAGTGGTCAAGCCTACTACGCTGACCCTTCTGATAAAAAATTGCATTTTCTCGGAAGGCCACACGATGCTTTTGACTTGATGCGTCAAAAAGGGATAGGCATAAGCAACAAAAACTTGGAAAAAATCCAGGTTAGTGAAAGAGGAACACAAAACATCAGCGAAGTAAAATCAGAAACACTAGATCCTGTCTCAAAAGTTATTTCAGATCTTGAAAAATACACTCACAAGGAAATTAATAAATACCGCCAATCAGTGGGGCTCGAAATTTTGGAATGGAATGACGAAGTTGCTTCTGTTGCTCGTGAGCACAGCCGTCAAATGTCTATCGGTGAAGTAGAATTCGGACATGACGGAGGAGATAAGCGATTTGCAGAGCTAATAGAGAAAACAGGTGCCCGAGGGATGGGAGAAAATGTCGCCTACAATTTTGGCTACGATGACCCCGTGATGACAGCCGTAGAAGGCTGGCTAGATAGCCCCGGGCACAAGGAAAACATAGATGGTGATTTTGACTATACTGGAATAGGAATAGTGAAAAATGAAAAAGGCTACTACTACTTAACCCAACTTTTTGCTAGATAGGGCTATGTTTGGTATAATTAATTTAAGACACAATAATTATTAAAAATAATAATATGAGTATTGAATTACAAGAAGATCCAAAACCGACTCCAGAATCAGTCGCAAGGGCCTTAGGTAAACCTGAAATAAATCAATTTAATCAAAGAGAATTTGTGAATGGGATGGAAGGTCCTATTCGGGATGAATTAGATGAATTCTTATCTAAATTAAAAGAATTTAGTGAGGCTAATCCAGAAATTATTTCAGGTAATGCGGGAGCAAAAATCAGATCAGCAATGGCAGGTCTTTCAGTAGGTATTTCAGATGCTAAAGATAAATTAAATGCCGCTCTTGAAATAATTAGAAACGAAGAAAGCGAAAAATAAATTATCAAATACTAAAAAAACAAGCTAATTATTTAGTTTGTTTTTTATTTTTTTGCAAGAGATGAAAACATTCTGCCAATGCCTGCCCCAATAAAATAAACTATAAATAAATTAACAGCAAAGAATATTGGCAGTGTTATTTTTGGTAAATTCAAGCCAAGAACTCCCTCCAGCACTTGCGGCCAAGGAGTTAGAGGAATTATGTAGGCCAATCC
>RRYU01000030.1_pt1 | contig 43324 bp, 37 predicted proteins | sample 2162651 | NCBI WGS metagenome assembly RRYU01 (sample SAMN10267283, study PRJNA491782) | microbial mat metagenome | isolation source: biomat in the production well | place: Japan: Minami-Kanto gas field, natural gas well KTG3 | collected 2017-06
GGGGGGGTTGTCGTTCCCGGCCACTGGGTCTACAAGGGCAAACCCCACAAAAACAAGATCTGGGTCCCCGGGCATTACGGTCCGCGAGGGAGGTGGATCGAAGGGCACTGGAAATCCATCCGGGCACCGAGAAAAGGAGCTGTCTGGGTACCGGGGCACTGGTCAAGAAGCGGGCACTGGGTAGATGGGCGCTGGCGTTAGCAATGGCCATCATTCCCGCTGCGGCAGCGCTCTGCGGCAGCGGGATACCGCTCTCATGCGCTGATCCTCATCATTGCGAATCCCGATCTCATACCGGCACCCCGGCTTTCAAGGAACCCTGCGGCGTTCAATACAAAAAAAGGGGTCCGCATACCACCCTTTTTTCCTTACTTTTACTCTGTGTATGAACGATAACCGGATTCGTTCCATTCCGGACAGGTTCGTTTCATCCCTTACCCCATCAACCGCATAACGGGAGAAGAATATGAGCGACAAGAAATCATGGCAGGATGTTATCGTCAAATGCTGGACCGATGACGATTTCAAGAAAAAACTGATGTCCGCACCTGAAGCAACCCTCAAATCCGAGGGTCTGGACATTCCTGAAGGGCTCACCATCAACGTCGTCGAGAATACCGCCAGCTCCCGTACGATTGTCATTCCGGAAAAACCCGCTATAGAACTTCCTGACACCGGCGATACCCTTCGAAAACAGGTCGGGGCCCGCGGCTGTGCCGTGATCATCTCCTGCTGGTGACGACGACATGCAAGCCATTGACGATCAGATAACCGGACACTACGCTGTCGAATATCACGAAAAAGTATATCACGGGAACGTCAACCTGAAGGAACACCATCTTTTCTCTTTCGAAGAGCAAAGCTATCTGTTTCGCATACAGGATATGGCGGTTATCCCGATAAGCAGGTCTCTTGCGGCAACGATCGGCAGCCTTGTTCCGGGACAAGGATCCCTGATCGACGATGAGCTGTTCAAAAGATTGAAAGCATGCGAGCTGGTCTCTGATGCAGCGCTGCCGGACAGACCGTCATCGGGTATAAAACCGCTTGCATCCGGCCCTGTCGAAACCATGGTCCTGTTTCTGAATCAGACCTGCAACCTGCGCTGTATCTACTGTTTTGGCGATGCCGGCGAATATGGGCATCGGGAGGTCATGAGCTTCGAAACGGCCGCGGCAAGCATCGACTGGCTGCTGGACAGCTCTCTCGATGCAGGCAACGTCTTCATCAATTTTTTTGGCGGCGAACCGCTGCTGAGCTTCCCACTCCTGAAATCTGTCGTGCTGTACGCCAAAAGCCGGGCATTGCAACGAAACAAGAAGATCTCCTTTTCCGTCAGTACCAACGCAACCGTCCTCGACGACGAGATGCTATCGTTCCTCAGCCGGGAGGGCGTGGAGCCATTGATCAGTTTTGACGGCCCCCCGGAGATCCAGAACCGCCAGAGACCGTTCAGGAACGGCAGGGGGTCGTTCAACCGGGTAGTCGAAAACATCGGCAGGCTTCAGGCAGTCTTTCCCAACCTTACTGCCCGCGCGACGGTCTGCGCAGAAAGCGATCCCTTCGAGGTCCGGAAGGGAATTGAAAAGGCTGGTTTCACCGGCTCTCATCTCTCTCCAGCATCACCGGTAATCGGTTCAGGCGGCTCAGGCAGCACGGACAGGGAAACCCGGAAAGCGCTGGCAAAGCGCCTTCTCGAGTATCACCTCACCGAGGTTGAACGTCTGTTCAATGCTATCAGGGCAGGAACAATCACTCTTGAACGGCCTCCGGCCGTCCTTGCAATGCTCGCCCTGCTGGCAGAGAAGCGCAAACGCCTTTTCGCCTGCGGAATAGGACGGGAAATGCTTGCCGTATCGGCCAGCGGCGACATCTACCCCTGCCATCGCTTTGTCGGTCATGACGACAAAAAGCTCGGCCACGTCAGCCGGGGCCACAGCGTCGGGCACACCGATTTTCCTGACACATCGGTTGACAACCTCCCCGTATGCCGCTTCTGCTGGGCACGGTATTTTTGCGGTGGCGGCTGTTTTTACCATAACCAGTCCTGCACCGGCGACATGCATGATCCCGATCCCCTTTTCTGCCATGATATCAAAAAGGTCTGCGAGCGCCTGCTCAGCAGGTGGTGCTCACTTGAGGAATCGGAGAAAGCATGGCTGCAACAAGAGCTTTCCGCCATGGATTCCCGATGGCGATTGTAGGAACGCAAGCCCCGGCATTGTCATACCTCGGGGAGACTCCTCAGCATCGCTTCATACCTTTCCCACCGGCGCGATATAGACCGTAAACTCCTCGTCGCCGTCGACGCCGAGCAGCCGGTCGCATGCTGTCTGGTCGTAGGCGGCTATGGCACAGGTTCCAGCTCCGAGGGCAGTACAGGCGAGATAGAGGTTCTGGCAGACGTGGCCGGCATCGAGCGCGATGACCTTGTGGGCAGCAAGGTCGTATCGCCATTCCATCCGGGAAGGAATCGTCGTCCAGAAAAAGGTTGCGGCGGCATCGGCCACGAAATGCTGACCGAGACAGGCCCGGGCCGCTTTCATGCCGATGCTGTCGTCGAGGCGGAGCTGAACAAGCTCACCGTCAAGAGGAAGATAGCGGTAGATGCCCTTTGCAAGGCCGTCGACCTTCTCTGCGGCAATGTAGGTTTCGAACGAATGGCGTGCCCCTGCTGAAGGCACGGTGCGCAGCGCACACTCCTCGCCGAGCACATGACGAATCCCCTGCGTCGCCCAGAGCAGAGCCGAGAGCTCTTCGACGCTGAGCGCTTCGTCTCTGTAAAAGCGCTCGCTTTCCCTCCGGGCAATCGCCTCACCGACCGGCATACCGCAAAGTCGCTTCAAAGCTGATGGTCCCTCCGGCAGAACGATCCGGACCGCATCTTGCAGGCAGGGCTTCTGAAGAGGAGGAGCCGGAACCCGGAGGCTCTGCGGTGTCTGACTGAAATCGATCGTCTGACGGACGTCGTCCTTGAGAAAGGAGCGGCTCGCTTCATATCTGTTGTGCTTCGATGATGTCATAATGACGGTTCTGTGTTAACGGGAACTCCCTTGCCAGTCATATCCCCGCGCTCAGTCGTCCAGAAAATCAAGGAGCACAGGATAGACAGTCTCTATCTGCCCTCCGGGCTCCCCGGGATCAATAAGGTCGTGCGGCAGGGAGAGGGCTGCGTCGAACTCATAGATGGTCAGGTCTGCGTTATGCGTCCTCCAGTGTTTCGAGATCTGCTCTGCCATATGATTGTTGACCTTGTCATCGGCGGCATTGAGAACGATCACAATCCTGCCTGTGGCCGGAGGTTCCTGCAGGATATCGCGCTGCAGGGAGAAACTGAAGCGGAGAAGCTGGACCAGCGCATGGCGTGAATAACGTGGATATTCATAGGACGAAGGGGAGGCTTCCCTGAGAACCGGATCCCACCAGGTATAGGCGTCCGGCAATACCGAAAAGATATTCATGGCCGCAGCGGTCAGCAAGGTCGGAATCTCACGGTATCCGAAAGCAGGGGCAATGATGACGGCCCGATCAAGATCGTTGCGATGCTGTGCCGCCCATGCGGCAACAACGCCTCCTGCCGAAAGCCCCATGATGGCAACCTGGTCACCCAACCCCTGTGCGATATCGACAACCGTTCCTGTATAGGCGGCGAGTTCTTCTGCCTTGAGCCGCGAGTGCTCATCGGTCATCCTGTCGGACAGGCCGTGACGGGGCATTGGTGCGATAAGCACATTGCTTCCGCTCTCATAGATGCGCAAGCCCAGTTGATGAAACTGCTGCGGACAGCTGGTATAGCCATGCACCAGCACAACTGCGCGGTCAACCGCATCTCCATGGGTCATCAGCTGAAGGCGGCACAGCGGGTTCATCCCTTCTGGTTCCTGCTGCCTGAAAACAGCGATCCGTTCGAGAGCGTCAGAATAGGAGCGGGAAGGATCGGATCGGGTTGAAAAGCCTGAAATGCCGTGGGGCACCATGATAAACCAGACCGCAGCTATCAGCAGCAATACGGTGAGTACCTTTACCGGGTTGACCCGTGTTGCGCCCCTACCCGATCGCTTCATTGTGCAACTCCTCATTGTCTTATGGAACGCCGAAGATCCAGGGATGGATCAACAGCGCAGATGCTTTCAGGCCTGCATGATATAAGGTCCGGAATCATGAACGAGCGTCTGAAGCCTGCTCCTCGAGAATTGTTCGCAAGCGATCGAGATTCTGACTGAACCTTGGCGTGAACACCAGCGATATGACCGGATCAAGGATCGTCATCAGCCCCTGAGGCATCATGGTAAAACGATAGGTCACTCGGGTAGCACCGGCATCGTCTGAAAATTCAACAGTCCCCTCGTAAGGAATCATGCTCATGGTACTCCTGAATGTGTAGGACCTTCCGGGAAGGTACGAGGTAACAACCCACTCCGTTCGCATGGGAAAACCCATCACGTTGCGAACCTCGTATCCCGCTGTTCCTTCTCCCACAGGCCCCCCGGTCGTAATCACCGATTCGAATACATCTTCCTGCCATTCGCTGTCGTTGGAAATATCGGTAAGGTAGGCCTCGACGTGCTGCAAAGGCCTGGCTATGACTATTGAGTACTCTATCTGCATGGTATCTTTTTTTCTTTTAGAACAGACGGAAAGGCGCAATAATTCCTTGTACATAAAGCCCGTACGGTTCAGGAAGCAGCATCGGAAATATTGAGGCCCAATCGCAGAACGGCATACGCTTCAAAGGACACTGCAAATTCCTTATTTTACTGCTCCCGGAGGGATACTATCGACTTCTTTCCGCCGATCACGTGATCTCTTGTCAACCGCTTATCAGGAAATACACCACTATGAGCATGCCGAAAACAATAATGCTGCTTGGCAGCGGAGAATTGGGAAAGGAATTTGTCATTGCCGCCAAACGGCTTGGGCAATACGTTATCGCGGTTGACAGCTACAACGACGCTCCGGCACAACAGGTTGCCGACGAACGGGAAGTGATCGATATGCTCGACGGCCTGGCGCTGGACGCCATTGTGGCAAAACATCGACCGGACATCATCGTGCCTGAAATCGAAGCCATCCGAACCGAGCGTTTCTACGACTACGAAAAGCAGGGGGTACAGGTCGTTCCCTCTGCCAGGGCAGCGAATTTCACCATGAACCGCAGGGCAATCCGCGACCTTGCAGCCAAAGAGCTGGGTTTGAGGACGGCGGACTACCGTTATGCATCCTCGCACAAGGAGCTCGAAAAGGCTGTCGGGGACATCGGTCTTCCCTCGGTGGTCAAACCGCTGATGAGCTCCTCGGGAAAAGGCCAGTCGATACTCAAACGCAGGGACGATATCAGGATTGCCTGGGACTATTCCCAAAGCGGCAAGAGAGGCGACAGTACGGAGGTGATTGTCGAATCGTTCGTGCCATTCCATACCGAGATCACCCTGCTGACGGTCACGCAGCAGAACGGACCGACGCTCTTCTGCCCTCCGATCGGACATCGGCAGGAACGGGGAGATTATCAGGAGAGCTGGCAGCCGTGTCTGATCGAAGAAAAACACCTGCAACACGCGCAGGAAATGGCCGACAAAGTAACCCGTTCGCTCGGCGGAGCCGGCCTCTGGGGCGTCGAGTTTTTTCTTGCCGACGACGGCCTGTATTTCTCGGAGCTTTCACCCCGCCCCCACGATACCGGTATGGTAACGCTCGCCGGGACACAGAACCTGTCGGAGTTCGAACTGCACGCCAGGGCGGTGCTGGGTCTGCCGATTCCTGAAATCCGCCTCCTGCGAGCCGGAGCCAGCGCAGTGATCCTGGCCGACAGGGACGGTCGAAACCCCTGCTTCTCCGGTCTGGAAGAGGCTCTTGCCGGTCCCGGCACCGACATCAGGATCTTCGGGAAACCCTCAGCACGACCGTACCGCCGCATGGGCGTCGCACTCGCATCGGCTGAGCCGGAAAGCGACGTCGATACCCTTAAACAACAAGCCCTTGCAAACGCCGCCAGGGTAAAGATTGTCTGCGACGAAGCGTAAGCGGATAACGACAAGAGCCGCACGAAAAATGCGGCTCCTGCAATACGGCGGGCCAGCACATCAACGAGCTGACAACCACTTATCGAGTTCGTCTGAAACAGGCCAGCGTCTCCACATGGCTGGTATGCGGGAACATATCGACCGGCTGAACCGCTTCAAGCCTGTAGTCCCACTGCAGTATCTCCTTGCCGTCCCGCGCAAGGTTGGCAGGATTGCAGCTGACGTAGACAATGATCTCCGGCTGGAGACGGAGCATGGTTTCAAGCGCTTTCGGGTGCATGCCTGCGCGAGGGGGATCGGTGACAATCACACGTGGCATACCGTACTGCTCCAGGGTCGGGACAAGGGTATGAAAATCTTTCAGATCGACCTGATAGAACGCCGCATTGTCAATGCCGTTCGACCTGGCATTATCGGCAGCATCGATTATCGAGCTCTCAACAACTTCGAGACCTACCGCCTGATGACAGCGCCCGGCAAGATAAAGGGTGATCGTCCCGGTACCGCAGTAGAGATCATAGACAATATCATCCTTTTTCAGCTCCGCCATGGTCATGATACCCTCGTAGAGCGCTTCGGCCTGACGGGTGTTGGTCTGGAAAAAAGAGTTGGCCGAGATCCGGAAGTGCAGGTCGCCGAGCCTTTCACGAATAGTCCCATCCCCGTAAACGAGATACTCTGTTTCTCCGGTTGCCACAGTATTTTTGCGTGTGGTCACATTATTGACGATGGTCATGCTCCGGCCCTTTAACCTTTCAAGCAGATGGTCACGATACGATGCCATCAGATCCCGGTCGTACCATGAGGTGACAATATTGACCATCAGCTGGTCATCCTCTTCACTGTAGCGTAGCATGAGGTTCCGCAGAAAACCGGTGTGTGCCCGTGCTGCGTAAGGCTCCAGCCCCCGCTCAAGCGCAAATTCCCTTGTCGCTGCCAGGGCTTCGTTCATCGATGGCTTTGCCAGATAGCAGGTATCGATTTCAAGCACTTTTTCGAAGTTGCCCGGTGCGTGAAACCCCAGAGCGAACTCTTTGGGTTTTTCCAGTGTCTCCAGGGAAAGCTCACAAGGCATCAGATAGCGCTTGCTGGAGCAGGAAAACTCGACCTTGTTGCGATAGTGAAAAACCTCCGGTGCGGGAAGGACGGGCTGAACCTCGATCTCGCGCATACCTCCGATATGCTCGAGGGCATCTGCCACTTTCTTTCTTTTATAGCTCAGTTGGGCGTCATAGCTGACATGCATCCATTTGCATCCTCCGCACACACCGAAAACGGGGCAGACCGGCTCAACCCTCTCTTCCGAAGGAACGAGCACTTCATCAAGAAGCGTTTCAAGATACCGCTGCTTCACTTTTGTCACTCTGGCCGATACCCTGTCTCCAACGGCAAGCATACCCCGCACAAAAACCCCTGCACCATTGTCAAGGGTACCGAAACACTGATCCTTCTCAGCTATATCTGAAATAGTAAGCTCGACCAGCTCACCTTTACGATAGATGTCGCGTAATGTCATATGGCATGGTTTCCTGTTAATCTTCTGTAAGCAATGCTGCCCCGAAAACACCTGCGCTGTCTCCAAGGTGCGGCCTGACGACAGGCGTGTTGAAAGATCCGTTAAAGACGTTCGCCTCGATACGATTGCGAACAGAGTCGCTATAGAGAGCCCTGATATTGCCGACCCCTCCGCCGATAATGATCATATCGGGATCAAGAACATTGATAACACTGCTGACCGCCCTGGCGAAATACTCCTGAAGGCGCACTATGGTCCGTCTCGATGCATCGTCGTCACCTGCAGCCTCAGCAATGGCTGCCAGCGCCCTCTCCTTTCCGGTAAGGCTCCGGTAATATCGTTCGAGGGCCGGACCGGAAATCACCGTTTCGACACAGCCCTGTCTGCCGCAGTAGCAGCGCTCTCCCTCCGGCAAGAGCTCATTGTGGCCCCACTCCCCGGCAATGCCGTGCGCTCCATGGTGCAATCTGCCGCCGCAGACGATCCCCCCGCCGACCCCTGTACCGAGAATGATACCGAAAACCGTCGCGTCGCTGCCGATCGACCGGCCTGCCCCCATCCGGTACTCGGCAAGAGCAAAACAGTTGGCATCGTTATCAACGACAACCTCCTGCCCAAGCAGCTCTTCGAGATCCCTGCGAAACGCTTTACCGTTCAGGCAGAGCGTATTGGAGTTTTTGATCACCCCCGTTCTCACGTCGATGGAACCCGGCGTACCGATGCCGATCCTCGCAGGAGGAACCGTTCCGCTTTCAGCTGCCATACGTCCGAGAAGCTCCCTGATACGCAGCAGAATGTGGCTGTAGCCCCTCGAAGCTTCGGTCGCAAGGCGAAGCCTGACAAGCGGGCGCAGGCTTTCATCAAGCACAACGCCTTCAATCTTTGTTCCGCCAAGATCAATCCCCCACAACTGCATCAGCCGTCCTCCCCGTCAGTTCATGGTTTTCATACCGTTCACCTGCACGACGTTCTTGATCACCCAGGAAAAAGCGAGATAGATAGCTCCTGAACAGAGTATGCCGATGAGAATGCCTGCCATGATATCTGAAGGATAGTGTACCCCGACATAGACTCGCGACAGAGCGACGAGAAGCGAATAGAGGAGCATGACAGCCGTAAAAACCTTCTCGACAGGAAGGCCTCTGCTGAAAAAAATCCAGATCATGGAACCGACAGCTGCGGCATTGGAAGCATGGGAGGATGCAAAGGAAAAGGATCTGGTCTGATCGATAAGCAGCCGGCACTCGTCGATGGTGAAACAGGGCCGCGTTCGCTGGACAAGCGGTTTAAGCACACCCGAGGTGATCCAGTCCGAACAGCCGACAGCGAGCAGCGTAAGAAGCAGAATCGCCACGCCCCCCTTGCCTCTCATCACCACCATAAACAGCGCTGCCAGGACAAAAATATGTCCTGACAGCTTCGGTTTGGTGAGAAACACCATGAGATCATCAGCAGCCGGATGAACCAGATGAAGGTTCAGGAGCTGAAACAGCCAGGTATCGACCTGCTGCAACCATTCCATAGGTACCTGTCTTAACGCTTTCTGGCGTTCTTTTTCTTTTTCGGCGCTTTTGCCGGAGTTGCGACAGCAGGAGCGATCGCAGGAAGATCATCGGCAGAGGAAGTCTTGTTGATATACCAGGTCTGGGCGATACTGAAAACGTTGAACATCAGATAGTATAAACCGAGACCTGCCGGCATGTTATTGAAAAACAGCAGCATCATGACGGGGAAAAGATACATCATCACCTTCATCTGATCATTCGTCTGTGCAGCAGGGGTGATTTTCTGCTGCAGGTAGACAGCAACAGCCATCAGGATCGGAAAAAGCGCTATATGATCGCCGTAGAGCGGCACACTGAAACCGAAATCAAGGATGGAATCAGGAAGCGAAAGATCTTTTGCCCAGAGAAAACCGTGCTGGCGAAGCTGAATGGATGAACGAAAAACGTAGAACATCGCAAAGAGCAGAGGCATCTGAAGCACGACCGGAAGACAGCCGCCAAGCGGGTTTACCCCGGCCTCCTTGTAGATCCTTCCCAGTTCGCTCTGCAACTTGGCAGGATTATCCTTGTACTTCTCCTGAATCTCCTTCATCATCGGCTGAAGAGCGGCCATTTTCTTCATCGACTTCGTCGAAGCCATGGTCAGCGGATAGGTAACCAGCTTGATAAGCACGGCGAAAATAATGATAATCAGACCGTAGTTGCCGATGATCTTGTTGAGAAGATTGAAAATCGGCAGGATGATATATTCAGCAAAAGGCCTTGTCAGCCAGTCCCAGCCGAAATCCATGATTTTCTCAAGATTGACGCCAAGAGCTTTGATGGTATTGTAATCAATCGGACCGACATACAGTCGGACCGACTCATGAAAAGACGGCTCGTCTGAAGGGACCCTGAACTTCAGCGCGGTCATATAATCTTCAAAAGGCTCACCGGCAAGCCGCTCTCCCGAAAGGTACACTCCCTCGGTCTCCGATGAGGGGATGAGCGCGGCTACAAAATATTTTGTTCTCGCGGCTACCCATCCGGCGACGCCGGACTGCTCCTCGCGATATGATCTGGACTGGTCTGAAGCATCGAGCTTCAAAAGCCCGCCCCCCATATATGCAGATGCCCAGGAATTATGCAGTTCGTCTTCATTGTTTTTCTCGGAATGAACAAGACCGCCATCCCACTGAAGCTGGAATTCATTGCCGGCAAGTTCGGTAGCGAAACCGTTCATGCCGATATCGTAACCGATCGCGTAACTGTCGCCTGAAAACGTATAGGTGATAACAATATTTTTGTCGGGAGCAACGTCAAGACGATACTTCACGGTAAACTGGTTTTCACCGCTGATCGAGACGGCACTGTCGGTAACTGCCGTCGAAAAATAGAGATCACGCGTATCGATCTGCTTGCCGGCCTGTGTCAGGAAAAACAGGGAGAGTGCTCCACTGTCGTTCTTGCGAATAAGATCGAACTGCTCTCGCCCTGAATCGAGATGCTGCTTCAGAACCATCGATTTCAATGTAGCTCCCCGACTCGAAAGCACAGCTTTGAAATACTCGTTTTCGACAGTAAGCAGCTTCTCCTCGCCGTCGGAAAGCCCTGAAAATTCGCCATACGATTCGAGCTGCACCTCACGTCCCGCTACCGGGGCAGAGGGACCGCCAAGCCGGGATTCATCCTCCAGCAAAGAGACTGCCGGCTTGTCGATATCCTGAAGCGGCTTGTTTTCAGGAGCCATGAACTGCATCCAAACTATCATGATCAACGCGATCAAGACAAGTCCGATCACTGAATTTCTATCCATTATCTCTTTTTTTAGAATTTGAGGTATTGCCGGCCAAAGGAACGGGATCATATCCCCCTTTGGAAAAAGGATTGCAGCGAAGAACCCGCCATACAGTCAGATAAAGAGCATAAAAGAAATTATGCCGCTCGAATGCATTAATGGCGTATCGTGAACACGTTGGGTGAAATCGACAGGAGGGCCCTGTTAAAGGAGAAATATAGGAACGGTAAAACGTTATCAGGAAAATAGGGACCGAATTAACGACCTTCCAGAAAGAATTGAGTTTCATGATGCTCATTTATCTCTAAAACAGCCTGGCTGCCGGAGCGACCGGTTAGCAGTACAGACACCTCAGGGACTCCGCTTCATCTGCACACCTGCCTCCTCATTGCCTCAAGCAGCCGTTTTACTTCTTTTCTGAACCTGTCTGCCGACGGCATAGATCTCGCTCGTCCGGTATAGATTAAAGCAATACAAAGCGCATGTCCATCGTTCTCCACAAGAGATTCTGCACAATCGACTGCCTCAGCCTTTTCATGCCGGTACGCTTCTCTCATCAACCGCTTGATCCGGTTACGGTCAACAGCGGAAGGTACATTTTTTTTTCCGGCAACAAACAACACGTGCGGTATGCCCCGACGGCACGAAAGCCCCTCAAGACTGAGCGAAGCGAAGACAATTCTGAGAAATTCGCCTTTGAGGCTGCTACCGGAATCAAAAAGCTCTGAAACAGCTTTCCTGCCTCTGAGAATTTCATATTTCCGCAGGGTATTGCGATCACTGTTTTCCAAAACCTGTGCGACGATTCATGACATTCCTGCGATACGGTAAACCCGGCACTGCAGAAAAACGGCGCCTCACTTACGGCTTGCGCGTTCCCATTGCGCTGCTGACAGTCAGTGCGTGACGACCTTTTGCCCGACGGGAAGCAAGAACCCTGCGTCCGTTTTTGGTTGCCATACGCGCTCTGAAACCGTGCTTATTACGTCTTTTTCTGTTATGCGGCTGAAAAGTCCTTTTCATGATGGAACACTCCTCTCTATACGCTGATTATTATTCAAAATACAGGACCTGTAATGTATAGCATTCAACAATTAAATCCAAAAACAAAGATCTGCAATCCGAACCGGAAGTAACACATCCACACTATCAACAAGAACCCTTGTCCACAGTGTGGATAACTTGTGGACAAAAAAATTCATCCCCGCGAAAGGCGCATAAAACCTGCATCAAACTTTTTTCAACACCTGTGGACAAAGTGACAGAGTAAAACAAATAAATCCAAATTTAAAAACAAGTTAAACTGTTGATAACTTATGTTGAGTTTCTGTTACAATTCATCCTTTTTTTTAGCCAGGGTAATTATTTTTTATCCACCTAAAACTGTAACTTGTGCACATCGGATGTTGATGATTTACTCTTGAGCCTGTTTTTTCACGTTTCAAATCGCAATTTTTCATGCCCCATATGCCTTCCGAAGAAACTCTTCACAAGCGCCCTGACGCTCACCCTGTTAAAGCTGGATTTGCACAGAAAGTATGGGACGCCTGTCTGGAAATTATTAAAGGAAAAATCAACAATCAGGCCTTTAAAACCTGGTTTACCCCTATTACGCCGCTCAACTTTTCAGATAATGAACTTACGATCGAGGTTCCAAGCCAGTTTTTTTATGAATGGATCGAAGAAAATTATTCCCGTTTCGTCAAGGAGGCTCTGAAAGAGATTATCGGAGCAGAAGGAAAACTGATGTACTCGATTGTGATGGATAAATCTCAGGGACATCCGGTAACCATCGAACTGCCTCATCAGAACTTTGCAAAGTCATCCGAACCTCCTGCGTGTGAAAGAGAAGACCCGCCGCAATCTCCAGACAGAGAGCGGTTCGAAAAAAATCGACTGAAATTTGAAAGCCATCTTAATCCTAAATACACGTTTTCCAGTCTTATCAGAGGCGATTGCAACTCTCTTGCGTTCGCCGCTTCGAAATCAGTAGCGCAGAATCCCGGCCAGAACGCATTCAACCCACTGGTCATTTATGGCGGTGTGGGATTAGGTAAAACCCATATGATGCAGGCAATCGGCAATCAGGTCAGAGAAAACTGCATTTCGGAATATGTGCTTTACGTTTCAAGTGAAAAATTTGCCATAGACTTTGTCAATGCCATTCAAAACGGCAAAATTCAGGAATTTTCATCCTTTTATCGTACGATTGACGTCCTGATCATCGATGATATCCAGTTTTTTGCCGGTAAAGAGAAGACACAGGAGGAAATTTTTCACATTTTCAATACCCTTCACCAGTCAAACAAGCAGATAATTCTCTCTTCAGACCGTCCGATCAAAGAGATAAAGGGCATTGAAGACCGACTCATTTCCCGCTTTAACTGGGGACTTTCTGTTGACCTTCAGCCTCCGGATTACGAAACAAGAAAAGCCATCATTCAAAGCAAGCTCCAGCAAAACGGGGTAAATCTCGACAGCACGATCGTCGATTTTATCGCCACAAACGTAACCCAGAACGTCAGAGAACTCGAGGGCTGTATCGTCAAGCTGCTTGCCGCCCACTCTCTTTTTAACCAGGAGATCGATCTTGCGTTCACCAAATCGACACTGAAAGATATTATCCGGATTCAGTCGAAGCAGCTGACCCTTGAAACTATTGAAAAAGCGGTTTGCTCATATTTTTCAATTACCCCGAACGATCTCAAAGGAAAATCCAAGAAAAAAGAAATCGCTACCGGAAGACAGGTTGCCATGTACCTCGGAAAAGAACTCACCGACTCATCGCTTAAAACCATAGGTCTGCACTTTGGCGGAAGGGATCATTCAACGGTTATTCACGGCTGCAGTACGGTCAGCAAAAAAATGGAGCAATCGATGGAAATACGCAATACGATCGAAGAGCTGAAAAAACGAATTGAAATCATGTCCATGTAATGTGCATAACCTGTCGATAATCTGTTCAGTACAGTGACTGTCACCAACAATTCATCAACAGGTGCAGGAGATACAGAAAGGAGCAATCTTGACAAGTGCCGGTTAACCAAGAATCCATCAACAACATATCAACACAGAAAAAAGACAGTGTCGATCCAACAAGAGATTAAAAAATAATACCTTACCAGTTAAATATTGAAACTGTCAAGATTTCCACACACTCAACAACAACAACAACCTTAATACATAAATAATATTAATTGTAAAGGACGATGAAATTCTCAACCTCGATTAAGCATTTTCAGGATGCGGTCAATAAAGTTACGCAGGCAATTCCGGCAAAAGCTCTTGATCCCAGGTATGAAAACCTGCACCTGTTTCTGGATAACGGATCTCTGACACTGTATGCTACAGACGGTGAAATTTCCATTACAGCAAAAACCGGGGTTGAATCGACAGAGCAGGGAAGTTTCGGGATGAAAGCCAGAACGATTCTTGAGTTCCTGAGGAGTATGTACGATACTGCCGTGACATTCTCTATTGAACGGCAGCAATTAAGCGATCAGGGACTTGTCGATATTGCTACGGATAAGGGTCGCTACAGGATTCCGTGTTCTTTCGAAAGCAAACAGGAAAAAAAAGACAAAGCATTTGACCTGGAATTAACGCTTCCATCTGCCGACTTGCTTGACATCATACAGAAAACCATTTTTGCCTGTAGTGTGGATGGTATGCGACCGGCTATGATGGGTGTATTGATGGAACTTGAAAATAACAAGATAACAGCTGTTTCTACTGACGGCCACAGACTGGTTCGCTGCATTAAAACCTGTCAATCAGGTATTGAAACAAAAAAACGTATTGTTATTCCGGCAAGAGTGCTTTCAATACTTCAGAAACTGGCTCATGATGAAATCGTTACTCTTTCGATTGACGCAGCCAATAATTCCATACGTTTTACATTTCCTGACCTGATTCTCGATGCTGCCCTTATTGTCGAACAGTATCCAAACTATGAAGCTGTTATTCCGCTTGACAATGAAAAAATTGTATCGATTAACCGCTCAACACTGTATGATTCTGTCAGACGCGTAGGAAAGTTCTCAAGCATAGGGGATATCAGAATTTCCATTGCCGGTTCCATGATGACGCTTATGGCTGAAAATACGAACGAAGGTGAATCGGCTAAAGAGGATATCGCCTGTGTTTTCAATGGTGAAGATCTTGTTATAGGGTTCAATTCTAAATTTATTGAAGCTGCCCTTGCTCATATCGAAACAGATACGATTACTATGGAGCTGAGCAGTCCGACAACAGCAGTCATTCTTAAACCGGACAAGGAAGATGAGCATGAAAACCTGATTATTCTTGTCATGCCGGTCCGCATCAATAACTGACCGGCGGAGCACCTGATTGCGACTTGATGACATAAGGATTCAGAACTTCAGAAAGCATCGTGAACTTGCACTGTCGCCTTCTGAAGGCATAAATCTTATTTTTGGATCTAATGGATCGGGAAAAACCAATATTCTTGAAGCGATCCATTATTGCGCCCTGGCCAAAGGATTTAATCGCACTACCGACAGGGAATGCACTCATTTTGCAGCAGAATCGTTTCTGCTGCACAGTGTTTTTACCGATGATATCGATCACGAATACAGGATTCAGGTTCAATTTTCGAACAACACCGGAAAAAATATCTCTGTCAATAACAGTGACCTGATCCGGTTTTCAGATCTAATCGGACTCATACCCTGTGTGACATTTTCACCTTCTGAACTATCGATTGTCTATGGGTCCCCTCAGGAAAGAAGGCGATTTCTTGATACTGCCCTTTGTCAGTTAAGCAAGCCCTATCTGGAGAAACTGCTTCAGTATCGCAGAATTCTTCAGCAGCGAAATGCTTTGCTCGCCACATTTTCCAATCGGTCACATCCAGCTCCCGACCGTCAGATCTGGACAGAACTTCTTGCAGAATCAGCAGCGTCTATTATGAAAGACCGGCTGGATTTTCTTGGATCCTTTGAGCCGTACTTTCGAGATGCCTACAGAGGACTCGATCAGCATGAAATTCCTGGATTGAGCTATCGTTCATCGCCTGGCAGGCTGCTTTCTTCTTCGGACTATTCAGTTATACTCGATAATCTGCTTCGCCGATTCAGCGAGGTTGCATATCAGGAAGATGCGAGAAAACAAACCCTGCTTGGTCCTCATCGTGATGACATTCATTTTTATTTGAATGATTATGATGTAAAAAAGTATGCTTCTCAAGGTCAGATGAGGACTTTTTTGATTGCATTGAAAATTGCACTCCAGCGATTTCTGGTTGATAATAAAGGCGAGCGGTCAATTTTTCTTCTTGATGATATTTTTAGTGAACTTGATCAGAAAAGGGTTCATAATATTCTGGAGATGATTGAAGAATTCGGACAGGCTTTTATTACCGCAACACAAAAAACAGGAATATCATTTCTTCATGAGATATCGATTCAAGATATACTGTAAGTCCATCATGGCATTGAAATATGGGCGTTAAACCACCACGAAAACTTGAAGCTATCGTTCAGGAGATCTGTCATGATCTCGGTATGGATGAAGCATATGAGCAGCACCGGACGATCAAGGCCTGGCCGGAAGTAGTCGGACTGGCTGTTGCAAGGGTGTCGAAGGTCAGGTATTGTAAAAGCGGAGTTCTCTATGTCCGGGTATTGAATCCGTCATGGAGAAATGAATTGCATTTTCAGAAGAGAACAATTATTGAGAAGCTCAATAATTTTATAGGAAAGGAGATTGTTCGGGATATCGTTTTTCAATGATTCATGCAGGGTATCAGTATACTGATACCCTGTGTTCAGGCACAAAAAAAAGGGGCATCGTGCCCCTTTTTTTTGTGCCTGAACTTGTTTATATGTCACATACAAGCTTGTTTTTTTCTATCAGTGCCTCAGCGAATTCACGACCAAAATCAATACATTCCTGCAGTTCTTTTTCATGCGGTTTGAATTTCACTTTCATGTTTTTTTCAAAAACTTTCAGCTTGAGATTGGTGAAATTCGTTTCAATGATTTTAGTACTCTCACCGCTCCAGCCATATGATCCGAAGGCAGCACTCAGTTTCCCCCGGTCGCGTATCGGATTGACAGCCGCAAAAAACTGGTAGATTTGCGGAACGATATTCTGGTTGATGGTCGGGGAACCGACAATCAGCGCTGTACTGTGAGCAATTTTTTCTTCGATTTTGGAAAAATGCATGGTTTCTATATCACATACATCGACATTGAAGTTACAAGCCGGCCGTATGCCCTCAGCAATTTTTTCTGCCATAACCGATGTGTTTTCATACGCTGAAACGTAGGCAATCAGGATATTTTTTTCATTCGGCAGTGCAATGGCTCCCTGGGCATATTTTTTAGACAGTGCAACATATTTTTCCCAGTCCGTGCGCAGGATCGGTCCGTGACCAGGGCAGATAACCTTGATATCGAGAGGTTTTATCCGTTCGATAGCATCCAGCATGTATTTGCTGAATGGTCTGAGAATCGCATCGAAATAATAGGTGAAAGCATCGTCGAAATCGCCTGCAAGATCATCATACATGGCTTCATTGCAGTAATGGCAACCGAAAGAGTCGCAGGTGAACAGAACCTTATCCTCTTCGACCCAGGTGTAAATACTGTCAGGCCAGTGCAGATTGAGTGCATTGATGAAACGCAGTGTTTTGTTTCCGAGGTCCAGAGTATCGCCGTCCTTTACGGTAAGTGATTTGAATTCTTTGCCGACCAGGTCATGGAGAAACTTGATTGCGTTTGCGCTGCCTACAACAGTTGCATTCGGAGCCAGTTCGAGAAGATTTCCTATGTTGCCTGAATGATCCGGTTCTGTATGGTCAACGATGATGTACTCGATTTCAGATGGATCCGTAACTTGTTTTATTTTTTCTATATACGTTGGCCAGAACCGTGCTTTTGTCGTTTCGACTACCGCTTTTTTTTCAGCGTTGATAAAATAGGAGTTGTACGTTGTTCCATACTTTGTCTCCATGACTATATCAAATGTCACCAGCCCGGGGTCGAGAACCCCGATCCAGGTTATATCATCGGTTACCGGGAGTACTTTATGGTCTGTCATGATAGCCTGCCTGCCTGTTTAATGATTGATTGTTGTTTTTCGTTCGGTTATCGTATACATACAGCGATTGTCTCCATAAAGTTCCGTACAGGAAGCTTAAGGGGAATTAAATCTTATTTTTTATTGTTATTTGTTTTTTTTGAGTTTATCTGATTATGATTATTCTGTTTATTACCTTATTTATTAAGGTTTTTGTTTATTAAAAAGGTATCTCTTCATCAGTATCAGTATTTGTTTCCCTGTGTCGAATTTCACGTATGATCTCTATTCCTTCAGGTGAAAAGGAGAAGAGTGTATCTGAGGAAAAAATTGCGCTGAAATCCTGGGGCTTGAAAAAAGGCAGAAATTTCTGGGCATATTCGTCAAGCCTTTTCAGATAGAATTGTGTGTTTTCATCAGGAGAATTTTTATTCCATTCCCCTGCTGTCCTGCCTTTTTCGTAATGATTGCTCTGCATACCGCTACCCGAGACATAGTAGGTTATTCGGTCACCTTTGCTGACGTCAATCCCTTTGCGGAGAGCCAGTTCATACGTTATTGTCCTGGACCGTTTTCCTGATGCAATATCGGTACGGTATTGTTCGATTGACTGTTTCATGGATTCTGTTTTCGCAAAATCTTCAACGCACCAGTCATGATGAAGTATTTTCTCTTTCCATGTAACGTAGAGATCGTGAAGTCCCTGAACATCCTCCTCGAGCAGTCTGCGGAATCCTTCCCTGACAAATTCCCGTCCGAATTTTTCTCCGCTTCTACTGACAAGTGAGGATCCTTTCAGTTGCATTGTGCCATCATAGTGCAGCAGCGCGTAGTTCTTTTTCAGGTAGGATATCATTTTTCTATACCTTCCATCATACCCGATAACAATGCCTTGAGGCATGACCGAAGAAACTTCTCTGACAAGATTCTTTTCATCTTCTGCTGTGGTAATATGAGGCGGGGGAATAAAGAGAATTCCATCTGTATCGACTTCAATGACGTGAGATCCGCGTGATTCAAACTCCCGAATCATCTGTCTTGCTATTTCCTGACCGGTCGTTGTAACTCTGTCTGCTTCTTCATAGTCGTTGAATATTCCTGCACTGAATCCAAGATAACCGTACATTGCATTGATAACAATTTTAAACGACGACTGCATAGCGTCAAGGTTATCAGCGCGCTGTCCATTTCCCTTTTTCCGTTCTTCAATCCCTCTGTTTTTTGCTGCAAATCGTAAATCCTTCAGATTTGAAAGAATTGCAGGAAATATTTTTCGTTCATCGCTTTTTGGACAGATGTTGTAAGCAAGCATAATCGATGGATAGAGCGATTCAACATCAGCATAGACTATCGGACCGAGAATGCCCTGAAGAAAGACCTCGGTATATCCGCCGCTATGCTGCTGTCCGTTTTCCGGCCGGGGGAGCGAATGTTTTTCTTTAAGATATTCCCTCACGAGCAGCGCTTCTATTTTTCCCGCAGGCCCCGATCTTGAGCATTGATCATAGCTGAAAGGGATCATCTGCGTCATGTAGAAGTTGCTCCCGGAAAGCATAGAAGCAATCTCCCGTGTTTCTCTGACATCGTCAAGCGCATAGTCAAAAAGCCTTTCCGGATTATTATCCCAGAGGTCAGCTATATCTGAATAGTCGATATAGACCCTGTTTTCACGAGCAACGCCAAAGAATTTTGCAGCAGCTTTCAACCCGTATCCCGGCATGGCTCTTTTCGATACATCGAAACTCTGAACAAGAAACCAGGTGTCGATAACATGGCGTCCGGCGATATCGAAAAACATGTAATCGATTGAGCGTTCAGCAAATCGTATACTTGCAGGGTATGATCTCGGTAGAGAATGATCACGTCCTATTCTGAATTCAATACCGTTTAATTCACAGCGTTTTTGCAGATATGGGAGGTCAAATCTGAAGATATTGTGCCCCTCAATAACATCCGGATTTTTTTCCTGTATCGTTGCTATGAGTTCTGTAAGGAGTTCTTTTTCTGTTCTTCCGTGAGCATGCATGACTTTTTCCCATCCACGGCTATCACTCAGCGAGACGATAATGATGGGGTCTTTGCCGATTTCAATCTTTGAGCTTTTCCCTGACTCGGGTTTGAAATATGTTTCTATATCGAGCTGCATCCTGTACAGATCCTCGAAAATCATTCCTTTGAACATTGTTTTTCCTGACTGCATCAGGTATTGAGTCACAGCGTCACCTTTATTGTAGACAAGATGTGTTTTCCGGAAGATCGTCGATCCGTTTTCACTGGTATCATCCTGCACAGTTGTTCTGGACTGGATGTGTTCAAATGCTGCCCGGTAGTTCCCCCAGCTTCTGAAAATGGCAAGATACTGATAGAAATTACTTCCCTGGAGCCTGATCAGCCAGAACTTTTCATTGTCCGTAGGTATGAATTCGTTCAGAAGGGCGCTGTCAGAGAGAAAGAAGTATGGAAAAAATGCTTCGTCCCTCCACGTTGTCTCCTGTTGTCCTGTTCGCGAATAGACTCGTATGGTGCTGTCAGACTGCTGATGTGCCCCCACAATGCATTCTTCGGTATCTTTTCCAAAAAGCAGTGCGTTATCGTGTTGTATTTTGTCGAGCATCCCTGTCGTCATTAATTCGATTGACCTTCTGTTACCTGTACCCGCTCATACAATGAATGTTTCACGTGAAACATTCATTGTATGTTACCGTCCTATTTTAACCATAAGAACTGATATATCTGCAGGTGTAACGCCAAGTATTCTTGAAGCCTGCCCTATGGTTGAGGGTTGGTGGCGCATAAGTTTTTCTCTTCCCTCGTTCGAAAGTCCCTTTATGGTACTGTAGTCAAATACTCGCGGGATGATATGGTCTTCGAGACGCGAGATTTTTTCTGCAACGAGCTGCTCCCGCCTGATGTACCCTTCATATTTGATATCGATTTCGACCTGTTCGTGAACGTCCCGATCCCGGCTCAGTGTAAAAACTTCTTCACGTAGTTGATTATCTGCATCCAGTATATTTTCAAGAGATATATGCGGACGCTTAAGCAGGTTCAGGGCACGTATGCTCTCACTGGCTGGGCCCGATTCGCATGTTTTCCCGAGCCGTTGCAGGGTTTGCGGTGAGATTCTGAATTGCTGCAGGAGTCGGGTGATCGCGCTGATTGCCTTTTCCTTGGCTGTGAGCCTTTCCAGTGCATCGCTGTTGTGCAATCCGCAGGCATAACCGTGGTGGGTGAGCCGCCGGTCGGCATTGTCCTGCCTCAGAATGATGCGGTGTTCCGCTGAAGATGTGAACATGCGATACGGCTCTGTTGTTTCCTTGGTGATGAGATCATCGATCAGGACGCCTATATAGGCTTCTGACCTTTTGAGTATAAGCGGAGCTTTTCCTGCTGATTTCAGGGCTGCATTAATTCCAGCCATCAGTCCCTGTGCGGCAGCTTCTTCATAGCCTGATGTCCCGTTGATCTGGCCAGTGAAGTACAGATTCTCAACAGATTTGGTTTCCATGGTCGGGTGTAGCTGCCATGGAAAGAAGTAGTCGTATTCAATCGCGTATCCCGGTCTTATGATCGTGACGTTTTCAAGTCCCGGGATAGTCCGCATTGCTTTGATCTGTATATCTTCTGGTAATGATGTCGAGAATCCGTTGACATACATTTCGTTTGTATCGAAACCCTCAGGTTCAAGAAATATGTGATGGCTTGTTCTTTCTTTGAATCGAAAGATTTTATCCTCAATTGATGGGCAGTATCTCGGGCCTACCCCCTGTACTTTTCCCGAGAACAGCGGGGAGCGATCAAAGCCTGTTTCAAGTATTCTGTGCGTTTCTTCTGTTGTTGATGTAAGGTAACAGCTGAGCTGCTCTTTCCTGCAGGGAGCTGTCGAGTAGGAGAAACGAACCGGCTCTGTGTCCCCGGGCTGTTCCGTTACTTTTGAGTAGTCGACACTTCTCCTGTCTATCCTTGCTGGAGTTCCTGTTTTCAGTCTTCCTGTTTTGAATCCCAGGCGGACAAGGTTTTCGGTGAGGTCCCTAACTGGTGGCTCTGCGATGGTTCTGCCTCCTGGAAAATGTTTCATCCCGATATGGATGAGGCCGTTCAGGAATGTGCCGCATGCCAGAATCACAAACCGGCACCCGATAACCCTTCCGGTGCTGATGACTGCTCCTGTGCAGGTATTGTTTTCGGTTTGAATATCAATGACGGTATCCTGCAGCAGGTCGATATTTTTTTCACGCTCAATCGTCTTGCGCATGTAAATTGTGTACTCGTTCCGATCCGCCTGTGCCCTCGGCGAGTGCATGGCCGGGCCTTTGCTTCTGTTGAGCATGCGGAACTGAATTCCTGTTGCGTCAATGGCTTTGCCCATTTCTCCTCCGAGGGCGTCGATTTCCCGTGTGATCTGTCCTTTTGCTACTCCGCCGATAGCTGGATTGCAACTCATTCTTGCTATTGATGTAAGGTCTGAGGTAACGAGCAGGCATTTGCAGCCCATTCGTGCTGCTGCCAGTACAGCTTCGCAGCCTGCGTGCCCGGCCCCGGCAACGATGATATCATACATAGCGTCTTCTGCCTTGATGTTTCACGTGAAACATTGTTTCTGAGATAGGGTCGTTCGGTATGTCCATTGTGTTGCTGCTGTTTATGAGAATGGTCTGGAGTAATAAAAGTGTATTATGTTTGAGTGTAACCGGGGTATGAAGATACGAACCTGAAGGTATCGTTTCAAGAGTCGGTACTTTCGGCGTGTAGCTGTTTTCTGGTTATTGTCCGGGCGTCGGGAATTCCTGTGTTGATCATTACTGTATTTTATTGGTATATTTTTATTGTATGCTTTTTTTTGTCATCAGTGCGGGGAGGGGTAAAAAAATTTGTCTGATCCGCATAAAATTGTTATATAACTATATGCTTATATAAAAAGCCAGTTGTATTTTAGTGCCCGTAAGCAGAGCTGAAATTTCAGTCTGTTTATCAATCCCGTATTCCAATCAGTACTATGAATAGAAGAGTCTTTCTCAGGTATGCCCTTCTTGGTGGAGCAGCCTTGTCGGTTCTTCCTCTGGATCTTATGGCCGCATGGCAGAAAACGTCCTTTACCGATGCAGGGTTCATTCAGGCAATGAAGAATAATTTCGGAACGACCTCCGTGCCGCTTAGCGACAAGATAACCATTGTCGCTCCTCCTGCGGCAACAAACAGCGCTATGGTCCCTGTAGAGGTTTCTACAACGCTCAAAGCGGACCAGATATTTTTGCTTGTTGAGAAAAATCTTACCCCTCTGGCCTACAAAATCGATCTTCATGGTCCGATGTTGCCGTATTTCAATATCAGGATCAAGATGAAGGAGAGTTCCGCTGTCCATGCCATTGTCCGTTCGGGACAGAAGTATTACAGGGCTACTGTTGATGTTGCTGTTACAGCCCAGGCCTGTTAATCTGATCGTAAAAAACGTCATTATGAGTGTTCAAGTCAGAATCGTTGCCACTGAAGCAGCTGGTGTCGTTACCGCCAAGGTGATCGTTCCTCACCCGAATGAGTCTGGACGGCGGAAGGATGAGCTCGGAAATCTTGTCCCGGCGCATTTTGTCACCGAAGCACAGGGGCGCCTGAACGGCGTTGCATTGTTTGAGATGCAGTTGGGGCCGTCAGTGTCCAAAAATCCTTTTCTTCAGTTTCGATTTAAAGGAAAAAAGGGTGATAAGCTCAATGTTGTATTGCTTGATAACAAGCAGAATTCATTTGAGGCAGAAACCGTCGTCAAATGAGTCGGGATTCTGCCACACTGATGACTGCTCAATTTTAAAACAAGGAGAATAGACCATGTCTGAAAAAATTGCTTCATGGCTTGCGGCCGGATTGATCGGTGCCGCGGCTCTCTCCGGATGTAGCGCTGACAATGCTGAAAAAAAAGGCAGTTCTGCAGAACAGGCTGCTGTTCAGGTTTCGGATGACTTCAATCCTCGCGGCCAGATTCTTGCGCTTTCCTGTGCATCCTGTCATGGAACTGACGGAAAGAGTTCCGGTATTATGCCCGGTTTTTACGGAAAATCACAGGTGTACCTGGAAAGTGCCCTGAAGCAGTTTAAGAATGATGAGCGTTATTCAACGGTTATGGGCCGGCACGCAAAAGGCTATACCGATGAAGAAATCAAGCTCATTGCCGAATATTTCGGATGGGCATGTCAGCAATCAACAAACTAAGAGGGGAGGAAAGAACATGAGCCATACAATCACACGCAGAGGTTTTAACAAGCTTATTCTTTCGGGTATTGCCGGTTCGTCCCTTGCGGTCTTCGGCGGTGCCACTCCTCTTTTTGCCAATCAGAAGAGAGTTGTTGTCGTAGGCGGGGGATTCGGCGGTGCTTCAGCGGCAAAGTATATCAGAAAACTTGATCCCTCTATTGCGGTTACCCTGATTGAGCCGAACAGCACGTTCTATACCTGTCCTTTCAGTAACTGGGTTATGGGCGGATTGAAAGAGATGAAAGATATTGCCCAGACATTCGATGTGCTGAAGAACAAATACAGTGTCGATGTGATTCATGATACCGTAACGGAGATCGATCCGGTAAATCACAGCGTCAGGCTTCAGGGAGGCAAAGAGATTAAGTACGACCGTCTCATTGTGTCTCCGGGCATTGACTTTAATTATGACGCAATTGAAGGATACAGCGAGGAGGTATCAAACACGAAGATGCCGCATGCCTACAAGGCCGGTCCCCAGACCGAGCTGATCACCAGGCAGCTCAGGGAGATGAAAGATGGAGATAATGTCCTGATCAGCTCTCCCGGCAATCCGTTCCGTTGTCCTCCCGGACCCTACGAAAGGGCAAGTCTCATCGCTCATTTTCTGAAAAAGAATAAGCCCGGTTCAAAAGTCATCATTCTTGATGACAAGGAGAAGTTTTCCAAACAGGGGCTTTTTATGAAAGGCTGGGAGCGCCTGTACGGCGATATCATTGAATGGCGGGCAGGTTCGATGGGAGGCAAGATAACGGCGGTTGATCCGGCAGCAATGACGGTTGAGACGGAATTCGGTCCCGAAAAAGGCGGTGTCATCAATGTTATTCCTCCGCAGATGGCAGGAAAGATTGCCCGCGATGCCGGTCTGACCGATTCCAGCGGCTGGTGCCCGGTCAATCCGATTACCTTTGAGTCGACGATCCATCCCGGAATTCACGTGATCGGCGATGCCTGTATTGCAGGAGCTATGCCAAAATCCGGTTTTGCTGCAAGCAGTCAGGGTAAGGTGACCGCAGCGGGAATTATCCGGCTGATGCAGGGGAAAGTTCCTGCTCCGCCCTCGCTCGTCAATACTTGTTACAGTCTTGTGGCTCCTGGATATGCCATTTCGGTTGCGGCAGTCTACAAGCTTACCAGTGACGGTATCGTCAGTATCCAGGGCGCAGGGGGTCTTACGCCGATGGACGCGGATGACGATCAGCTCAGCGAAGAGGCTACCTACGCCAGAGGCTGGTACAAAAATATTTCCCAGGATATCTGGGGATGATCCAGAAGCAGCACTGCAAAAGAACCCGGCATTACCGCCGGGTTTTTTTGTCGTTGTTTTTTCTGACTGTTCAACGGGCCGGGATCAGGTGTGTCTGATTGTTAATCATACCCCGGTTTTATATATTGGCTGAATTGTATCAATCGTCAGCAAAGTCTATGCATTTATGAAAAATAACCGGTTTACAGGTATTCTGATCGTGGCGCTCACCGCGCTGGCAATGTGGTCGCTCTGGCCGACATATCAGGAGTACTCTTTCAATAAAAAGCTCAAGCAGTTTACGACGGCTGAAGATAGTCTGAAATTCGTTCAGGAGCATCGTCAGGCGCTCGATAATGCGGCTGAAAAAAGCCTCAAACTGGGGCTTGATCTCAAAGGTGGCATGTACCTTGTCCTCGAGGTGGACCTGATCGATCTGATCGACCAGCGAGCATGGAACAAGGACCAGACGTTTCGGGATATTCTCGCAGCGGTGAAGGAGAAGGCTTCCGGGGTCAATACAGGCATTATCGATCTTCTGGCTGCTGAATTCCGAAGCAACGGTATCCGGATGAGCCGCTATTTTTACGAGGTCCGTGACAGCGATGAAGAGGTGATCGTCAAACTTCGCAAGGAGGCCCAGGATGCGCTTGCACGAGCACGGGAGGTTATCCGTAACAGGGTTGATCAGTATGGTGTTGCCGAGCCTGTCATCCAGACCCAGGGCGCACGCAGAATTATTGTCGCTCTTCCCGGGGTTTCCGATCAGGAACGTGTGCGAAAACTCCTCAAGGGCACGGCAAAGCTTGAGTTCAAGCTGGTCAGGGACCGCGAGGCTATGGTCGCTGCGCTTGAGCGGATCAACAAGCGTCTGGCGGAACGTGAAGCCTCTCTTTCAGACAACGCCGATGTTGCGGCCGATGCCAATCCTCTCTACAAGCATATCGTGGTCATGGACAACGGGAGGGCCTATGTGCCGGAATATTCCCGTGAGTATCTGCTGACGCTTTTTGAGGAGGATGATATTGTCAATCTGCTGCCGAAAGATTCTGAACTTCGTCTTTCAGCTAAATCCATAGAGGGACAGGATGGTCAGCAGTTCTATGACCTTTACCTGATCAAAAAGACACCGGAGCTGACCGGCGGGGTGATAACCGAAGCCAAGGCGACGTTCGGAGCATCGACGGTACAGCCTGAGGTAACGATGAAAATGAATGCGGACGGCACTGCAAAATGGGCAAGGATAACCGGTGCTAATATCGGCCGTCAGATTGCTATCGTGCTTGACGGTGCGGTTTATTCTGCGCCTGTTGTCGAGTCGAAGATACCGGGGGGGAGTTCGGTTATCAATGGAATCGGCAGTCTTGAAGAGGCCCAGGATCTTGAAATTGTTCTCAAGGCAGGTGCCTTGCCCGCTCCTGTCCGTATCATAGAAGAACGTACCGTCGGACCGTCACTTGGTGCGGATTATATCCGTTCCGGTCTTCTTTCTGCGAGTTGGGGACTCTTTATTGTTGCTGTATTCATGATTTTCTACTACCGGAAGGCCGGCATTTCAGCAGACATCGCACTGGTTCTCAATATTCTGTTCGTTCTCTCTGTTCTCGCAGGTTTCGGAGCGGCGCTTACCCTGCCGGGTATTGCAGGTCTTGTTCTGACTATCGGTATGGCCGTTGATGCCAACGTGCTTATTTTTGAGCGCATAAGGGAGGAACTGCAGGAAAGGAAAAATCTTCGTGTTGCGGTTGATAACGGATACGGCAAGGCATTTTCAGCGATTATCGATTCGCAGATTACGACGCTTGGAGCCGCTTTTCTTCTCTATGTTTACGGCATCGGTCCGATTCAGGGCTTTGCCATTACGCTTATGATCGGTACGGCAGCAAGTCTCTTTACTGCGATTGTGATTACCAAGAGTATTTTTAATCTGCTGATCAGCAAAAATCTCATGACTGAGAAAAGTTTCGGATAATTTCAACAGAACAGGATTCAGGTTATGCAGTTGTTCAAGAACACAAACATAGATTTTCTTCGTTACAGGAAAGTCGCTTACGGGATTTCTCTTGTGCTGATCCTTGCCGGTATGGTTTCTCTGCTTATAAGGGGACTTAATTATGGCATTGATTTTAAAGGAGGAACCGAGGCTGTGCTCCGTTTCGATCATGAGGTTTCAGTCGGGGATGTTCGCTCCGTTCTGCGGGAAGCGGGCGTTCGGGGAATGGTAAAAAGCTACGGTACTGACCGTTCCGTCCTTGTTCAGACAGATTTCGAGGGGGATGTCAATCAGTTGAAAAACCTTGTTTCCTCTGCCCTGAACGATCGTTTCAGCGATAATCCTCATGAAATGATGCGCATCGATGCGGTCGGCCCCAGCATCGCTTCTGATCTCAAATGGGCAGCCTTGAAGGCGCTGCTTGGCGCATTGGTTGCTATTCTCATCTATGTCGGCATCCGTTTCGAGTTCAGGTTTGCCGCAGCCAGCGTTGTGGCTATTTTTCATGATGTGTTTATCGTGCTTGGTCTCATCAGTCTTCTTGGCGGGGTGTTCGATTTCATGCCTCTCGATATCGACCAGAGCATTATTGCCGCGTTTCTCACGATAGCAGGGTATTCGATCAATGATACGGTCGTCGTCTATGACAGAATCCGCGAAAATGTTATCGGTCGAAAGCCCTCGGAGTATACCGCTATTTTCAATGTCAGTCTCAATCAGACACTCAGCAGAACGGTCATTACCTCAGGAACAACCCTTCTGACGGTCATTGTCCTCTTTATTTTTGCAGGTCCTGCTATTAGGGGTTTTTCGTTTGCTATATTGATTGGTATTGCAGTCGGGACCTATTCTTCGATTTTTATCGCAGCCCCGATCGTTCTCGACTGGCAGTTGAAATCAAAGCGGCCGATCAAGCTCAGGGGGTGAATCAGACCCGTTGCGGATGGTCGATGCCCTTAACCGGCTCTCATTGTGTGCGGCCCTGCCTGTCTCCGGCAAGGCCGCCTTATCGAACGTAAGTAAAGTAATTTGACTATGAAAAAAGGTGTGTTCAGGATTCTTTCCGTGCTTTTTCTTCTCTCGTGTGCCGGCGCTCCGTATCTCGGGGCCGCTACTGCCGACCGGATTGTCGCTGTTGTCGGCAACGAGATTATTCTTCAGTCTGAAATTGAGCAGCAGGCGGTTATGACGGAGCTGCAGTATCCTGAGATGAAAAAAGAGGAGAACCTTCGCGGCAGGATTCTCGATAATCTTGTTATGCAGAAAATCGTGCTCACGAAAGCCCGCCTCGACAGTGTCAATGTCAATGAAAGCGACATCAGCAAACAGACCGACGATCGTCTCATGTTTCTCCGGAGCCGCTTTCCTTCTATCGAGGAGATGGAAAAGACATTCTCCAAGTCTTATGCAGTGATTGAAAAGGAGATCAGGGATGATATCCGTAATCAGCAGCTCATTGACAATCTCCGTCGACAGAAGATGTCTGGCGTGACGGTCAGATACGACGAAGTAGAGGATTTTTACAGGAAACACCGCCGTGAACTGCCTGTTGTACCTGAATCGGTCCAGATTTCACAGATTATCATGTATCCGCAGGTTACTCCGGAAAACAAGGCAAAGGCAAGAACATTGATCGAGGATGTCCAGCAGCGCCTGCTCGAAGGTGCTGATTTCGCCGAGATGGCTCGACAGTATTCCCAGGATCCCGGTTCTGCTGAAGTCGGCGGAGATCTCGGTTATTCCAGGCGGGGAGAATTCGTCAAGCCTTATGAGGAGGCAGCCTTCGGTCTTAAAGAGGGAGAGATTTCGGCTATTGTCGAAAGCCGGTTCGGTTACCACCTGATCCAGCTGCTTGAAAAGGAAGGTGAATCCATCCATACCCGTCATATCCTTGTCGTTTTCGATCGGAACACGCTCGACAGGGATGCCGCAAAGGATAAGCTGAATGAGATCCGTAACGATGTTCTTGCAGGAAAGGCGACATTTGCGGCTATGGCTTCCAGTTATTCAGAAGATCCTGTTTCCGCCAGAAACGGCGGGGTGATTCAGCAGGGGGGAGGAGAGGCTCTTTTTCCTTCAGGATCGCTCAAGGAGCCATTGAAAAGTGTTGTCGCCAGGTTTGACGAACCGGGAGAGATCAGCAAGCCTCTGCTGATCGAAGTTCCGTCAGGCGAACCCTTTTATGCGATGTTCCGTCTCGATAAAAGGATCCGCTCTCATGCGATGGATCTTTCCACCGATTATGCCAGACTTGAACAGCTGGCGATCGATGAAAAGCAGAAAGCTATGTTCGATGCCTGGGTGGAAGGGCTCAAAAAAGAGGTCTATGTGAACATCCTTGATTCAGACATCTAATCGTCTGACGTATCGGGCGTTCTTTTCAATGAATTCACGGCGCGGCTCGACCTTGTCCCCCATAAGGGTCGAGAAGACCTGATCGGCTTCCATTGCGTTCTCCACGGTCACCTGAAGCAATGATCGGTGTTCCGGATCCATCGTCGTACTCCAGAGCTGCTCCGGGTTCATTTCGCCAAGACCTTTATACCGCTGAATATTGATATTTGTTTTGCTTTTCTGCGACTTCTTCATCATATCGATGATGCCTGCCCGTTCGTCTTCGTCCCATGCGTATTTCTGTTCTTTTCCGGTCTTGATGAGATAGAGCGGCGGCTGGGCTATGAATACCTTTCCCGCTTCGATAAGCGGCCGCATGTGGCGGAAGAAAAAGGTAAGCAGAAGGGTTCTGATATGGGCTCCGTCGACATCAGCGTCGGTCATGATGATGATCTTTCCGTAGCGAAGCTTGTCTGCCACAAACTCATCTTCTCCGAAGTTTGTCCCGAGAGCGAGGATAATGGTTTTTATCTCTTCGTTTTCAAGCATCTTGTGCAGCCTGGCTTTCTCTACGTTGAGAATTTTTCCCTTCAGTGGCAGAATCGCCTGAAAACTTCTGTCTCTTCCCTGTTTGGCACTGCCGCCCGCAGAGTCACCCTCGACGATATAGAGCTCGCAATGCTCAGGATCGTTGATTGAACAGTCCGCAAGCTTGCCCGGCAGCCCGGTGCTTTCTAACACTGATTTGCGACGGGTGAGTTCCTTGGCTTTTCTGGCAGCCTCTCTCGAGAGCGCTGCGCCTTTGACCTTCTCGATGATTGTTTTGAGGACATTGGGATTGCTCTCGAGAAAGTCGGCAAGCTGTTCATTGACGATACTTTCGACAATGCTCTGTGTTTCGGAGTTGCCGAGCTTGGTTTTTGTCTGCCCTTCGAACTGTGGTTCGGCAACTTTGACGGATATGATAGCTGTCAGGCCCTCTTTGAAATCATCACCGGTCAGTGAGAGTTTAAGGTTTTTCAGCAGGTCGTTTTTCTGGGCGTAGGCATTCAGGGTTCTGGTCAGTGCTTTCCGGAAGCCGGTAACATGGGTGCCGCCTTCATGCGTATTGATATTGTTGACGTAGCTGAAAACGTTCTCCTGGTAGGAGTCGTTGTACTGGAGCGCTATTTCGACCATTGTCGTATCACGTTCTCCGTTGAGGTAGACCGGTTCCTTGACAAGCGCTATCCTGTTGTGGTCGGTATAGCTGACGAACTCTCTGATGCCGCCTTCAAAATGAAAGGTTTCCTCTGTGCCGTCGGTATCTTTGACAATGATTTTCAGGACGCTGTTGAGGAACGCCAGTTCCCGCATGCGGTCGATAATGACGTCTTTGCGGAATTCCGTTGTTTTGAAAATCGTACCATCGGGCTTGAAGGTCGTTTTCGTCCCGGTTTTATCGGTTTCGCCGATAACCTTCACATCGCATTGGGGCACGCCCTTGTGGTAGCGCTGATACCATACCTTCCCATCTCTGCTGACTTCTACTTCGCACCATTCCGACAGCGCGTTGACGACAGATGCGCCAACCCCGTGCAGACCGCCGGACACCTTGTAGGCTCCCTTGTCGAACTTTCCGCCGGCACCGATAACGGTCATGACCAGTTCGAGCGCAGACTTTTTTTTCTGGGGATGCATATCGACAGGAATACCCCTGCCGTTATCCGAGACGGTAACGGATCCATCCTCATTGATCGACATTTCTATCGTATCGTTATAGCCTGCCAGTGTTTCGTCGATCGAGTTGTCAACGATTTCGTAGATAAGGTGATGCAGGCCGCGTACGTTGATGTCGCCGATGTACATTGCAGGCCGTTTGCGGACATGTTCGATACCGTCGAGAATCTGGATATTGGTGGCCACATATGAGGACGAAGCGGACTGGGTCGGGATTTCTGACATAGTTGAATGTTCCTGGACAAAAACGTTGTATACGTTAAAATATCTGATCTGAAAGATAATGAAAATAACCGTTATATGCTATGGATGCTGCCCTCATTCCGCCCAGAAGGCATCGGTTATGTGCTCGATCTCGTACTCCTTCAGACGGTCGTTTTCATATCCCTTTGCTATGATGGCGATAACATCGAAACGGCAGTCGGCCTCCTCGCGGAATTCCATGCTGAGAAACGCAGCGGCTGTGCGGATAATCTCCTTCTGTTTTTGAGGGGTAACTGCCTCAAGGGGATGCCCTTTGTCAAGCGTCGCACGTGTTTTTACTTCGATAAAGCAGAGTGTCGGTCCATCCATGGCGATGATGTCGATCTCGCTGCGGCGGTAGCGGTAGTTGCGGCGGACAATGCGGTAGTCTTTAGAGAGGAGCCATGATGTGGCCGCATCTTCTCCCTGTCGTCCAAGGTCATGGGGGATCAGTGACATAGTGTAAGGGTGCCTGGGGTTATTTTTCTCCGAGCTGACGGAGCCGGAAGCTCATTCGGTGAATCGGGGATCGCCCATGGTTTCTGATTGCTTCTATATGCGCTCTGGTCGGATAGCCGAAATGCTTCTCGAAACCGTATTCCGGATAGAGCAGGGCGGCTTGCTTCATAATGCGGTCCCGGTGTGTCTTTGCCAGCAACGATGCCGCAGCAATGGAAAAGACCCGGGCATCCCCTTTCACGATCGTTTCGAATGGTACGGAATGCGCCGGATGAAACCGGTTGCCATCGATCAGGAGCAGGGATGGCTGCAGGGCGAGTGATCCTGCGGCATTGTTCATGGCAAGCATCGTCGCCTGAAAAATGTTGATGCGATCGATTTCGGTATGGTCGACCACGGCAACGGCATAATCCTCCGCCTGGGCCATAATGGCAGTCGCAAGGTCTTCGCGCCGTCCCGGGGGAATTTGTTTTGAATCGTTGATCGTCGCGATCAGGCCTTCCGGCCTGAAGTGCCGGGGAAAGACCACAGCAGCTGCGACAACAGGTCCGGCGAGCGGTCCTCTTCCGGCTTCGTCAATGCCGCATATCCATGGCAGATCCGGCCAGAATTTTTCTTCGTATCGCGTTGTTACAGGCAATGAAAAGAGGTGCGAAAATGATGAAAATTTGCGCTTTTATCAAAAATGTTAAATAATACAGGTTACATTTCATAGAATGCGTGTGAATTTCAATCACATTCAGTGATTCCGGAGTTCAGACGGGGTGTGCTGACTGCGATGAACAGGGTTAAGGCAGAGGGACTGCCGCCGGCTCTGCATATCATGATGAGCGGGACTGCCGAAGGAGATATTGTATTGCCGTTCATCAATCAGGTGCATGTCTGTCGATACAGGCTCTGTTTCTGATCCTATGTTGTATGGGCCTGACAGAACTCCCCTGGAAGAGATAACTTTATACGAGGTTTTATATGAAGAAGACTGTCAAGAAACAGTTGCTGATGAACAAGTCGGGTGATGAGATCCAGGTTGCTCTGGTGGAAGACGGTCGTCTTGCCGAGCTCGTCATAGAAAGGCCCGACAGCCTGCGCAGTATCGGTGATATTTATCTTGGGCGTGTCCACAAGGTTGTCGAAGGTCTCAAAGCGGCTTTTATCGATATCGGGCAGAAATCTGACGGGTTTCTGCATTTTTCGGATGTAGGGACGACAAATGAAGATTATCGGGCACTGATCGAGGATGATGAAGACGATGAGAACGGCGGGCAGGATGGAGAGGACGGCGACAAAAACGAAGAGGAGCAGCCTGCACCGAGGCCTTCCGTCCCCGAGAAAGGCAGTGGCCGTTCAGCTGCTCCTGAGCGGAAACGGCAGTCCTATACCCAGATGATAGCCGGCAAGCTCAAGCCCAACGATTCCATACTCGTTCAGGTCATCAAGGAACCTATCAGCAATAAAGGCTCCCGGCTTACATCTGATATTACGATCGCAGGCCGTTTTATGGTGCTGCTTCCTTTCGGCGGCGGGCAGATAGCCGTTTCCCGCCGGGTTGTTTCCCGTAAGGAGCGCGCGCGTCTGAAAAAGCTTGTCCGATCGATTCTGCCTGAAGGGTTCGGAGCGATCATCAGAACGGTTGCGGAACATCAGGAAGAAGAGCTTCTGAAAAAAGATCTTGAAAAACTGCTTGTCAAATGGCAGCAGATAGAGGAAAAGCTTCAGGATGCCAAGCCTCCCCAGCTGATTTTCAAGGAGGATACGATCATTTCGAGCGTGCTTCGCGATTCGCTCAACAGTGATGTGACCGAACTGGTGGCCAATTCCCCGTCGATTTATAAAGAGACCCTGAACTACATTCTCTGGGCAGCTCCTGAAATGGAAAAGAATGTCAGTCTTTACCAGGGAAAACTTCCACTGTTCGAGGGTTACGGTATCGCCAAGGATGTTGAATCTATCTTTTCCCGGAAAGTGTGGCTCAAGTCCGGCGGCTATATCATCATCGAGCATACCGAAGCCATGGTTGTTGTCGATGTCAACAGCGGTCGTTACGCCGCCAAAAAAGAGCAGGAGGAAAACTCTCTTAAGACCAACCTTGAAGCTGCCCGTGAAATTGTCCGCCAGCTGCGGCTTCGCGATATCGGTGGTATTATCGTGGTTGACTTTATCGATATGCTCGATCCGAAAAATTCCAAAAAGGTCTATGACTCAATGAAGACCGAACTGCGTCATGACCGGGCAAAATCCAATATTCTTCCCATGTCGGATTTCGGCCTGATGCAGATCACCCGGGAAAGGATCCGGCCCAGTCTGATGCAGCGAATGGGAGATCAGTGCCCCGCCTGCGGAGGCTCCGGCGTCGTGCAGGCTCGCTATACGACTATCAACCAGATCGAACGCTGGCTTCGCAAGTACGCACTGCAGCGCAAGGTCAAATTTCAGAAACTGGACCTCTATGTGAGCCCGACGGTTGCCGAGCCGCTCGGCGACGAAGACCGGAAAGCGGAAATGAAATGGTTTCTGCAGCATATGCTTTTTGTGAAAATCAAGTCCGACGAAAGTCTGCGCAGCGACGATTTTCGTTTTTATCTTCATAAAAGCAACAAGGATATTACCTCAGAATACAGCGATTTATAAGGAGCATACATGATTGAACAGAAAGAAGTATTGGAGAAGAAGATCGAAGCCCTGTCGGAACTCTCTGCCGCGGAACTGAAGGGCAATAGTGATGCGCGTGAGGTCTTTGCGGCATTCAAGCAGATGCTCAACGAGGGCGCTGTCCGGGCAGCCGAAAAGATTGACGGGGCATGGCAGGCCAATACCTGGGTCAAAAAGGGCATTCTTCTTGGTATGAAGCTGGGAAGTCTGCAGGAAAACACCATCCAGTTCCGGGGAAACTATGATTGGACCTTTATCGATAAGGATACCTATCCCCTCAAACGATTCAGCAAGGATGACGGCGTGCGTATCGTTCCCGGCGGTTCTTCCGTTCGTGACGGGGCCTGGCTTGCACCGTCCGTAGTCATGATGCCTCCTGCATACGTCAACGTCGGAGCCTATGTCGATGAGGGCTCCATGATCGATTCGCATGCTCTTGTAGGAAGCTGCGCACAGATAGGCCGAAACGTGCATCTTTCTGCTGCGGTTCAGATCGGCGGGGTGCTCGAGCCTGTCGGTGCGGTTCCCGTGGTGATCGAGGACGATGTGATGATCGGGGGTAACTGCGGTATTTACGAGGGGACGATCGTGTCTGCGCGCGCAGTTATCGGCACGGGCGTCATTCTGAACGCGTCGACACCTGTCTATGATATCGTCAATGGGTGCGTGATCAGGAAAACCCCGGATTCTCCGCTCGTTATTCCTGAAGGCGCGGTTGTCGTTGCCGGTACACGGAAGGTCAAAGGGGATTTTGCCGCCGAGAACGGTTTATCGATCTATACTCCCATGATTATCAAATACCGCGATGAGAAAACAGACAGTGCCACAGCTCTTGAAAGCGCCTTGCGCTGATCATGGCATGCCGGCCTCTGATGAAGAGGGCCGGCAGAAATCCTGAATGTGAATCGTTATGAAACGCTGGTACCGTCAGCTGCTGCTCTCTTCTGTTGTTGTCTTCACGGCAGGCGCTTTTGCCCTCCATCCACTGCTTGGCCGGGAGAACGGTATGTTCTCCATTGCCAGAAGTATCGATCTGCTCGGAGATGTTTTTCGTGAGGTCTCGCTGAACTATGTCGATTCAATAGATGTCGGTGAATTCATGTTTGCAGGAATCGACGGTATGCTTGAAACTCTCGATCCTTACACGGTCTTTCTCGATAAGGAGGAGTCTGCCGAGCTGGGCGAGATCACCAGCGGACAGTATGGCGGGATAGGGGTTACGATTGCCGGAATCGGCCAGGGTGTCTATGTCATATCGGTTTTTGAGGGGTTTTCGGCATCCGCAGCGGGTATTCGTGTTGGCGATCAGCTTATCAGCGTCAACGGGAGCGCTATCAGTCGGGATTCGCTTGAATCGGTCAAAAACCTGCTCAAGGGAACGCCAGGGACGTCAGTGCAGCTTCTTCTGAAACGCTATGGCGTCTCTGATCCGCTCAGGCTTACCCTGACACGCGAGGAGATCAAGGTTAACAGCATCCGCTACGCCGGTCTGATCGGAGATATCGGTTATTGTGAAATGAGTTCGTTCGGCAGCAGAAGCGCTGAAGAGCTGAGCGCCGCTATCGATAAGCTCAATACCGAGGCGATGCGTTCCGGTCAGCCGATGAAGGCGGTCATTCTCGATCTTCGCAACAATCCCGGGGGACTTCTTGATGTGGCTGTCGACGTTACCGGTCTGTTCGTGCGGAAAGGAAGCCAGGTCGTTTCCATCAAGGGGCGTTTCCCTGACAGCGAGAACCGTTACATGACCGAGAATGATCCTGTCGCCGGCGACCTGCCTCTTTCGGTTCTCATCAATGCAAAAAGCGCTTCAGCTTCTGAAATTGTAGCCGGAGCTATTCAGGAGCTCGATCGGGGTGTGGTTATCGGTGAACGTTCATTCGGCAAGGGTCTTGTGCAGTCGATCATTCCTCTTCCCTACGACTGCAAGCTCAAAATGACCTCTGCGCGTTACTATACTCCTTCAGGCCGTCTTATCCAGAAATACCATGATGATAATGATGGACTGCGCAGCGTCATACCGGTGGCCGGCAGACAGGATTCATCAAAGGTGTTCTATACGCTCAACCGTCGCAAGGTCTACGGAGGCGGCGGCATTCTTCCCGATATTCGTATCAGCGAGCCTGATCCCGACGAATATGTGGCCGCACTGAACAATGAGGGAATGATTTTCCGCTATGCTTCTGCCTACCGGTCACTCCATCCTGATCCGCCGGAGATTCCGATGGACCGCAAACGCCTTCTGGAAGGCTTCAATGCTTTTCTTCAGGAGGAAGCGTTTGCATTTGAATCCGGTCCGGAGATGCTTCTCGACCAGATGAAGCGTTCTTCGGATGAGTTTGGTCGATCAAGCCGCCTTGACTCTCTTTTCCTGGAGGTTGAACGTGAAGTTGCCCTGCTGACGGAGCGTTACAGGATCGAAGACGGAGAGCGGATTGCGCTGGCTGTAGAGCAGGAGATTCTGCGTCATTACGATGAAGATGCTGCCCGGAAACTGGATCTCGACCACGATCCTGTCGTTGCAAAAGCACTTGATGTCCTTACATCCTCCAAACAGTACCGCAGTCTGCTTAATCGCTGAATCAGGGCTGCAAGCGCTTTTCGGCTGCTTTGATCTGGCGGTGAATTCCCAGCACGATCATGAGGTTGCTGACGGTCAGAAGGCTTTCTGCTGATCCGTGCAGAAGGTCGTCGTGTGAAAGTGTCGGGAACCCTCTGACGTCGGTGGCGAGGTAGATGAAAAAGACCGTGACGGAGATAAACACCAGCACAAACCAGAATCCTGCTACGGTAAGGCCGGAGAGGAGAGACGGGTCCCGTTTGCGGATCATGATCAGGCTGACGAGAAAGCTGATGTAAACGATACTCGATACCTGCAGGATAGCGTCGAAGATGTCCTCCCCCATGTATGATTGCGGTCTTCCGTTCAGCAGAAAAATCCCTGCGGCGGCCATGACGTTTACTGTCGCTGAACTTTTCATCGTTTTCAGGATGCCCAGTGTTGCATAGAGCAGCGATATGCTTCCGAAAAGATTGACTGTTTCGGAAAGGTCGAGCAGCAGAGGAATGGTATCTCCGCCGATATGGTAAGCAAGCACAAACCAGCTGCCTATCCAGTGAGGAAGCATGAAGAGGCCGAGCCGCTGGATATCCTTTCGTCCAATCAGGGTGCCATAACGGTACATCAGTAACGCAGCGATTCCCCATTCAGCAGAGGAGGAGATATGTATGAGCCAGTTCGGCAGCGATAACAGCATCAGGATCCCTTTGTCAGGTGATAGATGTTTTTAGCGAAGATTTTCATCTGAACGCTCCATGGCGCCGGCACCATTTTTTTATAGAGGTAGGAATCGAATGTGATCTGCTGGACATCATTGTCTTTGCAGATGGCTACAAAACTTTCCCTCAGACGATCGTTTTTATAGTAGACCGACTGCAGAACCTGCAGGCCGAAAAAGATCTGGGAGTAGAGTTTCCTGAACTTTTTTTCATAGGTTCGCAATGGCTGCCTGTTTTTGATCCGTTCGACCATAGCTTCAGCTCCCAGCTTTCCCGATCGCATAGCGAAGAAGATTCCCTCACCGTTTGCAGGGGTTACCAGTCCTGCCGCGTCGCCGACAAGAATCGCACGGTCCTGACTGAATGATTTTCTCGGTTTCATGGGGATTTTTGCGGCTTCGTCGAGATAGGGCTTTTCGTGAATCCCTATTTTCTCGATAAAGCGCCTTTGCAGCGACTTCAGGTCATGTTTCCGGAATTCGGTTCCTGTTCCGATTGCGATATGGTCGGTTTTCGGGAAAATCCAGCCGTAAAAATCCGGCGAAACCTCGCCGTCGAACCATATTTCTACGAGGTCCTCGTAGGCTTTGAGTTCATCGCAGTAGTGAAAACGCTGCTGCATGGCAATGACCTGCAGCTCATTTGCCGGAAAATGCAGTTCTTCGGCGGTTTTTGAATTTGCTCCGTCAGCGCCGATGATAAAGTCGGCCTCCACCGGGGCATGGCCTTTGGAGAGATGGATGCTGTATCCCTTCGTTCCCGGCTTGATCTCCCTGACAAGAGTTTCGATGATATCCGATCCGAGCCGTACTGCCCGATCGCGGAGATAGCTGTCGAAACGTTCCCGACGGACCATGCCTACGTACCCGTTGGGCATCTCCATTGAAATTATGCGTCCTCCGGGGGAGCGTACGCTCATTTTCGACAGTTTTTTTTCTATCAGAGGATCAGGGATGTTGAACTCTTCGATCAGACCCAGAGGGATCGCCCCCCCGCATGGCTTGACATTGTGAAGGTTTCTTTCAATGAGAACGGTCGACAGTCCTGCCTTTGCCAGTACGGCGGCAGCAACAGCTCCTGAAGGTCCTCCTCCTATGACGGCAACATCGTAACGCATGGTATAACGGAATAACGGAACGTTCTGAGGTTTATCCGGCATGGGCCGCACAGACGCGGCCATGACCGGGTAGTTTACTTAAGCAAGTTCAGCGGCGAGAAATTCCCGCACCTTCGACATTTCCATTCTTTTTTGTTCGGCCGTGTCGCGGTAGCGGACCGTAACGGAGCCATCTTCAACCGATTGATGGTCGACCGTAAAGCAGAACGGGGTGCCGATTTCATCCTGACGGCGGTACCGTTTGCCGATAGATCCGGTATCGTCGTACTGGACAAGGAACTGCTCTGAAAGGTCGTCCCGGAACTTTGCTGCTTTTTCGCCCATCTCGCCTTTTTTCATCAGCGGCAGGACTGCGGCTTTTACCGGAGCGATTTTCGGCGAGAATTTCAGCATGACCCGTTGTTCGCCGTCGATGATATCCTCCGAATAGGCATCGCAAAGCAGCGCAAGGAAGAGTCGGTCGCATCCGGCCGAGGTTTCTACCACATAGGGGATGTAGCGTTCGTTTGTAGCCTGGTCGATATATTCCATGTTTTTGCCGGAATATTGCTGATGCTGTTTCAGGTCGAAATCGGTCCGCGAGTGGATTCCTTCGATCTCCTCGATGCCGAAAGGGAACTCGAATTTGATGTCATAGGCAAGATCGGCGTAGTGGGCGAGCTTGTCGTGTTTATACCAGTGCAGCTTGCCGGGATTGATGCCGAGCCGGTCGATATACCAGTTGAAACGTTCTTCGCGCCATGCCTCAAAGGTCTCTTCCTGGGAACCCGGTTTGACAAAGTACTGCATTTCCATCTGCTCGAATTCCACCATGCGGAAAATGAAGTTTCCTTTGACGATCTCGTTGCGGAATGCTTTGCCAATCTGAGCGATCCCGAAGGGTACCCGCATGCGGTTTGATTCGCGGACATTGTGAAAGTTCACGAAAATACCCTGAGCGGTTTCAGGTCTGAGGTAGACGCTGCCTGCCGAGTCGGCAATAGCACCCATGTTGCATTGAAACATCAGGTTGAACTGTCTGACGTCGGTCCAGTCCGAAGAGCCTGTATCGGGAGCTTTGATCTCCTCGGCGATAATGATATCGTAAAACGCTCTGTTCGGGTCCTCCGCCTCCGAAGCCCTTTCATAATAGCTGCTTACCCTGTCGGCTTCAGCGGTTTTTCCATCGCGGCGAAGCTTTTCAATGTGGTTTTCTATCAGATGGTCCGCCCTGTAGCGACGTTTGGTCGTTTTATCATCGATCATCGGATCGTTGAAGCTCGACACATGGCCGGAAGCTTCCCAGACGGTCGGGTTCATCATGATCGAAGCGTCGATGCCGACAATATTCTGGTGTTTTCTTGTCATCGATGCCCACCAGAGGTCCTTGATATTTTTTTTCATTTCGCTGCCAAGCGGGCCGTAATCGAAACATGAAGACAGGCCCCCGTATATCTCGGACGACGGAAAAATAAATCCGCGCCGTTTGGCGAGCGACACCAGTTTATTCATCACTTTCTCCGGTGACAGGTTTTTGCCCTGCACCCGTGTATCCGAATTGCTCATGGTTGTTGAAAAAGATTGTGGTAAAATCTGCCGGATATTCTGTCCGTTATGATAAAACACTCAATATAACAAACCAAGGCTGAAAATCGGCTCTTACCTGATCCTGCCTCCGGGGTGCTTGAGATGCGTTGTTCTGCCAGAATCGTTAGACTTGTCCTCTGCAGAGGTCCCGAAAACGCACGAAAAAAAATGTTTTTCTTGACAGCCGCCACCTTAATCACTATATTACTCTCTGGTTATATAGTTGATCCGTTCCCCTGGATGCTGTCGGTTGCGCCGTTTCTCCTGCTGTACGGGACTACTTTTTTCTTTTCGGGGATCCGGCATCAGGTGTGCCTGATGTCGGTAACGTTAATCAAATCGGCTTTTTTCTATGCTTCGATACAGTGACATGGTTGCCGACGCTCTGGAGCGGGTCCGCGAGATTATGCCCTGGGAGCTTCTCGATCGAATGAAAGAGAATGCCTCTCTGTTCATCCTTGATGTCAGGGAGCCCTCTGAATTCGAGGCTATGCATATTCCTGGCTCCAGGAATGTGCCGAGAGGGATACTTGAATCGGCGTGTGAATGGGATTTCGAAGAGACGCTTCCTGATCTGGTCATGGCGCGTGATCGGGAGATCGTCGTGGTCTGCCGTTCGGGACGGCGCAGTGCTCTGGCGGCCGATTCCATGCAGCAGATGGGTTACCGCGACGTGGTGTCGCTCAAAACGGGCCTGAGGGGATGGAACGACTATGAGGAGCCTTTTGAAGATGCATCGGGAGCGCCTGTCCCGTCAGATGACGCCGACAGCTACTTTGTGTCAAGAGTGCGCCCGGATCAGACCTCGTCACGTGAGAGGAGCTGACCCGGATTGCCGGAAATTCAATTTTTATCTGAAAATACATATCACACCAACACAACGGAGATTTGATTATGAGCGACATGCAGAGCAATGTGGAATTGAATTGTGAAGGCCTCAACTGCCCCCTGCCTATTCTGAAGACCAAGAAGGCGATTGACGGGATGCAGAGCGGTGAGGTTCTCAAGATGACGGCGACAGACCCCGGTTCCGTCAACGATATGGATTCCTGGGCTAAACGTACGGGCAACCAGGTGATTTCACACTCCGAATCCGCCGGAGTGCATACCTATATGATCATGAAAAAGTAAGTAATGTTTTCTTTCACGCTGTGCCGTCCCGGATCTTTCCTTGCTCCGTTGCAGCAGAATTGAAGAGCATGCAGACAGTGTCGATTCCGAGGCTGATGATATCGGCTCCATCGAAAAGTGCCGGCAAGACCACGGTCAGTCTCGGCCTCCTGCGGTATTTCTCCTCCCGGGGGTATTGTATTGCCAGTTTCAAGAAGGGGCCTGACTATATCGACCCCATGTGGCACCGTCTTGCTTCCGGAGCTGAGTGCCGGAATCTCGATCCATGGATTATGGGCAGGGAGCGCTGTTACGAATCGTTTGTCCGGAACAGCGCCCAGGGCGAAAAAGTGCTTTCGCTTATCGAGGGAAACCATGGACTTCATGACGGTATGGCGCTTGACGGATCGGACAGTTCTGCAGGACTTGCCCGGCATCTGGAGGCTCCGGTACTGCTTGTTGTCGACAGCAGCGCTATGAACCGGGGGATTGCGGCAATGGTCATGGGGATGCAGATGATGCCTCCCCGACCTGCAATTGCAGGGGTGATTCTCAACAAGGTGCGCGGAGCGCGTCAGGCCGACAAGCAGCAGAAGGCGATAGAGTCATTTTGCGGGATACCTGTGCTGGGCTCGATTCCTGCCGACAAGGATCTCGTTATTCCTGAACGGCATCTCGGCCTGACAACTGTCGATGAAACCGCCGGTGCGGATAGCTTCATCTCTGGCGCTGCTGAGCAGGTTGGCCGGTACTGCGATATGCATGCTATCGAGTCACTGTTTCATCGGGCGCCCCCTATGGAGGCATCATGTTCAGTAAGCACCCCCGGTTGCTCGTCACGCGCAGCAATCGGCGTTTTCCGCGATGCCGCTTTTTGCTTCTATTATCCTGAAAATCTTACGGCGCTCAGGGAGAGCGGGGCGGAACTTGTATTTATCGATTCCATGAAGCAGGCCGTTCTGCCAAGGGTTGACGGGCTCTACCTGGGCGGAGGCTTTCCTGAGTCATTTCTCCCGGCATTGAGCGCCAATCAGGGGCTTATCGATGCTGTGCGCGAGCAGGTGCATGCAGGGATGCCTCTTTATGCGGAATGCGGCGGGCTGATCTATCTCAGCCGCAGTGCATCGCTGGGAGGCAATGCCTATCGGCTTGCCGGCTTGCTCCCCTTCGATATCGGATTTCAGTCCCGGCCCGTTGGTCATGGCTACCTGGATCTGGTGAGCAGTGTCGACAGTCCCTGGTTTCGCAGAGGAGAAAGGGTCCGGGCGCACGAGTTTCATTATGCGGCGCCGGTTTCGCCGGTTGAAGGCATCACCTGCCAGTTTGACGTTGCCAGGGGGCACGGCGTTACAGGGACCCGGGACGGGATTCTGTACCGCAACCTGTTCGCCTCATTCGCGCACCTGCATGCGTCTGCCAATCCCGGATGGGCTCTGAATTTCGTGAATCTGGCAGCCCGATATCGTCGGAAAGCGCTTTAGCTGTATGGGCAATCGGAAAAAAA
>RRYU01017047.1_pt1 | contig 43141 bp, 30 predicted proteins | sample 2162651 | NCBI WGS metagenome assembly RRYU01 (sample SAMN10267283, study PRJNA491782) | microbial mat metagenome | isolation source: biomat in the production well | place: Japan: Minami-Kanto gas field, natural gas well KTG3 | collected 2017-06
TTCTGATTATTTTTGCAATAACGGAGGAGACCATATACAGACCCTAGTGCTCTAACTGATTATTAACAGTCCCTATTATGGCTATTCAGGTATCGGAGTCATCACTGATGTCTCCGATACCAAAGCCTTTTTTTTAGTGTTTGATTTATAAAAAATGTTTACATGGATTGTTCATCAACCACTTTAATTTGATGTGCTGCATGACACCCTACACAGTTACTGAGTAAGTTACCTAATTGCTCTATGGCTACCCCAGGATCACCCATTTGTTCAGCATCTAATGCAAGTTGATCAAAAGCTGCATGAGTACTCAAACCTAGCTTCTTAAACTCCAGAGGTAGTTTTGCCATGAGAGAGCCGGGCACTGCCAGCGCTGCTGCCGTACCGACTTCGCGAGCAGCATTAGCCACTTCTTCCATATCCTTATCGTTTATGGCTGCAGTAATTCTCTGTACAGAACTTAAAAACATCCTCATTTCACCTAAAACAAGGTTTCTTTCTGCCGGGTTCAGCATAATTGCCACACGATTATCCTCACCTGTTACAGTATCACCGGCAATTAAGAATTTATAAACAAGCCCTCCATTAAGTGACAGTGATAAAACAATAACGACCCAGTACCAGTTCCTAGTTATTACACCTGACATAGATTTTCCTCTGTGTGATTTTGATTTGGTTATTTTATGAAAGGCAAATATATTCGTTTAGTTCAACCTCTAATGTGACTATATCACCGTATCGTATACTATTGATTATATTAGGAAATAATGATTCTTGATGTAGATCAAGTCCATGGTGAAATGATATTTGGATGACAGTTAAATTACATATCGGAAACTCTCAGTTTGTTTGTTAAATCACTCTATAAGTACAGGTGTTTCCAAAAGCTGAGTACATCAGCAAGAGATTAGCTGATGTCCAAAAATTCCCCAGTGCCATTTTTAAAGACCAGCACATTTCCCTGGTGTGATTTCCAGTCACCTAAAACATAGCGCTGGCATGGAAGTTGTTGTGAATTGGTAAAACGGTGGATGTTTTGTTTGTGGGTATGACCATGTATCAGGATTTGCACCTGATATTTTTCCATAAGCGCTTCAACCGTTTGTTGATTTACGTCCAGATCACTGTAACTCTTTTTGGCTATCTCCTGTCTGCTCTTCACCCTTAAATTTTCTGCAAATTCTTTACGCTTGCTTATGGGGTGACTGAGAAACTGCTTCTTCCAGTTATCGGTACGAATGGTATTGTAAAGCTGCAGGTAGTCCGCATCATCACTACAGAGCAAGTCACCGTGGGTAATGAGTACGCGTTGATTATCAATGCTAACGACGCTGTCATTTTTAATTAAACGACAGCCACAGCGCTGTGCCAGGTCGTTACCCATCAGAAAATCACGATTACCATGCATAATCGCAATCTCCAGTCCATTGGCGCTGGCTTTGGTTAATGCCTCAATGACCTCATCATAGCCTTCATCACAGGCATCATCTCCAATCCAGTATTCAAACAGATCACCCAGGATATAGAGTGTAGTGATTGGTGGTGGATCCGAGAGAAACTGTGTGAACAGCCGCATGATCTGCGGCTGCTCCGGACTTAGATGGAGGTCGGCAATAAAACCAACAGCATGTTGATGCATCTGCTTAGCCTAAACGATGACTTCTGCACTTTCGATGATTACATCTTCAACCGGCACATCCTGATGATAGCCAGCATTACCAGTGGCTGTTTCCTTGATTTTATCCACTACGTCCATTCCCTCTGTGACCTTCCCAAATACAGCATAGCCCCAGCCATCAGCTGATTTGGCCGTATGATTTAAAAAGGTGTTGTTACTGACATTGATAAAGAACTGTGCAGATGCAGAGTGAGGATCCATGGTGCGGGCCATTGCAATCGAACCACGCTCATTGGACAGGCCATTATCGGCTTCATTTTCTATTGGATCGCGGGTGGTTTTTTCATTCATGCCGGGAGTCATGCCGCCGCCCTGTATCATAAAGCCATTAATTACACGGTGGAAAATAGTGCCATCATAAAAGCCATCACATACATACTGTTCGAAGTTGGCTGCGGTTTTGGGTGCTTTTTCATGATCCAGTTCAAGGGTGATCACGCCAAAGTTTGTATTCAATTTAATCATTACAGATCCTGATTATGGTTAAGGTTTTTTTACTCGGGTAACAGATTTGATCACAACAGGGGTAACGGGAACATTTTGATAACCGCCCTTATTACCTGTTGCGACACTTTTGATTTTTTTAACAACATCCATGCCTCGTACAACACGGCCAAAGACTGCATATCCCCAGGCACGGTTTGTCTTCTCTCTATAATCGAGAGAGGAGTTGTTACTGACGTTGATAAAAAACTGGGATGTTGCTGAATGGGGATCATTGGTGCGCGCCATTGCAATCATCCCTACTTTATTGCGCAGCATGTTATCTGCTTCATTGATAATGGGTGAGCGCGTGGTCTTTTTGGTGAAATCTTCGGTAAAACCGCCACCTTGAATCATAAAACCGTCAATGACACGATGAAATATGGTGTCGTTATAAAAGCCGGAATCAACATATTCCAGAAAGTTTGTCACTGTTTTGGGAGCCTTTTGTGGATAAAGTTCCAGTAAAATGGTTCCCATAGTGGTTTCCATTGCGACACGCGGGTTTTGATTTTCATCCGCCATCACCGATGTTGTAGTGAATAACAGAAATAACAAAAAAAATTTAAGACGTTTTATTAACATGAATGATCCATCCAGTGAGTTAAAACAAAGGGTGAATGATAAAGGCTTGCGCCATCAGAAAAAAGCCAGAACCACTAATAATGGCTCATTTGCTTGAATATTGGGCTTAAAACAATAAAAAACAGGGCAGGGGCATTAATCTATGCTCCACAATCGTATAACATGCGCACTTCATAATTTTTGCCTGGACATCGCCAGAACATGACTTATCAGCACAATCTTAAAGTACATAACACCTTAAGTAGAGAAAAAGAGGTTTTCACTCCAATCGATGCAAAAAATGTACGCATGTATGTTTGTGGAATGACGGTTTACGACTACTGCCATATAGGACATGCACGGGTACTGGTTGTCTTTGATCTGATCTATCGTTATCTAATGAAGGTCTATGGTGCCGAGCATGTCACCTATATCCGTAATGTAACCGATATTGATGACAAGATTATTCAGCGGGCGAATGAAAACGGGGAAAGTTTTAAGGTTTTAACTAACCGTTATATCGAGCACATGGAAGAAGATGCTGCAAAACTGGGCGTTTTGCAACCTAGTGAACAACCACGTGCGACCACTCACATGGATCAAATCATCGCTATGATCTCCAAGCTACAGAGCAATGGTTATGCCTATGCCGCTGCGAATGGTGATGTGTATTACGATGTCAGTGAGTTTGAAGGGTATGGCAAACTCTCGGGCAAGAATCCGGATGATCTCAGGGCTGGAGAGCGGATTGCAGTGGATGAATCGAAAAATGATCCACTCGATTTTGTGTTGTGGAAAGCAGCCAAACCGGGAGAACCATTCTGGGAGTCGCAATGGGGTAAGGGTCGTCCAGGATGGCATATTGAATGTTCAGCTATGTCAACCCATTGCCTGGGCGATCATTTTGACATTCACGGTGGAGGAATGGATCTACAGTTTCCACATCATGAAAACGAAATCGCCCAATCTCAAGGGGCAACCGGCTGTGGTTTTGTTAATTACTGGATCCACAATGGCTTTGTAAGGGTTGATGATGAAAAGATGTCCAAATCACTGGGTAACTTTTTCACCATTCGAGAAGTGTTAAAAAAGTACGATGCAGAGGTGATTCGTTACTTTATTCTCACCAGCCATTATCGTAGTCCACTAAACTACTCAGATAAACACCTGGATCATGCCAAGGGTGCCCTGACCACACTTTATAACGCTTTACGTGATATTACCGTAGCTGGAAGTGCTGAGGGTGAGGTATTTGATAACTACCGTCATCGCCTTTACAGCGCGATGGATGATGATTTTAATACCGCAGAGGCTTTGGCATTGTTATTTGAACTGGCACATGAAATTAACCGCTACCGTGATACAGATCCAGCACTGGCATCAACCTACGCAGCACTATTAAAAGAGTTCGGTGAAATCCTTGGTTTATTGCAGCGGGATGCAGTGACTTTCCTTAAAGGTGGAGATAGTAAGGGTGATGATGTCGAAATTGACCAACTGATTATTGATCGTAATCAGGCGCGTGCTGATAAAAACTGGGCCGAAGCCGATCGTATCCGTGATGAGCTACAAGCGCGAAATATTGTACTGGAGGATGGTGCTGGCGGCACAAGCTGGCGTCGAGGGTGAAGATTGTTACTGCTGAATCAGTGTCTATTTAAATCATAGCAAAATCAACCGCATCCACACTCTGTCTAACAGCTTTAAAGGTGTCATCAAGCATTTGCCTTTCAACGGTGGTTAGCTCGATCTCAATGATGCGTTCCACACCGTGAGAGCCTAATACACACGGTACGCCAATAAAGTAGCCATCAATGTCATATTCACCTTCACACAATACAGATGATGCAATCAGTCTGTGTTTGTTGAGAATAATCGACTCAACCATTTCAACGATCGCTGCTGCAGAACTAAAATAGGCACTACCATTTCCAAGGAGTTCTACGATTTCAGTGCCGGCATTGCGAGTACGTTCTACAATGGCTTCAATCTTCTCCTGACTTAATAGGGAAGTAATGGGAATACCACCGACGGCTGCGGTTCTAACCAGAGGAATCATGGTAGGTCCATGTCCACCCATCACCATGCAGGAGATATCTTTGACCGATAACCCTGTTTCCATCGAAATAAAGTTTTGAAAACGACTGGTATCAAGCGCACCAGAAAGTCCAACCACACGCTCTTTAGGAAATCCGGAAAAATGATGAAATGCCTGGGAAACGGTATCAACCGGGTTAGTGGTGATCACTACAACGGCTTCAGGAGCATGTTTTGCAACATTTAAAGCAACATTTTTGATGATGGACATATTGATCTCTAATAAGTCCTCTCTGCTCATGTTAGGTTTGCGTGCTACACCAGCGGTGATGACGACGACATCAGAGTCGCTAATATCTTCGTAGTTACTGGTAGGGGTAATGTCTACATCAAATCCGCTATGTGGCCTTAGCGCAGAAATATCGAGTGCCTTGCCTCTTATGGGATTTAAATTCTCCACTGTATCAAGGATGATTACATCACCCAGTTGCATTTGGGTTACTAATAGAGCGATAGTGCTTCCAATTTGTCCGCCACCAATTAGCGCAATCTTTTTTCTTCTCATTATTTATCCAATACCTATGCCGCAATCATGCGTGCTGATGAATTTATGTCTGGTCAGTTCATAAATTCAATAATTATTATTTATATTTCGAATAGAGGGTAATTCTACGGATAGATTGGGGCAAGGACAACAGTGTGGTAACAATATGTTCAAGGTTCACTGATATTGTTTATTATCGAAATTACTCAAAAAAAGTTTAAAAAGTATCTGTTTTAAGTGAAATAATGAGTAACTAAAAATAGTATTATCTGCCATTTTTTTGTACAATGATCTGCTTATATTACGTAATGACAGAACCAAGTACTGCTTTTACAAATGGTTATGGTTATAAAGCTTTTTAGCAGATATAAACCAAACCATATAGTTCATTATCAAAAAAATAGAGTAGTAAATCTTCATTCATAATTTTAAAGAGAAAAATATAGCGCAGCAGATACAAACACAGTGTAACTCGGCAGCATCCAACTGATAGTCAAAGAAAGAGCATAATAATGGATGAGATAAAACTACTATACCAATCCCTGGCCTTGAGTTCTGATGATATCGAATTGGTATTGCGTATTCTGTTTCAAGTATTGTTGTTATCGTCATCTGCAGTCTTTTCTGGCTCTGAAACGGCCTTGTTTTCCTTGAGTCGTATCGATTTACAAAAACTACGTCAATCCCGTCATTCAAAATCTGAAATCATCCACGCCATGTTGGATGAGCCTCGTCGTCTGATCATCTCTATTCTATGTGGAAATGAGCTGGTTAATATTGCCTCCGCGGTTAACATGACAGGTATTTTGTTAATTGTCTTTGCTGGGCAGGATATCGGCTGGATTAACATAGTAATCATGGTTCCGCTGCTGCTGCTAATAGGCGAGGTCACACCAAAAACCATTGCTGTGAGCTACCCCTTAAAATTCAGCACAATCATCACCGCCAAAATACTTCCTAAATGGATGGTGCTTATTACCCCATTACGTGAAGCTGTACGTGTGGTGGCTGATTACATTACCACTATGGTGGTTGGTGATGCGGTAGATAGAAAAAACATCCTGCAACCGGATGAGTTAAGAACCTTGCTTGAAGAAGGTGAAGAGACAGGAGTTATCGATGCCACAGAGCGAGTATTGATCGATAATTTACTCGAAGCCTCTGAAACTGATATTTCCCGAATTATGACACCGGGACCACGCATCCTGTTTTTAGATGCCGATCTCCCTGTACCTGAACTTATTGAACAGTTCAGACAATACATGCACCCGCGTATACCGGTTTATCAAGGTCACTGGGATAATGTGATTGGCTTTATCCACTCAGAAGATATTCTGAAACTGGTTCAGGGTGGGTATAACCTTGATGAAGTGACGTTGGATAAAATTCTAAAGCCAGCCCATTACGTCCCACCTACCAAAAAAGTCGATGAAATGTTTGACTACTTTCAGTCACACAATACTCGTGTTGCCATTATTTTAGGTGAATATGGTGAAGTAATGGGAATTGTCACCATGAAAGATGTGTTGAAATTTATCTTTGGTGAAATATCCGGAAAGATGACCGGACAGGAACATTACAAAGAAGCGGATGAGAATTCATACACCGTTCCTGGTGATATGCGCCTGACCGATTTTTATAACCTGACCAATTTTGATATTGAGGACTCGGTTATGACCACCATTGGTGGTTATGCCTTCAGATTATTTGATCGCCTGCCCGAACCAGATGATTCCATCGATTATGAAGGTTACAGGTTTACCGTAAAACAACGTACTGGGTTACGAATCAGTAAACTTCAAATACAGAAAGTTTCTACAATGGATGCATTGCAATCTGATGAGGAGGCTGAAGCTGTGCAGGCATCAACTGACAACCCGAAGCCTGATGCGGTGAATGAGCCTGAATCAGCCGAGAATGAGAAGGACAAACAATAATGGATCTTTTTCTTGAAATCGTATTAATGGTGGTTTTCCTTATCCTTAAAGGATTTTTCTCCGGCTCAGAGATTGCGATGGTGAACTCAGATAAACTGAAATTGCGCCATCAGGCAAAAATGGGTAATAGGGGCGCATCACTGGTACTTAAACTTTTCCGTACCCCTGATGTTATTTTAGGAACCACCCTGGTTGGCACCAATGTCGCAACTGTCACTATCTCGACGCTGGGTGCATTAATATTTGTTGACCTGTTTGGCAAAGCAGGGGACCTGGTCTCTGTGATTATCCTAACTCCGATATTGCTGATACTCGGTGAGGTTGTTCCTAAAAGTATCTTTCAGCAAAAAGCAGATTTTATTGCGAGTAAAATTATATTTGCCCTGCGTTTTTTCTCTTATCTGTTTTATCCGGTGATCTTCATTTTTAGTCGGGTTGCGCGCTTTATGACTCGATTGGTAGGTGATGGTACTACACCGCAAAATATGTTCATTACACGCGAAGAGTTACGGGTATTACTGGATGTTTCTGAGACGGCTTCTGATCCTTCCACCATTGATCGTAAGCGTATTCGTAGAATTATCCGTTTTGCTGATACAACAGTTGGTGAGGCGATGATTCCTTTAGCGGATGTCATAGGTTTGAATGAAAACCGTCCAATGAGTGAAGCAGTACGTGTGGTAATGAAATATGGCTATAATCGTCTTCCGGTTTATCGTGGAAACATCACCAATATCACCAGTATTTTAACCTTAAGTTCCTGGGATTTGATGGATCCGGATATCCAAAATAAGCCAATTAACGACTATATGAGCTCTGTGTTGTTTCTTTCACCTAAATCAACCATAGATATTGCGTTACCCAAACTGCAAGCACGTAAAGACCATATGGCCATTGTAGTCGATGAGTTCGGCTCTGCTATTGGTATTCTCACCATGGAAGATGTATTTGAAGAGGTTGTGGGTGAAATTGATGTTGGCTACGATTTTGATGAATACAAACCAAAACAGCGAGTCTATCTGGTACATGAGAGTGAAGACTCTCACACCATGAGTGGACGGATGCCAATTTCTGAGTTAAATGACATCCTCTATGTCCATTTTCCGGTTGAAGAAGCCCATACTATCGGTGGTCTGATCGTCAGCAGGTTACGTCATATTCCTCTGGTGGGTGACACCATTGAAGAGGAGGGATATAGAATATCTGTTCTGGAAGCTGATGCCCGTTCAGTTATTACGGTAAGAGTTGAGCGCATTGCTTAGCACATTATCCATTTAACACTGCTTGAGATTATTAAGGAATACCTACTTAAGTCGAACAACCTTTTAATACATGGATGTACAACAAAACCAATAAACATTGGTTATATATTTTTATAAATAAAAACTAACATCAAAATCGCGTCGTAGCGTCCACAATAAGTCGCAGAAGAACCATATTCAGGGTTTCCTGAAAAAAGTAAATAGGATATCTATTTGAGTATCGTGTTGTTGTAACGACGCAATAAATACTTTTCAATTTCTACTAATATCAGAACCGAAGAGGTAACAATCAAAATACGCAACCATGCATTAATATCTAGCGCAGTGGTGCTAAATAAAGCCTGCATAGGTGTTAAATAGGTCATGGCAAGCTGGAACAATAACAGTAATCCAATGGCATAAATTACGTAACGACTTCCAAATATGCCTTTTAGTGTGATTGATGGCGCCAGTAAGTATCGAGCACTAAACAGGTAAAAGATTTCAAACATCACCAGAGTGTTGACTGCTACAGTACGTGCCAGCTCAATAGAAGCACCATGATTACGTTCCCAAACAAACAACCCAAATGTGCCACTAACAAGAATAAGAGAGACAAAAATTATTCGCCAGATAAGAAAGCCAGAAAGTATGGGTTCTTTCGGGTCACGTGGTGGCCTTTGCATGATATTCGCTTCTGCCGGCTCAAAGGCCAGTGTTAATGCGAGCGTAACGGCCGTAATCATGTTGATCCATAATATCTGAACCGGTGTAATGGGCAGCATTTTACCCATTACAATAGCTGCGATAATAATCAGTGCTTCGCCACCGTTGGTTGGTAGAACAAACAAAATAGACTTTTTCAGGTTATCGTAAACAGTACGACCTTCTTCAACAGCGTGTGCAATTGAGGCAAAATTATCATCAGTCAGCACCATTTCTGCGGACTCTTTTGCAACTTCAGTGCCTTTTAGTCCCATTGCCACACCGACATCTGCACGCTTCAATGCGGGTGCATCATTTACACCATCTCCTGTCATGGCGACGACTTCACCTGTTGCCTGAAGTGCTGTCACCAGTTGTAGTTTTTGTTCGGGTGAAACACGTGCAAAAATATCACAGTGATTCGCAGCTTCCTGTAATTGTTCAGTATTATAAGTTTCCAGATCGCTACCCTGGAGGACGGTTTTCCCATCACCTATACCCATTTGAGTGCCAATTGCACGTGCTGTGATTGCATGATCACCGGTAATCATTTTCACACGTATCCCTGCTGTCTGGCAGGCTTTTACCGCACTAATGGCTTCATCCCGTGGAGGATCAATAATTCCAACCATACCCAACAATGTGAGTCCATCTTCAACATCCTTAAATTTCAGGGTTTGATGGTTCTTTTTTGCCGGTTTAAATGCAATTGCTAATAATCTCTGTCCATTAGAGGCCATGGTATGCATTCGCTCTTCCCAGAAAGCCTTATCTAGTGGAATGTCATGATCCTGTGCCCGTTGATGCTGGCACATTTGGAGTACTCGCTCTGGTGCTCCTTTTAGATAGATGAATCCATTCCCATTATGGTCGTGATGCAGACTGGCCATAAAGCGATGTTGTGACTCAAAAGGTATAGTATCTGTTCGTGGGTACTGGGTTTGGCAAAAATGGTGTTCCAGTCCTGCCTTAAGTGCTAATGTCACTAGAGCACCTTCAGTAGGGTCACCCTGAATACGCCAATGTCCATCCACCTCTGACAATGTTGCATCGTTACATAACAGGGATGCCTGCGCAATATCATTTAAAAGTGTGAAATCATCTGCTGTGATCTCGTTCCCATCAATAGTGAAACTACCATGCGGATCATAGCCTGCGCCGTTGACCTCACAACTACCAGTGCTGGTAGCAACTGTTTTCACCGTCATTTCATTCCTGGTCAGTGTTCCTGTTTTGTCCGAACAAATAACAGTCACAGATCCCAGTGTTTCTACTGCGGGCAGCCTACGGATGATGGCATGTTTCTTTGCCATACCTTGTACACCAATGGCCAGTGTAATGGTCATGATAGCTGGTAGCCCTTCTGGAATACCTGCTACTGCAAGACCCACGGCAGCAAGGAACATTTCACTGGCAGAATAATTCTGTATCAATACACCATAAGCAAAAGTTGTAGCTGCAACGGCTCCTATGGCAAGGGTAAGCCAACGGGCAAAGGTGTCCATTTGACGTAAAAGGGGTGTTGTTAAGGTTTGGACATAGCGTAGCATGCTGCTAATTCGTCCAATCTCAGTAAGATCTCCTGTAGCTACGACCACACCTTGTCCCTGTCCATAGGTAACCAGTGTGCCGGAGTAGGCAAGACATTTACGATCCCCAATACTCGCATGCTCCTCAACTGATTCAATGAATTTTTCAGCGGATACAGACTCCCCGGTCAACATGGATTCATCGATACGTAGCTCACGGCTTTTGAACAAACGCAGATCTGCAGGAACTTTATCCCCTGATTGTATAAGCACTATATCTCCAGGCACCAGTTGTTCAGCAGCACGGCTGATAAACATTCCATCACGTTTCACCATTGCTTGTTGGGAGAGCATGTGACGTATCGCATCCAGTGCCTTTTCTGCCTTGCCTTCTTGGATGAAACCAATAACGGCATTCAGAATCACTACAGCCATAATGACGCCACTGTCGACCCAGTGACCAAGCAGGATAGTGACAAACCCTGAAGCAATAAGTACATAGATTAGAACGTTATGAAATTGGGATAGAAAACGCGCCAAGGGTGATTTTTTCTTCTCGAGTTTTAGATGGTTAAGACCATATTGCTCTAATCTTTGTTCGGCATTTTGCTGAGACAGTCCAATCTCATTTGATGATGTCTTCTGAAATACATCTGTAATGTCGTAACTATGCCAGGCAGGGGGAAGTGATGAATCTTGATTAGCCATTTTTACTCGCTTTGAAAACCGTGATTCAATAAAATTTGTAGTTTAAGACTTTTTCAGTATCTTGATTTAACTGTAGCTGTATCAGAGTGAAATTCTATTAATTAACAGCTAAAGCTGACTAAATATTAGTATGTCAGGGGTTTATTCATTTCAATAGCCATAATAACAATGCGTGTTTTAAAGAATCATTTTATAATATCGCTATGATTACTTCTTATAATCTTTGGTTGGTGGCTTTATCGATTGCTATTGCAGTGGTTGCGTCATTTACCACGCTATCACTAACCGACAGAATTATGTCCTCCTCCGGCAAATCAACTAAATACTGGTTGGTTGGTGGTGCTTTATCAATGGGTAGTGGCATCTGGTCAATGCATTTTATTGGAATGTTAGCCTTTCACCTGCCAATTCCCATTGCTTATGACATTGAATTCACCCTGGCTTCTATCATTCCTGCAGTGATTGCTTCAGGAGTTGCGTTAATGACCGTTTCTTCATCCCGTGGAAACCGTCTGCTATCGATTATTCTTGCGGGTATATTCATGGGGGCAGGAATATCACTAATGCACTATACAGGAATGGCTGCTATGCAGATGTTTCCTGCTATTCGATACGACCCTTTGCTATTTCTCTTATCGTTAGGAATTGCCATTGTTGCTTCGATTACAGCGTTAGCTATCGCTTTTTATCTTAAACAGTCTGAAGCTTCACGGTTTCTTTTATACAAAAAAATACTCAGTGCACTGATTATGGGCTTTGCCATTGCCGGTATGCATTATACCGGTATGTTTGCAGCCAATTTTTCTCCTGGCAGCATCTGTCTGGCGGTGCCACAAGGGATCCAGTCTGAATGGTTGGCGATTCTGGTGAGTATAGGAAGCCTGGCAATCATGATGATGACACTGATAGTGGCAATTTTTGATGCACGTATGTCAGATAAAAATGCTGAAATGGTTGCTAAACTCACCCAAGCAAATGAACAATTGAATCAACGCGCACAACATATGGCAGAGATCATGACTGCAGATTTACGTGCAACGGTTGAGCGTGATGGCCTATTTAAGGCGGTTGTTGAACAGTCATCAGATGCCATTGTGACTCGAGATGCTATAGGGAATATTACCAGTTGGAATAAAGCCGCGACCATGCTTTTTGGTTATGAAGACTTTGAAGTAATTGGAAAAAATCTCGATATAGTACTAAAGCCAGTCGAACACAATATTTTTACAATTGCTGATAAACCACAATCTCAGGAAATAACGGTAAATGATCGGCACGAACAACCAATTGCCATTTCTTTAAATGTTGCACCATTATTGAGCAAGAAAAAGGTGTTGATCGGAGATATTAGTATTATCCGGGATATTACTTCACACAAAGAAACACAAGAACAACTGTTGCAAGCAGCAGCTGTATTTAAAAGCACAACAGAAGGTGTATTAATTACCGATAACAAAACCAATATCATTGCTGTAAATCAGGCGTTTACCCGTCTAAGTGGTTATTCTGAAGAAGAGTCAGTTGGGAATAAAGCAGGATTTACGCGCTCAGGTTTACATCCGAAAGAGTTCTACCAAAATATGTGGGTTTCGATATTAAAGGATGACTATTGGCGCGGGGAGGTTATTGATCGCCGTAAAAATGGTGAAACCTACCCTAAATGGCTCAGTATCAGCGTGGTTCGCAATGATGATAGAGAAATTATCTATTATGTGGGTGTGTTTTCGGATATTACTCATATCAAGGAGGCTGAAGAGCGCCTTCAATATATAGCCAATCATGACTTTTTAACAGATCTTCCCAACAGATTATTGTTTGAAGATAGACTCGAACATGCTATTGCCCGAGCAAAGAAAGATAACACCAATCTTTCATTGCTGTTTCTGGATCTTGATCGTTTTAAGAATATTAATGACAGCCTTGGACATCTGATTGGTGACCGTTTATTACAGGAAGTAGTTAATCGGATTAAAAATGTGATTGATGAGGCTGATACTCTGGCTCGAATTGGTGGCGATGAGCTGATCATTATTCGGGAAGAGTACACTGACAAAAAGAGTCTGAGCTTGATTGCAGAGAAGATTATAAATGCTATTTCCCAGCCCTTGCATATTGATCAACATGAACTGTTTATTACAACCAGTATTGGCATCAGCACTTTTCCTGAAGATGGAAATGAAGGCAGCCAATTATTGAAAAACGCTGATGCCGCAATGTATCAGTCTAAAAATAGTGGAAGAAATCGTTATAGCTTCTACTCGTCAAAACTCTCCAGTGAACTCATCTATCGACTTAATCTGGAAAGCGAACTGCGCCATGCACTGGATAAGCGTGAGTTTATGCTTTATTACCAACCGTTGGTTTCATCATTTAGTCAGAGAATCATCGGAGCAGAGGCGTTGATACGCTGGAAGCACCCTAAAAATGGATTGCTCTTTCCGGACGAGTTTCTTTCTATTGCTGATGAGTCAGGCTTACTATTCCCGATTGAAGAGTGGGTCATAACAACCGCATGCCAACAAATCAAAATTTTAAAAGATGTTGGTCAAACCTCCGCAGTCATTGCGGTTAATTTAAGTTCAAACCTGATCTCTTATTTCGATGTTGCTGAAATGATTGCCACACAGTTGAAAAAGCTCGATATCGAAGGACGTATGCTGCAACTGGAGATTACTGAGACAAGTATTGTGACCCAAACCGAAAAGCTGGTTAAAAATCTCGAATTGTTGAAGGCTATGGGTGTCTCTATTGCTATTGATGATTTTGGGACAGGATACTCCTCTATGTCTTATTTGAAGCAGTTTGATGTTAACAAACTCAAAATTGATCGATCCTTTGTTCGCGATATTGTTAAAGATCCAAATGACAAGGCTATTGTAAAAGCCGTGCTGGCTATGGCTCACAGCCTGGGAATAACGGTGACCGCTGAAGGTGTTGAGACAGAAGAGCAGTATTTAGCCTTGGCAGACGAGGGATGCGACGAAATCCAGGGTTACTTTTTCAGTGAGTCTGTCAGCGGGCATACCCTGGTTAATTTGTTACAAAAAGGTTATTGCAATGATGAGGATCTTAATTCCCTTGGAAAGCATGATTAATGAGACAAATTAACCGTATTTTTGTTGTGATTTCATGCCTGGGAATGCTTATATGGCTGATGCTGGTTTGGGATAGACCATGGTATATGAGAATTAGTGATCAGGATCTGGAGGTTAAAGGTGGAAGTTTCACTCTATTATCAACTCAAGGGAAGGTTTCACTGACAGATTTTAGAGATAAGATCGTCATTCTCTATTTCGGATATACCTTTTGTCCAGATGTCTGTCCTACCTCACTAACAATGATTTCGAATTCGCTCAATTATTTGACTACAGGGGAAAAAGAGCAGGTTCAAGCGCTGTTTATTACAGTAGATCCACAGCGTGATACTTTAAGTCATATGGATGAATATTTGAAATTTTTTAATCCCAGGATTATTGCTCTTACGGGTAATGAAACAGAGATTGCTCAAATAGCCAAACAATATGGAATAGTATATCGACGTTCTATTACCAGTTCATCAGAGGGAGGAGATTATTTAATGGACCACTCCGCAGCTACCTACTTGATTAACAAACAGGGACGATTAATTAAAACCATCCCGTATGAAGCCCAGGCTATAGATCTGGCCGATGAAATTAAAAAGTTACTTTAGATCTAATCAATGACCATAATCACGTATGTTCTGTAATTAAAATGTATTCACAAGCTGAAGCCTGGTAGAGCAGGGTAATCATGTCTAATCTAAAGCTTGTTCGGTCTTTAATTTTTCAGTACGAAATCCTAAAACCAGGCTGACACACATAAGTAGCAGGATAAAGGTAAAAGGCAATCCGGTTGAAATCGCTCCGGCCTGCAAGGCCTGAATGGCTTCTTTGCCTCCAATCCATAACAATACAGCCGCAATTAAACCTTCTGCCGTTGCCCAATAAATACGTTGTGGCACCGGTGCATCAATTTTGCCTCCTGCGGTAATGCTATCGATAACTAGTGATCCTGAATCCGATGAAGTAATAAAAAACACTAAAACCAATACTATCGCGACTTCAAATAATGGGCTAATAGTTGCAGCGGGTATGGATGAAAACACCGGTTCGAGCAATGCCTCTATTATGGGTCTTTCAGCATCATATACCACTGGCCCCTGGTATATAGGAGCTAAGTTTGAACAGCTTATTGACAATACGTCAGCTTCTGATGGCAAGGGTGCTAAAAACGTCCTGATTCAATACAGCCTTGACGATAAAAATTCCGTACGCGGGATGATGGCTAATGTTGATGCATGGAGCTATGGTGATTCGATTGTGCATATTGGCTGGGATCACCAATACAATCAAAAAATGAAGGTGTTTTTTAGAGTACTACCAGGAAGAATCTACTGCAGCTATTGGTCAGGGTAGCGATAAATTCGCTGCTTCAGGATACATTCTTGGTTCTGCAAGTGGTGGTAGCGCTATCACTTCTGGTATTCGCTACGACTTTTAAGCTCAGTAACCAATGAGCCACCTATGGTAGACCCTCAGGCAGATGAAGCCAATTCATCAATTAAAAAAATCTGTAAGTTTTTTGGTGAAGATCCAAAAACTGCCTTGAAACTTCTGGATAGTGGAGAGAGCAGAGGGGCCATTTTCGAAAAAAAAAAGGGGCATACTCCAGGCATAGTTAATGCCAGTTTTGATGTGTATGAAGGTGAAGTATTCGTCATCATGGGATTAACCAGCTCACGTAAGTCAATGTTGGTTATAGATCGTTACATGATTAGCCGATTCACAGTGAGACATCCAGGATCTCTGTTACCGCAATCATCGCGATATCACGCATTTTGCTCCATTCTGGAGTGTCATGTTTAATCAAACTCTCTACTCTGGAGTAAGTTGAGGAGATAACATGTTCCTCACCACCGGGAGATTCACGACGAATACCATAGTGGATCTTTTCGCGGGTAGTTGAGGGGAGGTTGCTCATCAATCTTTTACTGACCCAGATGGAACCATTATTAGCGAAGTCACTTAACCTTCCAGCCTGGTTAACAGTATCTCCGAGGGCAGTAAATTCAATATGGGTTGAAGTCTGATAGGTTCCAAACCATTCAGTTCCCTCATCAATTCCTACGTTCAGATGTAATTCATTAAACCAGTTTTTCTTCTGTTGCCATTCCCGACTCAATCTTCTTATGATCTGTTTCATCTCAATTGTGAACTGAACTGCATTGAGAGCGTAGTTACTATCAGCCTGCGGAAGAAAGTAATAGACCACCCCGTCACCGGCATGCTTACCATGGGTAGCACGATATTTTCGTAGCAAAGGCTCCATTGCCCCCCACACCTGATTAATAAGCTCAAAGTATTCTTCCGGGGGAAGTTCGGCACAGATTTTGGTGGAATTCTGGAGGTCAGCAATAACAACAGCCAGAGGAGTAAGATAGGGCTGACGTTTGCGTAAAAGCTGACTAATAACCTGATCACGGCGGGAGAGGTAGCTCTGTAAAGAGTGTTGCTCATCTGTTACCGGGATATAGGAGAAAAAGATGCCCTCACGAAAAAATGATGCATAAACATTATAGTGTCGCAATGAATCGTTAATCTGATGGGATTCAGTGAGATTAATCTCGATAGTAACTATTCCTTCATCTTCTGTGACTGCCTCAACTTCGTGGTAAATCCTGGCGAGGAGATCAGAATGTTCCTGGCAGAGTTCACTCCCGTGAGAGAGTAGAGATGAACTCGAAAGACGGCCTTTGGCAAGAGACATATGAAAATTGATGAACGCCTCACCTTCAGTTAAACGATCAAGGATTTTGCACTGAAGCAGTAGGGTGAAGATTGAACGCTCGGTGATATTATTGGAGAAATTACTATCCCCTCCGAATATCTCTTCTTCGGCATGTTCGTTACACCACTCCAGTTGAAACTGGGGATTGATAAGATAGGCAGGGTAGCCGAGTTGATCCAGTGTGAGGTGGAGTACTTCTTTGTCAATTTTGCTGGTAACGAGAGAAGAGTTCACTTCAAATGATGAAGCTGTTGTTTCATTCTGTTGTGTATCATCATTCTGAGATGAAAGTGGTAGTGGTGAAGATGTATTCTGTGACCAGTCGGCATGAATATGCTCAGCAATTTCGCTCATCATAACTCCTTTACGCTTGAGTTCAGCGACACGATTGACGATATCTACAGCGCTGCGGGGAAAGTAGCCCACCCTGCGAGTACGTACCATACTCTCCGGTGGAGCACCCACCTCAGGAGAAGGAAGAATTCCCAGTGAAATGTAGTTATTGAGTGTTGCTCGAGAGATTCCGGTTTTCTCAATCAGTTCAATACTTGTCAAAGTGGTTTCCATAATCATTACCATGGTATTTATACAGTCTAGTTTACAAGTCTACACAGTTAGACAGTTTGGTCAAGCATTAATACAGGAAAAATATACAGTATAAATACAGTGTTGGAAATGTTGCCACTGAATTCAGTACCCATAAATATCCGAATGAAATCTGGTTATAAATGTCAAAAAGTCTAGATATGAATGTCCAAAGATTACCGCTTTCAAGCCAGTACTAATAAGACGCATGTAGACAGTATAATCATAAATTAGACAGTACATGGGTGGTTGTGAATTTTAGAGTATGGACAGTATAATTGTGGATGGATATGAGATATTGATAAGTAGTATGTGAGAGGGGTAATAAAAATATATTTACCTATAAGTGTAATTAATGAGAGGTATTTGTATTTTTGTTTGCTAACAGATAGTCGTTACTATATATTTTATCTACAAATAAATATTAATAATAAATTCATTTTAAAGCTTCAAGTAGAGATTCACCTGTCGGAAGGCAATAAAAATACTTTTTTGCGTTTCGTTTAAAAATAGATATTAGTTTTAAGTTCAATTACTAATCTATTCACACGCAATACAGCGCGGGTGTCTTAATGACTGGTATTAACCATAGCATATGTGTGTGTTTGTGGGGATATAACAGCATGCGATATAATTGATCACAAAACTGATATAACCGTTAAAGAGGATTTTCAGGTTGTATTACGTGTACCGCGCTAAAAATAAAACGAACAACGCTCTTATATTTGTAGCAATACTCATTCTCTTTCAACTTCTATGGTTAAAATCAGCTAACGCTGCTGAAGCGACTAATCACTTATCTGAGAAAGATATGGTACTTGCCGGTGATGCGAGCTGTACCAAGTGTCATGACGAAGATCAGGAATATCCCATTTTACATATAGCAAAAACACGCCATGGCAATGTTGCGGATAAAAGAGCACCTGGTTGTAAAAGCTGTCATGGTCAGAGTACTGAACATGCACAAAGCAAATCTGACGATGATCGTCCCAAACCTGATATTACCTATCGTGATTTGCGCTCATCTGTTCCAGTTGAAGAGCGTGTAGAGAATGATATGGGGTTTATGCTCACGGAAGTAGCGGCACGAAACAATGCCTGTCTCAGTTGTCACCAGGGAGGAGATCGCATGTTCTGGTTTAGTAATACCCATGCTAACCGTGATATCTCCTGTACCAGCTGTCATCAGATCCACACGGAATTTGATCGGGTTCGTGATAAGCAGGTTCAGACAGAGATTTGCTTTAGTTGTCACAAGGATCAGCGTACAGCGTTGCATAAACCTTCCCATCATCCGGTTCTTGAAGGAAAGATGGGCTGCTCTGATTGTCATAATCCTCACGGTTCTGCAGGTAGAAACCAACTTAAAAGAGATAGCGTAAATGAGACATGTTACAGCTGTCATATGGAAAAAAGAGGACCATTTGTCCATAACCATCAACCCGTTACTGAAGATTGTAGCCTTTGTCACAACCCGCATGGCTCCAATATTGCCAATCTTCTGAAAACACGACCGCCGTTGCTTTGTTATCAATGCCATAGTGATTCTGACCATCGTGCTCAATTACCAGGGATCCCGTCAGCTAGAACCGCAAGCTCATCGCAGTTAGGTATGGTAGGGAGGGGTTGTCTTAACTGCCACACAAATATTCATGGTGGTAATAGTACTCAGGATAGCGCCACGTCTGGTCGTTTTCGTCGATAATACAGGAGAAGAGGCATGCAAAAGTATAATTATACTAATAATCATTATCTCTGCTCCGGGGTTGTTTTTCTGGCGCTTGTATCGTCAAACCTTTATGCCATTGATGAAGAACTGGAAGGGTATGTTGTTCCGGAAAATAGTATCACGATTAATTTCGGTCAATATAGTGGCGATAGGGAACAGTACGGTGTTTATGATAACCATCGTAACGACGCATCAAAACTAACCGTTGATGCCAACATTCATTTCAATGAGAAAGAGACTGGAACCTGGTTAATTGGAGAGGCAAATGAGCTGGGTTCTGATAGTCAGTCAATAAGCGCCAGTTATGAGAAGCAGGGTGACTGGGGAGTCGGTTTTGATTATCAACAATTACCTCATATTGCTCCATACACAGTAAATACAGGTGTTAGCGGGTTAGGTACATCCACGCAAACAGTTCCTGATACAACGAGCAGTTATGTTCCAGGTACAGGTTCAAATATCGTGATTGCTACTGAACGTAAGGCGCTTGGTGTTGATTACTACAAATATATTAACGGACAAACCAGTTTCAAACTTGTGTTTAATAATGAAACAAAACAGGGTAATAGACACTGGGGACGAGGAGGTGCCGCTGAATTTGCACTTGAACCAATCGATAGTGTCATCAAAGAGATCGATGCAACAGTGGATTATATGAGTAGTGATCTTCAGATCAGGGGCGGCTATTACGGTAGCTGGTATGTTAACCAAAACTCATTAGTTACATCTACTCGTGGAACCACATCCTTTTACCTCTCTTTACCCATGGATAATCAGGCACATCAAATATATCTAAATGGTGGCTATAACCTATCCAACAAAACCAGGGTAACCCTACGAACTTCATATACCCATGCAACACAAAATGAACATTTACCGACCGCTGATATTGCTGGTCTTGCCGCATCAGCAGCGCCAGCCAGTTTACAGGGTGAGACTAACACCTCAATTGTTCAGCTGAGTTTGAATTCCAGACCATCACCTAATCTCTCATTTTACACAAACCTGCGATATCACCAGGTCGATGAACGCACTCCAGACTGGCTGGTTGTCAGCTCAGGTGTACATAGCACGTCAATGGACTACGAAACTCTTTCCGGTAAATTTGAGGGCACCTACCGTTTTGGTGATGGATATAGTCTGATTGGTGGTATTGAGCAAAAAAATCAGTCTCGTACTGTTCCAGTTGGCTCTGATGCAGATGGCGATGGACTCGATAATGAGCGCTATGTTCCTTTTAGAGCCGATCTAACTGAGCAGAAAACACGGATACAATTAAGAAGAGGCTTATCTGAACAATGGAATGGTTCTGTTTCACTTTTAAATACGCGTCGTCAGGGCTCAAACCTTACCAGTGCAGCTGAGAATGCAGCAGGAGTGATAACGCCACTTCATATCGCCGATCGCGACAGGAACAAAGTTAGAGTGACCCTGGATTGGGCGCCTGCAATGGAATTGGGGCTGCAATTTAATATTGAAAATTCAACAGATACCTACCCCAAGTCCACAGGGGAATATGGCTTACAAAATGGTTCGTCACAGCTTGTCTCGGTTGATGTTGACTTTAAGCTACTGGAAAACTGGCGAACATCAGCATGGGCGTCATTCGATGAAATTAAAGCAACACAATTTAACTATGTTGATGCGAGCAATGACAATACCACAACCATTAAGGATGAAGGTGTTTCATTAGGGCTCAACCTTAAGGGTGAGTTGAGTGAAAAAACGGATATTGGTATTGAGCTTCAATGGACCCAGACAAAAACAGCCTATGACATCAATACAACAGCGCTGTATACAGCAACGATGACACCACCTTCTGACGTTACCAATAAATCTACCTTGCTGGATATATATTCAGAGTATTCGATCAATAATAGTTCGTCACTTCGATTGGATCTCATCTATGAATACTGGAATACCAACGACTGGACCTGGTTATTTAGTGACGGTTCACCATTTGTTTATGGAAGCAATACTGATGGCACTATGGTGATAACCATTCCAGAACAAACTTCGGTTTTTGCCGGAATTAGATATAAATACCGATTCTGATAGGTAAAGATAATGTAACAAAAATAATAACAATTTAGTCAACACATTTTTTATTTCAATAAAAAATGAAACATACAAAAGGGGAGTATTAGTACGATGAAAAAAACTGTAATAAAAGGAATGTTAGCCCTTATAACAGCCACGTTGATAATCGGTTGTTCTGAGGATAGTACGACAACAATACCAACAACAACGGCAAATAAATTTTCAGGAGGACTGGTCTGGGACTACTATGTCAACACCAATGCTGGTGGTAGTGGCACTTTACCAACAGGTGCTACCAATAAAGACTTTGTTCGCTGTAAGGCCTGTCATGGCTGGGATACTATGGGTAAAGATGGTGGATATGTCAGGCGTTCAGCTAGTACATCCAGACCTAACCCGACCGCAACAACCGGTAATATTTCCGCCAAAGCAGGTTCTGTAACAGCAGATATGGTCTGGCATAATGGCAATAACACCACCACTGTCGCAGGTCGTGCATTCAGTACTGAAGATCAAACCATGCCGAACTTCAGTAACGATGGAGGATTGACATCGACACAGGTTGATAATGTGGTTGCCTTCCTCAATAGTGGTGAAAAATTGACCACCTTTGCTGATCTGGATATTGCGCCTAATCCTGTCGGCTATTCTTTCAAAAGTGTTGATGCTGCTGCTGGAAAAACCACCTATGAAACGAACTGTTTATCCTGTCATGGTAGTGATGGTGATAGTGCCAATGCAACGGGTGATGGTGTTGGTGTGGTAAATACTGCATTGAGTGGAGAGCTGAAACTGGCAGATTATTTTTCCAGTGATGGTAAGTACAGTGAAGGTTTCCATAAGATCATGTATGGCGTATCCGGTAGTGATGTTATGACCCGGGATGCTTCAGGAAATCTGACCGGTCAGGAAACAGCTAATGTTCTTGCTTATATTCAGGACACATTTGCTGCTGATTATTATGCCGGTGGTCTTGTCTGGGATTATTATGTCAATACCAATGCAGGTGGTAGTGGTAGCCTTCCAAGTGGTGCAACCAATAAAGACTTCCTACGTTGCAAAGCTTGTCATGGTTGGGATGGAATGGGTGCTGATGGGGGATATGTCCGTCGTTCAGCGAATGCAACCAGACCTAATCCAACGGCAACAACAGGTAACTTGAGCACTAAAATGGGATCAGTCGTAGCTGCAGACGTACTGCATGATGGTACTCAGGTAAGTACTACCGTTGGTCGAGCATTTAGTACTGAAGATCAAACCATGCCGAATTTTGGTGCTACTGGAGGATTGACATCCAAGCAGGTTCTTGATGTGGTGCAATTCATCAACAAAGGACCCAAGATAACCGATCATGCAACTCTGGATATTACGGCTAACCCGGTGACCTACACCTTTAGTGGTACAAATACCACTACGGGCAGTTCACTCTATGCAAGTAAATGTGCTGAGTGTCATGGTAGTGATGGTGATAGCGCAAATGGTGATGGAACAGTACTCACAGCATTAGGTGTTGAACTTAAGCTAGGTAACTATTTCTCCAGTGATGGTAAATATAGTGAAGGCTTCCACAAGATGATCTATGGTGTTTCTGGTAGTGATGTGATGACCCGAGAAGGATCAGGTAATCTTACCAGCCAACAGGCGGCGGATATTCTCGCCTACATTCAGGAACAGATAGCAGATGGAAATGCAACTACATTCCCTCAATAGGAAATATATGTAGTTAAGTAATGAAAAGCTCATGGTCAGGTATGATCATGGGCTTCTTCTATTTGTAATACGTTTGTGTCTCAGGTTTCATATCTGCAACAGGGGAGCTATGGTTCTGTTTTTTGTGTAGCACAACTCCCTTTTTTGCTACAGGCTCCACATCCTGGGGAGAATTTTTGAGTCGATGGGTCCTGTTGATGCAGCCACTGCTGAAAATAGACCCAGCCAACCAGTAAAGCAACAAAGCCAAGTATCACCAGTAAATATTGCCACATCGTACTAACCTGCACTAAAGAGGCCGGCGAAGCCCATAAATGCCATCGATAAAATCCCCGCCATAATCAGGTTAAGCGCTGTACCACGAACCAATGCCGGAACATCAGATATTTCTGTCTCTTCACGCATCCCCGCCATTAATACCATGGCAAGGGTAAAACCGGCCCCCGCACCAAGAGCAAAAATCAAGCCTTCAACCAGCCCATAACCCTTGTTGGTTGCAAAGATGGCAAGACCTAAAATGGCACAGTTGGTAGTGATAAGCGGCAAAAAGATACCGAGTGAGCTAAATAGAGCAGGACTTAGTTTCTTAATTGCCATTTCTATAAACTGTACTGTGGATGCAATAACCACGATGAAGCTAATCAGACGTAAATACGGGGCATAAATGAGTACATAGGTATTCAAAATCCAGGCACATAGTGCGGTAATGACCAGCACAAAGGTCGTTGCCAAGCCAAGCCTGAATGAGGTTTCCAGCTTGCCTGACACTCCCAGAAACGGACATAATCCGAGAAAGTAGGCGAGAACAAAGTTATTTACCAGTAACGCACTGATAAAAATCCAGATCAGATTATCCATTACGATGCGTCTCCTCTCTGGCTGGCAATGACCTCAGCGATAAAACGCTCACGTTTTTGTGACACCCAGTTAAAAAAGAGCAAAATAAAGCCCAGGGTAATAAAGCCGCCAGGTGGCAAAATCATAATAACCCAGGGTTCAAAGCTGTCACCAAACAGTGAAACTCCAAAGAGTTTACCTTCACCAAGGATCTCCCGGACTCCACCCAGGCTAAGCAGGGCTATCAGAAATCCTAGTGACATCCCAATAGCATCCATGACTGCGTATTTAACCGTATGCCGTGATGCAAACGCTTCCTGTCGGCCCAGAATCATGCAATTGGCGACAATCAGTGGAATAAATGCGCCTAACTCTTTGTGTACCGCAGGGAACAGCGCAAGCAGGGTGTAGTCGGCAACGGTGACAAACGTAGCAATTATTACAATATAAATAGAGATCCGTACCTGTTTGGGTATCACACCCTTGAACAACGCAACCAGAAAACTGGAACCTACCAGTACAAAGAAGGTTGCTAATCCCATCGCAACCGCATTGATAGCAGAGTTGGTAACAGCAAGCATCGGACACATGCCAAGCACCTGGACAAATACCGGATTATCCCGCCATAATCCTTTGATCATCTCTTCATAAGCACTCTGAGGAGTTTTCGCCATCTTATTGAATTACCTCGGATTGTTTGTCTTGATTGGTTTTCTCTTGATGAACTTTATACACAGGTACTTTCCCGGATTCAGCCAGGCGTTTTAACCAGCGTTGATTGCTTTCATTGATGATTCTAACCACTGCTTTGGAGGAGATCGTGACACCGGTGATCGCGTCCACTTCATTATTGGCAGATTTTTTACCTTTCTTGACGACCTTGATCGTCGGGCTGACGGCCAGGTTATGGAAGTTGGCAACAAAAGAGAGATCTTTATAGATCTTGTCTCCAAGCCCCGGGGTTTCACGGCTTTCCAGTATCTCCATTCCAACAACACGTTGACGATCCGGTCGATAACCATAAAGCAGGCGAATAATATCCTGAAATCCCGGCCCGGATGTTTGTATCGCATATCCAACAAACTGATGGTTTGCATCAAATCCGGCATAGAGCGCTTCATTATCGATTTCTTCATCGGTAACTTTCTGTAATTGCCCATCGATGAAGCGCATTTTTTGCATTTGGCTTACCCCCGGCAGAACTTTGAAGACCGCCTCGCGTAACTCCCGTGCCTGATTTTCTTTAATCGTATCGAGCGTTGTCAGGTAGATCCCGATAATAATCAATCCCGAGAAAAATCCGGCAATCGCCATGGAGATGATTAAACGTGCCATAGAAGGGGGTGTTGTATTGGTCTTTGATATTATTGTCATGACTGCCCCTCACGACCAAAGACTCTAGGTTGGTTATAGCGATCTATTAACGGGGTAGCGGCATTCATCAACAAAATGGCATACATCACCCCTTCGGGGAAACCGCCATAAACACGTATCAGTACAATCAGGAAGCCAACACCACAGCCGAAGATTATTGATCCTCTGGGAGTGAGAGGTGATGTGACTGGATCTGTGGCCATAAACAAGGCACCAATCAACATGCCGCCTGATAACAGGGTAAATAGTGGCGAAGGATATTTATCACTATCTATGCCATATAAAATCAGTGAAAACAGACCTGCAGTAATAAATATACTCAGTGGTATACGCCAGTCCAGATCACGTCTCCAAAAGAGATACAATCCCCCAAGTAGCAATAAAACGGCACTGGTTTCACCAATGCAGCCACCAGTAGTTCCCAAAAGCAGGTCCATAGTCGGTGTTGAAACCTGTTCAAACTTTAGCGATCCCAGAGGTGTTGCTGCGGTAAGTACGTCCACACTGGAAGATGATGTAAATGGAAAATCGAATAGTGATGAGTGGAAGGTAAAGAATCCTGATGATGGGTTAACGGTTGCCCAGGTGGTCATAGCCACTGGAAATGTTGCCAGTAGAAAGGCACGTCCTACCAGTGCTGGATTAAAAAGATTATTTCCCAAACCGCCCCAAATAATTTTACCCATTCCAATACTGACGATGCCCCCTAAAAATGCCATCCACAGCGGTAGGGAAGGTGGCAGGGTTAAGCCTAGCAGTAACCCGGTTAGCGCGGCACTGTTATCACTTAACACATCGCGACGTCTTTCCGGCCGGGTAAATACCCATTCAGTCAGCACCGCACCTAAAATAGATGCCAGCAATATCAGTAACGCACTGATTCCAAAAAGATAAATGCCAGCAAGTGTTGCAGGTGCTAACGCATACCAGACATCACGCATCGCCGTCGGGGTTGTCATACCCTGTTTTAGCAACGGTGCCGATTTAAGTAACAGCTTGGGATCGTGTTGGCTCATACCGCGCTATTACCTTTTTGCTGTCGCAGATTATCCTTGGCGGTGCGGATATGCTGCACGATGGGTATATTGGATGGACAGGCAAAGGTACAGGCACCACATTCCACACAATCCATAACATTGATTTGCTGCATTTCATCATAAAGTCTGGATTTGGCCAGACGCGCAAATCGAGATGGATTCAAAAAATAGGGGCACGCTTCTAGACAGCGCCCACAACGAATACAGCTATACTCCCTGGGTTTGGATGTCTCTTTTTCAGTAAATGCCAAAATACCCGAAGTTCCTTTGAGAATAGGCGCATCCAGGCTGGCAATAGGGATCCCCATCATCGGGCCACCCATAATGACTTCCCGGGTTTCATCGCGCAGACCACCACAAAAACGTAGAACCTCTCTGATGGGTGTTCCCAAAGGCACGATTAGATTAGCGGGGTAGGTGATGCCGGGCCCTGCAACAGTAACGACACGTTCTATCAGGGGCATTCCGTTAGTAAAGTATTCAGCAATCGCAACGATAGTGCCAACATTGTTTACAGCTATACCCAGATCACGAGGTAATTGCCCGGCGGGAACCTCTTTATCGTAGATCGCTTTGATCAACATCTTTTCTGCACCTTGAGGGTATTTCACTTCCAGTGATACCACCGATATTGGCAGATCATCTCTAAGGTGTTTTTTCAATGTCTCAATAGATTCGGGTTTATTGGATTCAACACCAATGGTGGCATGTTTAGCACCGAGTTTTTGACGCACGATCTCTATTCCCTGAATCAATGTTTCTGTACGTTCGACCATCAAACGATGATCATTGGTCAGAAAAGGCTCGCACTCAGCGCCATTTACCAACAGTTCATCGATATGCTGACCTTCTGGAATGGCATATTTAACGTGACTGGGAAAAGCTGCCCCCCCCATTCCAACGATTCCTGCTTCTTGAACTGCTGTAATAAATGCTTCCGTCGTCAACTCCTGCCAATCGATGGATTGACCATATTTAAAGCGCTGAGTGGCGTAGGGATCGGCTTTAATGACAATTGCAGGACGGAAATTTCCATCCATATAGCGTCTGCTCGATATTTCGGTAACGTGTCCAGTAACTGGTGAATGTAATGTGGTTGAGATAAAACCACCAGCCCCGGCAATTTTCTCACCGCGATAGACCTTTTGACCCACATTAACCACAGGTTTAGCTGGTGCACCAATATGTTGTCCCAGAGGCATGACATACTCTTCAACAAACGGAACACGCTGGATCGCCAGATCAACTGTCTGGGTTTTATGATCTTCAGGATGAACACCATGAGCAAAACCGCCGGAAAAGAGATTAAATAGTCCCATAGCAGATCATTGCACCGTTTTATCGTCAAGCAGTGTGGGATCATATCCGGCCAGAGACATTAATTGGCTACGGATTTTTTGTGCGGTTATCTGATTATGATTGGCATGAATCGCTGCAATTTTTTGTTCATACTTTTTCACCAGTGCTGCCAGCTCATTTTGATGCGAAGCTTTGACTTCATCCAGCACCTCGGCACGAACCTTTTGTGTGAACGGGGTCACCTCACCTGCAAGCTCCTGCAGGATCTGCCAGCGTTGTGCGACAGCTGCTACAGCTTCAGTCACTTCTGTTTTTACTGCAATAGAAGTTACTTCAACATTATCTGCTAAAACTTTGATAATTGGAGTTTTGTTAACCTTTGAATTTCCATCCGTCTCCAGATAATCAATCAAGGGCGTTGGAAAGCTTGTATTGGCTGTGATGGCTGTAAAACAGTGATCAAAGCGTCCCTGATTAAGCATCCATTGTGTCGGTAGCTGTGGCTGTTGCTCCTCGTCGAGTACCCATGTTGATTTAATTTGAGGGTTGCCCTCCAAAATCAGGCGCTTTCCAAACAGGCCATCACTTTCAGGGTTGTATCGTAATAATGGTGCAACGCGGGTATCAATCGCCTGTTGTGCCAGTTCTAATACCTGTGTGGTTGTATGACCATGTGTCAATGGCGACGGTGTATAGATGTCAATTAAAGCAGGACCATGATAATTCAGCGCTTCATTCATACACTGATGTAGATGTTCTGCAGTTGCTATGGATGTTTGGGCAATATAAGCATCACCACCAAACAGGGACTGTAGTACCAAAGATTCACCCAGATTTTTTGAACCTGACATATTGATAGCAGTAGTTTCATTATCTAATCCCAGCCCATGATCATTCATTACCAGTACCTTGACTGGCAGATTTGATTTTAATAGCCAGGATAACTGTGCCATGTTTGTTCCAGCCAGTTCCCGACTGTTTGCAACCACAACCAGTGGTGATATCAGACGTTTCTCCTCCGCATTCATCTCATCCCAGCTAATTTGACTGGCTGATGCTTTTTGTTTGCTACTACCACTGTTTTTCAGTGCATTTGTCGCTTTTCTGACTAAAGCTAATGATAGACCCAGATTCTCAATTTCACCCTGTATCATCCCCATAGCTGTTGCTATCAGATCCCCGGTAGTATTAATTAAGGTAGGAACCTGAAACGGGTTATAGGGGAAGGTGCCTGCCCAGCTTGAATGGATTCCTGGTGATATGGCCAGAGAATAACGTGCTCGACCCAGACCACTTTCACCACTTTGCAAGTGACGTTGCAAATCTCCCAGACCCTGGGCGATTTCAATCAGCTCACGCAGCTGTGCAGCATCAACTCCTGCTGAATCGAGGCGATCTTTATCTCCTGGAATGAGTTTAATGATGTCAATGCGACGACTCTTTATTTGTGAAAGCTGATAGGCCATTGCTTCCAGATCGTCTGTAGGAAGAGCTTCAGAGAGTGTTGCGCGAATACTTTGAGTGATCTCGGAAAGTTGATCGGCTATCGATTCACTCCACTGATGAAATAGTGGCTGCTGACGATACTCAATGGTAGTTAAGGCCATACGCAGTGCAATCTTTTCACCAGAGCCTGCTTCTGCACCATCACCCGAAGCAAGGGTAAAGGCACAGTGTCGTGACAACATCTGTGCGGCAACTGGGTCAATGGCTGCTTTCGCAATTTGTTCAATCGAAGTAGAAGAGCTATCAGGGAGTTGTTCCCATGCTTTCCAGTCCTCTTTTGAGTGAGAGATGATCTCAGGTGTTTGTTGAATCGCACTCATCGAGATGACATTTTCTGCACAGCTATCTGCACAAATCCCACATCCTTTACATCCATCACTGTTGACCACGAGTGATAACAGGATGCCACTGTCTTTAGTGCGGGATTCGGCGCCGTCATATAGTTGCGAGGTTTTATACAGCTTTAAAACCCCAAAACGGGAAATAATCTGATTGAGTGCAGCAACTACATTTTCCAGTCTGTCACCTGTCAAAGGTGATTTTTGTTGGATTTGTTCAAACGCAGCATTAACGAGCTGATCGAGAGATTGCGTGGGTTCAGGATGAACTTTGATCACTTTTGTCATCGCTGTTGCAAGCTTGGTTGCTAAAGGACGTAATGCATCAGCGGATGTTGCGGTAATGACGCCTGCGATAATCTCTTTGATTGTTAAAGCGGAGGCTCCGATAGCGCTGTCTGGACATCGGGACCAGCATAGGCCACAACCACTACAACCATTTTCATTAAACTGTGGTAGCCATTGATTGAATTGACTATGGTCTCGCAAGGTAGCACTTAGTGGGGGCAGGGTGCCTGTTGCAAGGTAAGGATCAGGTGATAGTTCAGGTTCTCCTTCGCGATAAAGCACGCCGACTTGATCCCAGAATCTTGGCAAGCTGTCATAGCGTTCATTGTTATGCACCAGATGCCGAATCGCCATAGGTACTGAACCATCCCAGGGTGTAGCTGGTGATTTGTGCAGATTGCTAATATCCAGTTTCTGTACTGATTCGAATCCAGACTGTAGTTGCTCAGCCGCTTCATTTGAATGAATTTCTCCCCAATGCAGCATATGCTCCTTGCGAAATTCGATCAGACGTCGGATCTTGGTACCGGTGCTTTTATTTATTTCAAATAACTGACAGATAGCACCAACGATTTTTTCATGACGGAGTGAATGGTTTAATCCACTGACATCAACCATGTAGATATTCTGCAGTTGATTGATTCTGGATAATAAGCTTTGCTGGTAGTTGTCGATGGTTGTTTGTTGATCGATCACCAGCATCAGATCGGTTCCATTTAGCGCATCCATGGACTGATGGTGTTCAGGTGATAATACGACGGTTAAGTTCGCTTTGTTCTCTTCAGAAGCCGCGCTATAACGGTCTTTTGCCACCCTTATTTGATCGCAGATGGTATTTCCCCATGACTCCCATACACGTCCAGGCTGAGTTCTTACTGTTTCCGTCGTAATGCGATGCAACACACTGGAGACATCATTCAATAACCTGGTTTGCAGATGAGTGCCACTATGCAGGATATTGATAGAGAAGCGGTTACTCTTTAATGCTTTGTTAGCAAGCGGTACTGCTCTGTGCTGTACTAACGGGTAATCACGCTTCAAAGTATCATATAACACCTGGCGTTTCGGGTGAGCCTTTTGCTCATTTCCCCAGTGTAATCCCAGATATTGCGCCTTTGTGGAAATAGCAGGTGTTGATTGCAGATAAGCAGCCAAATCGTCACTTGCCAGTGGTAATCCACCTATTCCATATATCACAGAAGATAACCTGGTAGAGCCTGCCACCATGGCAACTTCCTGATAGAGCGGTGATGATCCGGCAAGTGGTCTGGCACCACGTTCTAGAACGGTAATGTATTTGGCTGTTGATAGCAGTGATTGCAACGCCTTGTCATTAAACGGTCTTAGCAGACGCAAACCAATGACACCTACCCGGAGTTTGCGTTGTTCACGCATCTGGTTAGCGAGATTGAACAGTTGTTCAACAACCGCACCTTGGGCAAGGATAATTTTATCCGCTTTATCCAGTCCATGAACAGAAAATGGTTGATAGTCACGACCCGAAAGCTTTTTGAATGTTGAGAATGCAGTGTGGACAATATCGATCACTCCTTCACTGAAATAGAGATCATTCGCAGCTTTGCCGTAGGCATATTCCTGATTGCTTAACAGAACGCCATGTAAAACCGGTCTATCCAGATCATGCCACACAGGTACTCGTTGGCGTTGTTGTCCAAACACCATCTCCTGAGCAGGGGTAATCGATTCTATTGAGTCTGATTTAAAACCAACAAATTGTTGAACCATCTCAACCGATGGGAACGAAACTGCCTGCGCGCCAGTTGTGCTTTGTTCATCCATGAAAAGAATGACTGGCGTTAATGAGTTTTCAGCGATCACTCGGGCAATCAGGGTTAAATCAACCGCTTCCTGCACATTTTGTGAAAAGAGGGTGATAGCACCCGTTTGAGCGATTAGATGTACAGACTCATGGCTGCTACCTAAAGTTGTACCATGTGCTGCAATCGCTTGATCATGTACATGAATCACCAACGGCAGATGTTTGGCTGTTGCCTGAGTGATCAGATCAATACATTGAACCGCTTCATTTCCTGAAATGAAAACTGTCGTCCGGCGCCCGGTTGAAGCGAGTCCCATTGCAGCGGCAACAGCACTACGAGGGCTTTCATTGCTCAAGAATGAGAGTGATTCATTAAAAAGATTATGTTCAGTACGTTGATGTTCATGGCGCCAAATGGCTTCTGATGTACCCGCTGCAAAGCTCCCACCCAGTGCGGCACAATTTGAGATTGCAGCCTCACAAACAGCAACGGCACTGTTGCCATCCAGAAATAATTCAGTGCCATCTGCAATGGTGCCGCCTTCAATCGCATCACCAAACAGGTGACGGTAGAGTCGAATAGCTGTATCACGTAAGTTGGGCATAGCGTTCTCGATTCTCTCTTTCGTGAGCAGACTCATTATTGAACTGGCCTGCTTCCAGCCAGACGATAGAGCCAGTAGGACATCTGCTTGTTGCTTTAGGTGTAACAGGCAGGCCTGTTTCATAGTGAATGACAGGTAACTCATTCACCATTTCAATTAATCCTACGGGTGCATCTGCGGCACACTTACCACAGGCATCACACCCAACATTGCATAGCATGGTGACCTTTTCACCTGCCAGGGGAATAGAACATTGAACAAACAGCTTTTGATCGATGGGTACCAGCTCAAACAGGTCTTTGGGACATGCTTCAATACAGTCATTACATGCAGTACATTTATCGATGTCTACCACAGGTAAACCGGTTTGGCTCATCTGTATCGCATCAAAATCACAGGAAACCTCACAATCAGCAAGCCCGAGGCAGCCCCAGGAACAACCCTTTCCGCCACCTGAAACAACGGCAGCAGAACGACAGCTTTCAAAACCCTGATATTCGGCGATTTGATATGCCTGCCCGGTACCTCCAGCACAATGGAGTCTGGCAACCTGTTTAACGCTGTCACCGGCATCAACTCCCAAAAAGTCAGCGATATTGTCGATATCATCTGCACTGGCAACCGTACATTTACCTGGCTGAATCTCTCCAATCACCAGTTTTTGCGCAAAGGGTAGACAACCGGGCTCACCGCAAGCACCACAATTCGTGCCTGGCAACATCTCTTCGGTGGCAGAGATTCTTGGATCTTCGTCAACCTTGAATACCCGTGAGGCAATGGCAAGGATGACACCGAAGAACAGTCCCAGCCCGGTCATGATTCCAGGGGCAGTAAGCAATGTCTCCATGGTTAATTAAACGGCGCTGCCCGTGCAATCAACTCATCCAGATTTGCTTCGCTCTTATCAACAGGCAAGCCTGGATGGATACATTTGGAAGGACACAGTTCCGCACCTTCGACCAGTTGTGCGTAGGTCCCATTAGAAAGATCGCTTAAATAGGCCTGATTATTTTCGTTGTATACAAACAATAATGGATTGATTGCAAGACAATCATTGCAAGAGGTACACAAACCGCTATCGATCCAGGCCTCTTCAATAATCTCTTCCTCTTCTTCAACAATTTGTAGTTCCTCAACAGCTTCTTCGCTCTTTTCAATCTCTTCAGAGAATTGAGGCGCTGTTTCTTTCATGAAGCTGGTAGCAGATGTTTTACCAGGTGGTTGAGTGAAATCCATACCCATAAGTACATCGGTTAATCGCCCCATCACCTCAGAGGCTGATTCAGCGCGTACTCTACCAAGCTCTTGTTGATGGGATTTTATTAGTTCTTCACGTTCAAGTTGCGCTTTTTCTTCCAGTTCTTCGCGTGTCTGCTTGACTGCAATATCAACATAACGGTTACGCACACCTGAAAATTCCTGAAGTGAATGCCAGAAATTTAGTCTGTCTTTACATGCTTGAATCAATGCGCGGGTGACGACCAGACGAATGAGGGTGTTATTTTCATCGACAGTCCAGATAAACGGGATCTTCTGATACGCCTGTTCATCGGATAATTGCAGAAAATCGGCCACTGCAATCAAATCATCGGTATTACACTCAGGTGGTATTTGAGCAAAATGACCATGAAGACGCTCAATCAATAACGCGTAGTCTGCAAAAGTAAACTCCAGCTCTGTTTCTACCGGATTGCCATCAAAGTCCTTATATTTAAAGGGATGTCTGGGCCAATCACGTTCTGGTTGTGGATTACCACTGAAATCAAATTTTTCTGCGCCACTGTCACCAGCTGAAGGATTTACAAAGAAGAAAGGGTGTACCCGACCTTCCAGTGCAGCACCAGCAACAAGCCAGGCATTTAAACCAAGATTTTGTCCAGTAGGGCGCAGGCCGATATTGATGAGATGCAAACTGGTACGAGTAGCATCCAGTGCAGCAGTGTAGTGATTTAGCAGGTGTTGATGGCGTGCAGCTGATGATTGGGAAACAACAGCCTGTCGGTGGCTGATTCCCAGATAACCTAACTCAGTTCGGAAGCTTTGGAATGGATCCTCATCCATACCTGCGCCAGGGTTATTATGTGCCTGTACACGTACAAAGATCTGTACTGGACGACCCGAATTAAGCAACTTCGAAAAAGATGCCAGCCCATGCGTTGCTGCATGATCTGCGGATTCAAAAGCGATAACAGCAGGTACCAGAGTCAACTCTTTGTGGGAAAATGCTTCCCAACCAAAGTTTTCGAACCATGGATCATGGATCGCAGGATCATACTTACCCTTCATTTCAAGATCAGCGGTTCTAATGGCCTTAAATACAGCTGCTAATTTTGCCGCACCTTTGTCAAATAGCTCTGTGGCTGTTTCACAGGGATCTTCTGCACTAAAGACTTCCAGGGTTGGATTTTTTTCAAGAAACTCTTCGTGGAGAGAACCATTGTGTACGAAGCGTACAAAGGTGTTTTGATGTTTGTATGATTCCAGAACATCCAATGCATGTTCTATGCGCTGTTTTCTCTCAGGAGCCATCACCACAGAACCCTGAGAGTGCTTCATAATCTTTGACATACGTGAAGAGTCAAACATGGATGAGCTGGCACCAATGCTACTTTCAAGCTTCTCAGGTTTTATCGCCTCTTCTGATTTATTCCAGTCAACATCAAGGAGATCTTTCAATGCTGCAATATGGTTATCAATTTCCTGTAAAAATTGATCATGTCTGGGGGTGATTTTACAACTGATGACATGTATCAGCAGATGTATCGCGGGATAACGTCCATATGAAAGCAATTGGCCTTCATCCGGTAAGGTGTTTATCAGTTTTTCAATATCATCCGTCAGTTTTTGCTGGTTGTCGCTATCGAGTTTGAGATGGGTTATCAGACCTGATGCAACATCCCGGATCTGCTCCTTTGCTGGAACTGGTCCCTCCTGATCACGCAAGCGGATACGTACCTCACGTTCAATCCAGGAGACGTTATCCTTAAGGATTTTAGCTGCATCTGGATTAGGTGCTATCAATTCGATATTTTCACTTAAAACCTGACCGAGTGGCTTCGCCAGTTCAGAACCACTCATCTGAGGTGTAACCAGTGAAGGAGGAATCAAAAACAACGGATAGTCATAGCGTAATCTGGTGGTATCCCTGAAGGGATCCAGTAACGCAGGCAACACGGTTTTGCTAACAGGTTTTAAATTCTGTTTTGCAGAAGGATTACCTAAATGAAAATGGCGTAATGTGCGTAAAATTGTTTCCGTTGATTCTGCATCCACTATGGCTGCTGGAATCGACGGTACGCCGCCATTTTCATCACTGCTGATATGAACAACTCTTGTGCTCATGCATGCTTCCCCTCACTATATAGCAAAGCTGTCCAGAGCACTGTTCAGTGCAGCCATTTTCTGCTCATCGCTGGTGTGTAATCCAACCGCAGAAGCATCCTCATAAACGGGTGCATCAACATCCTGATACAAAATACCCAGTGGTAATTGTGAGGTGTCGTATGCAAGTTTCATTGCATGCAGCCAGTCAGCAGGATCATGATTGACACTGTTTTTAAACACACGCTTTATGGAGTCATCCAGAGCTAAACCATTTTCATGCTCCAGTACCACAAATTTTCCCGGGTCATCCTGTAATGGCTTACAAAAATCATTTGAAAAGACCGGACAACGCTGCAAAATTCTGACGAAACTGGTACCCCGGTGCTGGTGAGCTCGCTTAATGGTTTCGTAGAGCATGGGTGGATTCCAGTCAACAACCTGAGCTACAAATGAAACCCCAGTGATCCCAAGTGTAACCGTTAACGGGTTTAATTCTCGAACCGGTGCCCCTGCAGGATGGGTGTTGGTCTTCATTCCCCTTGGACTGGTAGGAGAGGTCTGTTTTTTGGTTAAGCCATAGATTGCATTATCAAATATCAGTACCACCATATCCATATTAAGTCGTAGTGAATGAATCCACGGTCCGGCACCGATTGAAAAGCAATCACCATCACCCGTAGCGACCCAAACATCCAGATCAGGGCGGCGTGATTTAATGCCATTGGCAAAGGGCAGGGCACGACCATGAAGACCGTGGAATCCATAGGTTCCCATATAATGAGGCAGACGACTGGAACAACCTATTCCTGAAACAGCAACGCTCTTCTCAGGAGGTAACTGCGCATCGCGTAGTACACGATGAACCGTGTTTAATACTGCAAAGTCACCGCAGCCAGGGCACCATCTGGCCTCACCACCTGAGTAATCGCCCAAAGTGAAATAACGCTCGAATACATCTAATGACCAGTCCGCTTTAAGTCCAAACATGGCGAACCTCCTATGAATTTTGTAGTTGTTGTAGACGTTGACTCAGTTCATGGTGCAGCATTCCCGGTTGAAGCGGGTGACCATAAACAACAGACCAGCAGTCGATATCGACCAGTGTTTGCGCACGCAATACATTAGCCAGCTGTGCATAACGTCGATTATCTTTCGTAATTTGAGGGTCTCCGACTTTATCGCTGTAGTTGATCTCTACAGTCATAACCTGTTTAAAGCGTGCGAAGATCTCTTTTAATCCCGGTTCTAGTGGTGAGAGGAAACGTAAATGGATGGACGAGACACTATTACCAGCATCGCGTAACTTATCCACCGTCTCTTCAATAGCACCCATGGTTGAACCCCAGCCCACCACCAGTAAATCACCCGAATCATCTCCATGAATGGTGGGTGGTTTTAAAGTGCTTTGAAATGCGGCCAGTTTACGACTACGGTTTTCAGAGGTAATTTGGTTGGTATCTGAGTCATAGGCAACCTTGGAGCGTTCGGTGTGCGCCAGGCCTGTTAACACGTACATACCACCGGGTTGTCCTGGAATGGGGCGTTGTGATAAGCCAGTTTCAGCGTCCCAGTCGTAAGCAGGGATAGAACGATCCCACTCAGACTGATCCAGTGGAGGAGCCATGGTCTCTTCAGAAACGTCCGGGCGCTCCCAGGGTTGTACACCTGTGGCGAGATTGGCATCTGTTAACAGAATCACCGGAGTACGGAAGGCTTCGGTTATTTTACGCGCGAGAATGACATAGTGATAACATTCAGCAATGGTAGCTGCGGCGAGAACGATTTTAGGCGCATCTCCAGGCTCGCCATAGAGCGAAGAGAGTAGATCAGACTGTTCAACTTTAGTTGGCAGACCTGTTGATGGGCCTCCACGTTGTACATCAACAATAACCAATGGTATTTCTGCCATGCAGGCCAGTCCGATCATTTCGGTCTTAAGAGCCATACCTGGCCCGGATGTGATAGTACAAGCTGTTTTGCCAGCGTAGGATGCGCCGATAGCAAAACCGATTGCAGCAATTTCATCTTCCGCCTGATGGATAAAACCTCCAGCTTCATGGAAGACATCCGCAAGATAGTGGGTAGCAGATGTTGCCGGGGTGATAGGATACATTGAAACCAGTTCCATACCTGCACCCATAACTCCTAAACCAACCGCAGTATTACCATTGGTAATGATCATCTTTTTGCCTTCACCATGATCGTAAGGCGGAATTTCGTAGTGATATTCGACATGTTTTGCTGCAAATGCATAACCAGAATCAAATAAATCCTGATTGCTTTTGACGATTTTGTCGCCCTTACGCGAGAAAGCGTTAAAGATTTCTGCATGTGCTTTGTCAACATCGCGCGAATAGATATAGCTGAGCAAGCCGAGTACAAACATGTTCTTGCCTTTACGCGGATTGTTGACAATCTTTAAACACTCTTCATCCATGGGTAACTCATGAACGATTAGGCCGTTCTCTCTAAACTCGACCACTGCTTTGGCATAGGCTTCGCGAATATCTTCCTGTGGGTCATTGGCCCACTTGTTATCGAGTAGCACTACAGTACCTTTTTTATAGGCACCATTGGCAATTCGGGAGTAAAGGACTTGTTCGTTAAAAGCAACGACCAGATCTGCTTCATTACCCATATTGGTCATATATTTTGAGCCCAGGCGGATACGAATACCACTGGCACCTGCAGGTGAGCGAGCAGGTGGTTGTATCTCTGCAGGAATGATTTCAACAGTCCATACGCCATTATTCATCTTGCCGCTGATCGATCCGAAGGTTTGCCCACATTTTTGTGCACCTTCTCCGGAATCACTGACTATTTCGACAATGTGTTCGCCTAAAACAACCGCCTTTGAAGTATCCTTTTCCGGGGCGGATTTATCTGTAACTGAATTCGTCATGCTAACTCAGACCCTTAATTATGTATTGTAATTATCCTTTAAATTCAAAGGAATATATATTAAATCTAAAGTGATATATGAGGATTTGGTCATCTATCTCATATATCGAAATTCTTTGTTATCTGCTTGTATTATTGGCTTAAAGTTCAATACAGAGCCATTCACGAATGGCGTCAATTCTACTGATATAACATGCCAAAATCGAACGGCGAACTATGACAAAATATTCTAGTTCAGTCAAACCAGCGAAAATACACGTTCATCGCATAAAGACGGAATAAGTGACATTTGTCTACAAATTGCGACAAATGTTGTCATTTGCGGTTAAATTATTTCGTTTATCTCCAAAGATATAGCACTATTATCGCAATGCCTGTTTATACTCATCCATAAAATGGTAGAGAGAACTATCGAGTACTTTCATTGCACCATCAAGCAAGTGACAGCGCCCGCCACCAGGAAGAAAACGACATAAGTTGATCAATGCGTCCAGATCCTCCTGTCTCCCTTTGCCGGTATCAATTCGATGAAGCAACTGTGCTGCATAATAGGTACCTGTTTTACACGGAGGACACTGTCCACAGGATGAGTGAGCAAAGAATTGAATATATTCGGTAACCCGTTTTACAATTCCGGTACCTTCGGAAACTACTATCATTGCCCCCGTTCCCAAACTGGAGTGTCTGCTTTTTACTGAGTCAAAGTCGAGTGCCACATCGAGATCTTTGGGTGTTAATAAGGTGTTAGAGGGACCACCGGTAAATATGGCTTTTAATTTTTTGTTCAGTAGCATCCCGCCACCATACTGTTCAATAAGTACCTTAAGTTGTGTTCCCATAGGTAATTCATAACTACCCGGATACAGTACATCACCGCTTAGGCAAAAGATTTTGGTGCCATTACATGTGCCTAAGCCAAGTTTGTGATACCAGTCGACGCCATTACGCAGAATATGGGAAACATTGGAAAGGGTCTCAATGTTATTAATTAGTGTTGGACATCCATGAATGCCATATTCGGCAGGAAATGGAGGTTTTCCTCGGGGAAAAGGAAACTTTCCCTCTACGGATTCAATAGCAGCTGTCTCTTCACCACCTATATAATGTCCTGAACTTGCAACAATTTGATACTCAAAGACTCTGTCACCAAAATGGGATTGTACCTTTTCAAACAATGGATGGGACTGCCACTGTAATACGGCCTCTCTCATATTGACATGTGATGCAATCTGCTCAGGATTGATATAGAAAACAACTTTATTAATTCCAGTCGCAATTGCGGTGATGGTTGCACCTTCAATAACCTGGTGTGGTGACTCTTCCAGTAGTAGCTGATCTTTAAATGTACCAGGTTCATCTTCATTACCGTTACAAATCAGATATTTATCGCCACTATTTTTTTGCGCAGCAACAAACTCCCACTTCTTATAGGTTGGAAACCCGCTGCCTCCCAGTCCTAAAAGACCAGCATCTTTAATAATGTTAATAATTTCGGCTGGCGCTTTAAGGGCATTTTCAAGGCCTATACCACCATAACCATTAAGCCATTGGGTCAAATTTGCACCTACACGGCTTTTTTCATGTAACAGAACCTGATTTAAGCTTTGAACGCTCATGTTATTCACCATTTCCGTTACGCTGTACACCATCATAGGCAGCATTGCCTTTATATTTGGCACACTCAGGAAACAGCATCGGGCCTTTCTGGGTCATGGGTAACCCAGATAATGCCAGTTCACGTCGCCAGTGGCTTAAATGATCGATCGTGACTTTTTTATGTCCTCTTCCACCGGTGCGACTAGCGGCATGTTTTCCTGCACGTCGACCGAAGCTGATTATTTCCTGCAAGGCATTACCCATTAACCGGTTTTTTCCATGTATTCCCCCACTGACTTCGCCAACACTATATAGATTCGACACGTTGGTTTGACCAAAACTGTCGATCTTGATTCCACCATTTTGATAATGGAGAGTAGGGTAGATCAACATGGGTAATTGTCGTGGATCTACGCCGCACTTCTTGCCCAGTTCAATAAGCTTGGGGAACTTCTGCATTAAAATGCCGGGAATTCGCTTTTCAATTCCAGGGGTATCAAGCCAAACACCTATGCCATCTTCACCGAATACCACGCCACGGCCTTCTTCACATTCACGCAATATTGCAGCGGCAACATGATCACGAGGTTTTAGCTCATCTACAAAACGCTCACCGTGAGCGTTAAGAAGGTAGGTTCCAGCAGAGCGAACCCCTTCAGTGATCAATGTTCCTGCCATGTGATGGGGGTAGGCCAGTCCGGTTGGGTGATACTGAAATGAATCCAGTTCACGTAATTTTGCACCCAGGCGGTACGCAAGGGTTAGGCCATCACCAGTGGCTCCAAAGTGATTTGATGTTGGGAATCCGTTTAGATGCATACGTCCAATGCCACCTGTTGCCAGGATCACAGCAGTTGCCGCCTTAATTTGAATATATTTTTCATCTTTAAGTGACAGCACAACCGCACCGGCACATTGGTGATTTTCATTCATCAACAATTCCACCACCGGTTGATACTGATGAATTTGAATGTTGCTATTAAACACTGACTCGCGTAATACCCGCATCATCTCAAGCCCCGTATAGTCACGGTAGTAAGCGACACGGGGGGCTGATGTACCACCGGCTCTACGAGTGAGGAGGTTACCATATTCATCCAGGTCAAACTGCATTCCTTGACGAATTAACCAGCGTACTGTTTCCGGTCCTTCCAAAACCAGTTGCGAGACCAGGTTAGGTTCAGAGAGTCCATGACCAGCGCGCATGGTATCTTCAAAATGCATTTGAGGTGTGTCACCATCTTCAATTGAAGCCTGAATCCCACCTTCGGCCATCACTGTATTGCTATCACCCAGGCGTAATTTGGTAGCCATAATGACTCTAGCGCCAGACTGTGAAGCTTCCAGCGCAGCTGCACAACCTGCACCACCACCGCCGATTACCAGCACATCGGTCTCTATAACTTCTGCACCAGCAAGATCCGCCTCATCAATTCTGGCATCAGATTGCAACAATTTAGCCAGTTCGACATGACACTGTTCGCCTTTATTTACCCCAATCTGTAATTGAGTAACCATTTCACTTTTATGATCTGGATGAAAATTTCGCAGTAGGGCGTTTACATCCGCCTCTTCATTTGGTGCTTCAAGCTCTTGTGAAAAGGGATAGGTTTTTAGGGATGATTCGTAAGGAATACCTTTTTTCATAGTTTATTAATAACCTTAGGTTATTCCTCATTCATATAGTGTGATGTGTTGACTTTAAATTCACCCATGCGGATTTGCTCAATTCTATGAATCAGGTTAGCCGGACGGGTATGGAAATAGGCGGTGACTCTTCTTGAAAATAGCCCGACATGATTGGGTGCAATATCTTCAGGACAGCTGGTCATACACAAGTTGCACATAACACATTCTACAAATAGCTCCCCAGCTTCAAGATAGTTGCCAGAATTTGCCAGTTTCACGCCTAATTCAACGTTTATCTCTTTAGGACAGGCTTTAACACAACCACTACAGTTGCGACAGTTTTTAGCTTCGGGAAATATCCGTTTAAAGTGCGATTGCACATCCCATGAGTTGTTGATTTCACTTAAGTGATAACTTTGATGGGTAGGGTTGGGAAAATCGAGAAACATCACTTCCATGCCATCTTCTACCAGTGTTCTGCATCCGAGAGCCATTTCGACTTCATCATTCCCTGCTCGACGAAGCATAACGCGACATGAACCACACACCCCATCAAGACAACCAACGCTTTTTACCCTTGGAATATTGGCATGCCATAGCGCCTGAATAAGTGACAGCTCTTTAGGTGCGTTGAGGCTGACACCATCGATCACAAGTTGTACTTCGTTATTATTTATTTCACTCATGAATGCATACTGTGCGTATTAAAAGGACAGGAGATTGTACAGTAAAAAACATGTGTTACCTCTAAATAACCGTTTCTATTGAAATTTATCATCCTTTTTCAATCTTTGATTAATATTTGTTGATACAATTCGAACTGATTTAGCAAACCGTTAAAAAGATGAATTTTTATATCCGAACACTAGGCTGCAAAATGAACTGGCTGGATTCAGCTCGCGTTTCCACTGCACTGCAATCTGTAGGTCACATTCAGGTTGATACTGAAGAAAAGGCTGACTTTGTTTTTATCAACACCTGTACTGTGACCTCTGAAGCAGATCGCAAGTCCCGGCAGATCACCCAAAAAGCCGTTAACCTGAACAAACAGGTAGCCGTCATCGGCTGCAGCCCTAAAGTCAATCAACAGCTCTGGGATCACAAACAGAAACAGAAACAGAAACAGAAACAGAAACAGAAACAGGCAACCATTTTTACCGATGAGAAACAGCTGTTTCATTTTTTTGACATCAACCCGGATGATTTGCCATATCCCGGTTCAACCGGACGCACTCGCTATCCAATCGCTATTCAGGGAGGGTGTGATAATACGTGTAGCTTTTGTATTACGCGGGTTGCCAGAGGTAATCATTTTAATATTCCTTCAGG
>RRYU01004416.1_pt1 | contig 42931 bp, 33 predicted proteins | sample 2162651 | NCBI WGS metagenome assembly RRYU01 (sample SAMN10267283, study PRJNA491782) | microbial mat metagenome | isolation source: biomat in the production well | place: Japan: Minami-Kanto gas field, natural gas well KTG3 | collected 2017-06
TTTTTCGGTCTTATGATAGACCCAACCCGCCAGCGTGACTTGCTGGTCGGTATGGTTGGCAATGGTGGCAATGTAAGCTGTTGGCAGCAATGACATAGATTTTACTCCTGCTAATTCATCTATGCAACACCGAATTTTGTGCTTCAGTATGACACGAATTCTGAATGGGGGCAAATGGACTGGTGGAGATAGGTATCATCCAGTACTGACCAACACGTCACCATTGGCGACGCCCAGCAGGGTATAGCGGAGCTACCGGCACACCTGACTCACATCCAATCGCCCGGATCGGGCGAGTCTTTGTCCCGGCTGACCGGGACATTCTGCTTGTATACTTAGGCTACCGATAAGAGACGAACCTTGGTACAGGAGGTAGCGATGGTCACAGTAGAACAAGCAAAAGGGCAGACTCGCAAGCGGCACGGCGTCGTTCACCTTCTTGGCGTGCTGTGTCTGCTAGGCGGCGCCGCATACACCATTTCCGGCATTCGGTTCATGCTGTCACCTGAGCGGTACGATGTGTGGACTGCGGCGCTCGCGGTGCTCTGGTGTGTCGGCTGTTTGTGTGGTCTGGCGGGTATGGTTTTGTTACGAGTTACTGGTACACGCCTCCCTGGGCGGCTCGCGTTTGTGTTGCCTTTTATTGGCGTGGGTGGGGCGACACTCGTCTGGATCGGGAACTTCGGTACTCCCCAGCTAGCTGAAGAGTACCCGATCATGCTTGGCGTACGGCTTATCAGTATCGTCGGCTTCTTGCTCCTTGGCATCGCTACGCTGATCGTGCGCCGTTGGGGCGGCTGGCGCAATGGCGTACCGCTGTTGTACCTATGCGCCATTGTCGTCGGCCTGACCACGTCGCTGGTAGCGAACATCGAGACCACTGTGCTGGCGATTGGCCTGGCCTGGATCGCAATAGGCTACGCGGTGTGGAGTGCAGCAGACCAGGGGTAGTGCCTGCTATGCTATAATGGGCATGCCGTTGAAGGCTTGATAAACGAACCACATAGGAATAACGCTATGGTAGTTTCTACGTCGCCGCCTACGAACGAATCCAGCCCACTCCAGGTGCTGATAGCACGTAGAAGCGCGTTGTTGCGTGCTGCCGCTCTCGTTTACGCCGTCGGCGCCGGTGCCTTTCTCATGCTTGGTACACCCTTTGTCTTCGCACGCCTGCTGCAGCCCTGCACGACGTCCGTATGTGCGGTGGGCCAACTCTCGCCACCAGGGATGCAGGTGCTTGTCCGCGTCGACATCGAGCCGACGCTCTACGCAACCTACGTACTCCTACTGGCGTTGAGCGTTCCGCTACTCGGCCTCACGTTGGCTCTAACCGTGGTGTGGCGCCGACCAGACGACCGCATGGCCTTGTTGTTCGCCCTGTTCTTCGCTACCTGCCCGATTGTCTATTCTGGCGTGCCAGACGTTCTGCTTCAGATTGACCCACGGCAGGGTTGGATCACCCAGGTGTTCGAGCTGACCTCACTCATCTTCTGGCCGCTATTCTGCGTGTTCCCTGATGGGCGCTTTGTCCCGCACTGGAGTCGCTGGTTGCTTGTGCCGCATATGCTGTACGCAGCAGTATTGGTGTTGCAGCCGATAGCTCTGGTTGCCAGCGATTGGTTCAGCGCCATCCAAAACGGTTGGTTCATGGGGTACAGCATCGCTGTGGTTCTGTTTCAAGTCTATCGGTATCGCCGCGTCGCTGACTCCATTCAACGTCAACAAATCAAGTGGGTGATAGGGGGGTTGCTGGGGATCGCACTCGGCGTGGTTGTGGCGAGCGTTGTACCTTCGCAGCTTCAGTCGGGGATGCCAGGCTTCGCGCTCACACACACGCTCTACACGGCGAGTCTGATCTTGACGTTGCTTGCACTCTGGCACGCGGTGCTGCGCCATCACCTGTTCACAGTCGATCTAATCATCAACCGGACGCTGGTCTATGCCGCGCTCACTACGAGCGTTGTTCTGCTGTATGCCCTGATAGTTGGAGGCATTGGCTCGCTGCTTCACTCACAAGGCAACCTGCTGCTCTCACTCGTTGCGGCTGGCACGATAGGTGTCCTGTTTCAGCCCCTGCATACGTGGCTTCAGCGCGGCGTGGATCGTCTGCTGTACGGCGCACGGGCCGAACCGTACCGCGTTCTCACTGAGCTGAGTCGTCGCCTTGCCGTCTCAATTGAACCGGAGGCGGTGTTCCAGACAATCGTCGACGCGGTACGCGAAACGCTCAAGCTGCCGTATGCAGCGATCGTCATCCCGGATCATGCAGGTGGCGAGGTTTGCGTCGGAACGGAAGCCCTGGCCAGGCCACGGGCCGCGTTTGCCATTCATTATCAGCAAACGCAGATCGGTCAACTGGTGGTGGCTCCACGAGCAGGAGAGGCGGTGCTCAGCACTGCTGACATACGCTTGCTCACCGAGTTAGCCGATCACGCCGGAGCGGCCATTCATGCGGTTCGACTGACTGACGACCTGCGTCGCTCACGTGCGCAGTTAGTGACGGCCCGTGAAGAAGAGCGTCGCAGGCTGCGACGTGATCTGCATGACGGCCTCGGTCCGGCACTGGCCACGATCACCCTTCAGGCCGATACTGCCCGTGACCTGATCAGAACAGCGCCAGATGAAGCCGTGGGCATCCTCGCAGAACTGACAACGCAAGCGCAGCTAACGATGCAGGATGTGCGACGACTGATCTATGCCCTCCGCCCGCCGATTCTGGACGATCTGGGTCTGGTGGCGGCCCTACGGGCGCTGGCCTCATCGCTACGCAATGGGTACACTGATATTCTCGTGGATGCGTGCGAGTCGTTGCCATCCTTACCAGCTGCAGTCGATGTCGCGCTGTACCGCATCGTCCAGGAAGCATTGACCAATGTAGTGAAGCACGCTAATGCAACGACATGCCGCGTGAGCCTGTGTTGCGACGCGGCAGGATGCATGATCAGCATAATAGACGATGGGCGGGGAATCTTTCCAGAGCATGGCTTGGGCATCGGTCTGCAATCAATGCGCGAGCGCGCCGAAGAGTTGGGAGGCAGATGCATTATTACCTGCGCCATACCATACGGCACTGAGGTGCGTGCCTGGCTCCCACTAGGTGGAAACTATGGAACCCATTCGCCTCCTGATCGCTGATGACCACGAGCCATTCCGTCGCGGCTTACGGGCAATGCTGCGCAGCGAGTCTGATGTGCAGATTGTTGGCGAGGCTGCTGATGGGCACACTGTCGTCGACCAGGCCGAGTTGCTCCAGCCGGATCTTGTGCTTATGGACTTGCATATGCCGAATCTCAGCGGCCTGGAGGCCACGCGGCGTATTCTGCACGTGAGTCCGCATATCCGTGTCCTCGTGATGACGATGGTCGACGACGACGACTCGGTCTTCGCCGCACTCCAGGCAGGAGCGCGAGGCTACGTGCTCAAGGGCGCGACAAAAGCCGACACGCTGCGCGCTATACATGCGGTGCATAGCGGCGACGCTATCTTTAGTCCACGTGTTGCGCAACGCCTTATTCAGTACTTTACGACGGTGCGACCACGCCTGGCTGCCTACGCCTTCCCCGAGCTAACCGAGCGCGAGCGTGAGATCCTGGGCTTAATGGTTCAGCAGCACTCGAATCACGAAATCGCTGCCATGCTCGTGCTGAATGTCAAAACGGTGCGGAATCATATTGCCAACATTTGCACCAAACTCCAGGCAGCTGATCGGACGCAGGCAATCTTGCGGGCACGCGATGCTGGCTTGTGAACTGTGGTGCTGTTTGCCGACACGCAAGACCTGCTCGGCCTCGACCAGTACCAGTTGATGAATGCGACAGCCATCTTCTCAACGCATGACTGTGCATCGATATAATATGCTTGCCAGAACATAGATAGTATGAATCACGACAAACATTGTATGACAACGAGGCTAGTCTGGTATGGATGTATATAAGTGGCAAAAGGATGCGTCTGTCCGTCAGGCTTTGCAGAATCTGCTGGACTATGCGCCGATCCTGGAAACGGCGATTGCCATCCAGCAGGTGCCGGCACCAACATTTGACGAAGGTGAACGCGCAACACTGGTTGAAACCTATCTAGCCGATCTGGGTTTGGCGCATGTGCAACGCGATCCCATCGGCAATGTGTATGCATGTCGACCTGGCGTTAGTGGTGGGCCGACATTGTTGATTGCAGCGCATCTGGATACGGTTTTTCCCCGTGAAACGGATCTGACAATTCGCTATGAAGGTAGATGTATCTACGGCCCGGGCCTGGGTGATAATAGCCTGGGGGTGGCTGGTATGTTGCATCTGGCGCGCGTGTTTCAGGCGTATAATCTGCCGAACCATGGCGATATCTGGTTTGTGGGGGATGTGGGCGAAGAGGGGTTGGGTGATCTGTGTGGTATGCGTGCCGCGGTCGATCAATTACAGAGTTCCCTGAATGCGGTTATTGCCCTGGAAGGATGTGACTTTGGCCGGATCCATCACCGCGCAATTGGGGTGCGGCGCTACCGCATCGATGTTGAAGCGGCGGGTGGGCATTCATGGGGTGACTTTGGCAATACCAGCGCCGTGCATGTCTTAGTCCAGATTGCTGCGCGTCTGACCCGCCTGGTGCCACCGCGTGATCCACGGACAACTTATAACATCGGTGTCATCAATGGGGGCACGTCGGTGAATACGATTGCGCAGAATGCCAGCCTGCTGCTGGATATGCGTTCGGTTGAACGATCTGCTCTGGATAATCTGGTCGCGCAGGTTGATGAGGTGATTGCCGCCGAAGCTGCTTACCATCCCCACGCCCGTGTTACTGTCACCTCGGTTGGTGATCGTCCTGCTGGTGCGATTTCGCGTGACCATCGCCTGGTGCAGATGGCTACCCAGGCGTATCAGGCGGTAGGTGCAACGGTTAGCTATGTGCAGAGCAGTACTGATGCGAATATTCCACTGAGCCGGGGTATTCCAGCGGTTTGTGTGGGCCTGGCCGATGGCAAGCATGCCCACCGTGAAGATGAGTATATTCTGCCTGCGAACCTGGGGCGGGGGATGCAGGCGCTGCTGCTGTTGTCCCTGGCGGCTAGTAGCTGAGATGAGGCCTGAAAGGTCTTAAACCTGGCCCGTCGTTATCCACAACTTTACCGCATCAGGATGCGGTAAAGCGAGCGGCTTCCTGCTATCTACGGCTACTGATGGGGCTACGCCCCGCCTATATCACGTGTTTTCGGTTCGTTTTGGCGGCAAAGCCGCCAAAACGAACCGAAAACACTCTATTTTACGAGGGCCCCGCACTCTCACGGGTAGGTTTGTTCCGTAGGGACGCGCAGAAGCGCGTCCGCATGGTGTCCTGATGCGGAACACGTCCCCACGGACAGGCAGAAGCCTGTCCCTACGGATGGCGTTGGAACGCCATCCATCGAAAAACCTACCCCTGTGAGGGATCCCCGCACCCCCAATGTGTGGGTCATGCATAGCCCTCAGGGAGAGGGGGGGAACGGGGCGCATAATTATGCGCCCCTATAAGATGGGATGACTGGATGTTCCAACTGTAAAGGAAACCTGAACCATGGCTTAGCTGAAGCTGGTTTGCCCCTAACGTGCCACCAGCGGCAAGTAGATCAATGCACTTCCTCCTACGTTACCCCGCAGGGTGATACTATTCGACACGCCGCCGCCTGGTTCCGGGTTGTATACTGTCACGGTTGTGTCGCTGGCTATGGCAGCGTCGGTGGCGCTGATCGTGGCGCGTAGCCTGATCGGGCTGTCGCGGGTTGCCAGATATGTTGTGCCGTTGATCTGCACTGTCGCACCTGCCGCGAATTTGTCGCCGCTCACCGTTACTGTTGTGCCAACCAGATCGGCCTGCGCGATGGTCGGCATTGGGTTGACTACGCTGAAGATCAGGCTGTTTGATCGTGCTGCTTCCAGGCCGGGATTCACCACCGCAACATCAACAAAACCTGCTGTCGCCAGTTCTGCCGCGCTGATTGTGGCCTGCACCTGGGTGTTGCTTATCACGTTTGTCTGTAGCGGTGCGCCGTTCCATAACACGGTCGCGCCGGCCACAAAGCCGCTGCCATCCACGGTGAGCATTGTGTCGCCAGAGCCGACTGGCGCAGAGTCTGGCCCGATGCTGCTGATCTGGGCAACCTCGCCGAGTACTGTGGTTGCCCAGCTGCCAGGATTATTCCACGTCGCGCTGTGCGGCCAGAAGTAGTCATCTGCAACCGCGCCGACCCAGGCCTGTTCAACATCTAGCCCGACGACATGGCCCCAGCCATCGAGTGTGTTTGCGTCAATGCGTAGCTCTGCCATCCATGTGGTCGTGTTGGCGCTGACCTGCCCGGTGACGCCACCTGGGCCAGGCGTCACATAGCCGCTGCCGTTGCCGTTGTAGGTTGCGATCACGCCATCCTCGCCGATCAAGAACACATAGTCGCCCGGCTGCGGCCGGGTGTCGCGGCTGTGGTTCGTATCCACACGTATGCCCGCCAGTGTGCCCGGTGAACTACCACTGGTGCGCTGCATACCTACAAAGCAGGTGTAGAGTGCGTTGCTGCTACGCACAAGGCGCACAAACGCCTGTGAGCCATCAGCGTATGGTGCAAGTGGAAGCTGTGGAGCAGTAGCATAGGCAGGATCATCACAGGTTCCGTCAAGCGTTGGCGCACTGCTCTGCGGGATCACCAGCGGCGCGATGGTCAGGGTAGATGTTGCTGTCGCCGTCATGCCGTCTGTGTTGCTGGCAGTCAGCGCCAGCGTATACTCGCCGGGGGCCAGGCCAGTAAGCGACAACTGTGTGCCGCTGCCAATCTCCTGTCCATCAAGCGTCCAGTTCAGTGCGCTGCCACTCAAGCCGCCATCCTGAACATCGGTGGCCCCCCCACGCACAATCACTACCTGTCCAGCGGGGACTGCTGCGCTACCCGGGACATCAATATGCGGCTCTGGCGCACGCCTGGTGACAACAAACGGCTGCGAGGTGGCAAGGGTTGTGTTGTAGCCGTCGCTGGCAGCCACACGCATCAGAGCGCCGGTGGTGCTGCCGGGTAGCCCGCTCAGGTTATTCAGATCAAGCGTCACCGTGTCGCCGCTGGCGAGGTTCGGCAAATTTGTCAGCATAGTCTGCCAGTGCTGGCCGCTGTCGGGGCTGTACTGTACGGTAAACAACAGACTGTCGCTTGCGTCCGGGTCAGATGCTTGCCAGGAAAGCGTCATCTGGTTAGTGATCGTCTCGCCCCCGGTGGGATTGAGGATGGTAATTGTGGGTGCGCCGCTGCCTGGTTCAAGCGTTGCTATAACGCTGTCGCCGCTTACCAGTTCAAGTCGGGCAACGGCTGTCGTGGGAGCGGGCATGGTCAGTGCGAAAGGTTCTGCACTACTGTCGCCATCTGCCGTATCCTGGAGTGTGACAACCCGCTCGTCGAGCAGCGTGTTCGCGGCATCGCGCAGTCGCAGCGTATAAGTGGTATCAGCTTGTGGCGCTACTTCGCCTGCACGAGGGGCTGCGCTCTCCTGCAGCTTTGTCTGCATACCCTGAGTCAGGGTGTTGGCCGGATAGACCCATGCATAATCCAGGCTGCCAGTGTTGGCCGTCAGATCTACACTACCTGTGATATAAACGACGCTGTCTGCAGCAGCCAACTCGCTGCGTGTTTGGGCCATGGCAACCGCTGACTGCTGCGTAGAGGTATTCCGGGCAACCATGTTAATCCCACCAAACAATCCACGCCAGGTATAGTCGCTCACCCAGAAAGGAGCCCGATAGGTCATATAGTCTGCTGTCGTACCCGGGTCAACTGGCGTGAGGCTCTGGGTATCAAAGCCGTAATAGCGTTGATGGGCCGGAATAGCATTGCCGCCGCGCAGTCCGTCGTCCAGGACGCAATTCAGCCCATTCATGTCACGGTACGGAAAGCCAGGGTCGGGATTAGCCGGGCCACCGCAGTTGACATGCTGGCGTCCATAGTTATGCGCCAGCTCGTGGGCCAGCGTATTAAACGCCTGGCGCTGCCAGAATTGAGTTGTTGTATTCAGGGTAGCCGAGTCAATCAGCTTGATATAAAGATTAGCCCCTGGCGTAGATCCTTTACCCAGGTTGCCCTTGGTGTTCGTACTGGCGTGAACCAGGCCAACATAGTGCGTAAGTGCCCCGGCATCATCGCAGCGGTCAGGGTCGTCGGAAAGTGCGTCGCGCAGCCAGAGCGCCCGTAGGATGGCGTCACCCTTTTCAGGAATGGCGTACGGCTCATATTTCCATGGCGGGATACCAAAGCGGGCCTCAAGTTGGGCCACATCGGTATTCTGGTGGTAGATCCAGACATCACTTGTAGGCATCATCTGCCGCACAATGTCGACCATGCGATACAGGCTCGGATCGCTGTTCGAGGCGGGTGGTGCATGCGAACGCACCGGAACAGTCACAATGCAGATCGGTGCCTTGCGCGTAAAGGTAACTGACCGATTGGCAAGGCTGTTGTTATTTTGATCCGGATCACTCCAGACCTGAGATGGGTCGATCAGCGGACGCAGCGTGATCGTTCCGGCATTGACCCATGTATCGGGCAGTTGGAACAGCCAGTTGCCCTGTGTAGTAGCACGGTTCGGGTCGACGTTATTGGCTGTTACATCCTGCCCGCCGTTAATCGGGCGGAGGGGCGAGCCGGGCAGGCGTGTACCGTTGGAGTGTGTGCCATACAACACAGCCTCGACACTATAGGTATTCGGCCCACTCAGCTTGCGTCCATACAGCCGCACATAGGTAGGCTTATCGGCAATAAGCGGCACATCGTTGTTCAAATTCTGGATGCCCTGCGTCACTTCCATACTATCAGCGGCGAGGTTGGCCGTAAGCGGCGGCGCATCAGCCCGAATGCGGCTCAGGCCGTTCGAGGTGTCGAAGTAGACCCAACCGTCGGCCACGGCAACGTCACCAGGAATGCCGCTAATGGTATAGTTAGCAAAGCACTGTTTGCAGGCAATCTGCTGGGGTGTGTCGAAGTTATCCGGGGTGAAGAAGGATCGACTTATGCGCCATTTCATCAACCGACCGTTGTTCCCGAAGGAGCAGCCGAAGATGCCGCCGCATACATCGGCGCGATTCTCGACCCAGAACAGAAACGTGCCATCGGTGGCCAGGCTACCCACGCTATTATTCAGCGCAGAGGCATAGCTGGTGCTAGACGAACACTCTCGCCCGATCGTATTGAATCGGCACCAGATGCCACGAATATTAATGCCACTCGTCCAGATCGGAAAAGTTGATGAACTAAGTGAGACGTCCTCCAGGGTCGCGTCGGTGACATTGTCACCATTTTCGTTTGCCACCACATGTTTGATACAGGCACCACCGCCAAAAGCCAGGCAGGGCTTGAGTGCCTTGTAGAGCACCCCATCCGCAAACCAGTAGAAATGATTGTCGTTTGCAAAGAGCAGACTATGTGCGTTACTGCCAAGCGGTTCTGGTTGTGCGAATGGGGTATGGTCATATCGGTTGGCCCCGTAGAGGATATTATTGGCCAGCCAGAAGATCTCATCGCGCCAGATCGTCGTGCCGTTATTGAGAATAATGCGACTAGTGGGCATTGCACTGGCCGCGATTGTCTCCACGATGAATGGATTGCTCGCCGGGCGGCGCAGGATGTTGCTGCCATCACCATAGTATAGCCCGCTCTCATCGGCAGCCCAGGTCGCCGTATTTGTACAAAACCTGCCGTTGACGATTGTGACGACGCGACCACCGCGCAGTGGCCAGCGCCGCAAGTAGCCGCCGCCAGAGTCAACCGCCGGACACTGTGCCCAGTACAGAAAACCGCCGCCGATCGTCCAGGCATCACCCGGGCTGATCAGCCCGCTCAGGCTCGGCAAGTCGCGTAGAAACTGGGGTGGTGCAGGGTCAGCGGCAGCCGGAGCTGCGACAACGGTAGATAGAGACGCGAGCGGGGCAAGTGCGAATGAACCAGTACACATGACCCACAACGCAACCATGCATACCTGGTGAAGGGGGCGCAATTTCATGACCAACCTCCTGGAACATGAGCAGCAGCACAATAACCGCGCCGCTACTGTTGAAAGAGCCGAACATCCCCGTTTGCCGTCTGCCGATGCCAACGTAAGGAGGGACGCGCTTCTGCGCGTCCGCCGGGCTTTACAGACAGGCTTCTGCCTGTCCCTACACATGGCATCACAACGCGATCCGTTCAGGAACCCTACACCTGCAAAGCTCCTGGGCGATGGGGCCGCCCCGGACCGTGATATGGAGTTAAACGTATTCCATCATAAAGGACACAGAATCCAGGGAGAGGCAAACACACCATTGACCAGTATGGTCACGGTGTGCTTCAACAACTATTTGCCTGGCATGAGTTGCCCGGCAATCTGTTTTGGGTAACATATAACCTGGGTAGGGGGAATGTCGCCTCATTATATCACGAAGTGTCCCGTTGTATAGATAGATAAAATAGATCATAATGAGGATACTGTTTATTGTTGTTACTGCGAACCCGTTCGACGACGTAGAGCGTGAGCCTGTCGAACGGTAGGGGACACTCTGAGAACCTGTCTGAAAAGAGGGGGAGAACCAGATAGGATCGTCCTACGACGATCCCCACCCCCTACATATGCACGGACTTTACACAAGCAGATGGCGCTGAAACCTGTTCCCGCATCCATGGGCACTCCGGCGATATCAGCAGGCTGCGCCCGCATGGCCCAACCATGGAGACCGTGTTCAATCGTTGCAGGCGCACCGCATACGCGATACGATGTGTAGGACTGAAAACGACCCGAAACGCGCCGCATGTCGTTGAACGAGTACCCAGTGGTATCTTGAGAGGGGCCAGGGTGGAGCATCCTATAGATTCCGTTTTATGGGATGGTGTTGCTGGATGCGCTTTGCGCTTAGTTGACACCTTCCCAATATCCTACTATACTTCTCTCGATGAAACTCCTACGCTATGGCGCCGCGTAATGTTTACGCCCCTGGCTTTTCCTGGTTCTGATGCGTAAAAGTCTGGTTTATGCATCATTGCGGTGCGTCTCCTGACATGCTATGATCAAGCTATTATCAAGGGAATGTTTTACATGCACGTCTATGCGTTGGCGCTTGAAAAAGGCGGGGTTGGCAAAACCTGTCTGGCAGTTAATCTGGCGGCTGCGTTTAGTCGGTTGAACCTGCGGGTGCTGGTGATTGATCTGGATGCCCAGGGGCATGCCACACAGTGGCTGGGCGGTGTGCCTGATACGCTACGGCCCGATGATACCATTCTGGGGGTTGTGAATGGTCGCCCGTTGATTGAGTGTGCGCGTACTACCGATGAAGGGGTGTCGCTTATACCGGCGCACCCGGCAATGGCGAGTCTGCCTGTGCAACTGGCCAGTTTGTCCAATAGCGGCATTTTTGTGCTACATGATGCGATTGAGCAGTTACAGCAATCCGGGCCGTTGTATGATATTGTGGTGCTGGATCTGGCCCCGGCACGTGGGCCAGTGCTGGCCACGGCGCTGGCAGCAGCAACACGATGTATTGCGCCGGTTCAGTCGGAAAATCTGGTGCTGCGGGCACTGCGGGCGCTGTTCGAATCGGTGACCCAGGCGCGGCGGATTAATGCGCGCCTGGCCGGAATTAGCATTGTACGCAATCGTTATGCGCCACGTAGTTTTGGTGATATGATCTATGATCGAACCTTGCGTGAATATTATGGTCAGCATCTTTTGAAAACCATTATCCCCGTCCGTGCCTCACTGCGCGATTCGACTGGCTTGCAGCAGAGTGTTTTTCGCTACAGCAGTTCCGATGCTGGCGAGGTGCGTAATCTGTTTCTGGATATAGTCGATGAACTGATCAGCCTGGAGGGAGCAGACTGATGGCATTGAAAGCATCGGATCGTTTGAAAGCCCTGCAAGAACGGGCAGCTGCTCTAGCTATGCGGCCAGCAGAACCCCTGAGCAACCCTACATCTGTTCCGTCGCGTGATGTCGATCTGGCAGCGGCGACCTCACATTTTGGGGCGAGTCTGGAACAACTGGTGCGTGACCGGGCTATTCAGCGTATTCCAGTGCGGTTGATTATGCCAGATCTGCGCCCGGAGATGCGCCAGGCGCGTCTGTTGCCACTGCCAGATCAGCTTGTGCAGCATGGGAAACCGGTGGCGGAGTATTATGAACTTGTCATGGAACTGATAGCCCTGGGCGAGTCACTGCGTATCCGTCAGATCCAGCCTATTGTAGTGTTTGCTGGTACAAGCGATCTATTTGCCGAGGCACGCTATCTCATTCTAGTTGGTCAGCGCCGCTGGACAGCCGCCTGTCTGGTGGGTATGGAGGCGCTTGATGCAGTGGTGGTTGAGCCACCAACACCGGAAGAGCGTGTTCTGGTGCAGTATGTCGAAAATGAGGAACGTGAAGAGTTTAGCGATATGGAGCGCGCCTGGTCGCTCTATCAGATGAAGCAGGCACTCGATGATGCTCCCTGGGAAGAAGTTGAAACGCGCTTTCAGATGAGCCGCGCACGCCGTCAGCAGTTGTTGCGCTTGATGGCGTTTTCGTCGGATCAGCAGCGTGGTGTGGCGTTATTGCGTTTGCAGGAAACGCAGGCCCGGTCATTGCATAGTGCGCTCCGTGCTGGTGAGTTGACTTCGGTTCAGGTTGACCATATTCTGGAACGTTTGCACAAGATTGCCGCCGAGCGGGTCGTTGCGATTGCTCAGGATGCACAGAATGCAGAAGCACCTGTGCGCCAGGCTGCGCGGCGTAGTGGTATCGATGGGCCAACGGTGGCGCGGCTGGTGGCACGCGTGAAACGTGAACAGGCTGCTTCGCCGGATCAACAACCGTCACCACGCTGGTTGCCGCCGCTACAGAATCAGGTGCAACATATGAGTCGCAGCTTTCAACGTTCGCTCGATCGCGTAGATACCCTGAATGCGTCAGATAGAGCGTCACTGCGTGAAGAGGTGAGCCAGTTACAGTCGCTGGCACAGTTATTGCTGGATCGGATCGCCGCCGCACAGTAGGGGCGCAGCATGCTGCACTCCAGTCTATCATCCGTCGTCTATTTTCACGTTAGCCCTCCATGCGCGGTGCGCACACCGTCGGGATGAAAATGGCATGTGACACTGGCATCGTGCCGGTGCCAGGTTTATTTTCACATCAGCTCGCCATGCGCCAGGGCGCACACGGTCGGGATGCAAAGGGGCTTGGAGGGGCGAAACATCTTTCGCCCCTCCTATTTTCACATTAGACAAGGTTCGTAGGTACTTTATCGTTTGGTTGGATGATCCGCCCTCTCCTTTTTAGGTTCGTGTGTGATAAAAAACTGAATAGACATAATCGGTATCCCTTGGATGAAGCAGGAGGTCTGGATAAAAACTATGATGACTCGGCGATATAAGAAACTGGCTCCTGATCTTATCACCATACCGTCTGGCCCATTCCTGATCGGTTCTACCGCTGAACAGGCGCAAGAGGCCGCAGAGCTGTTTGGTGTCGAACCAGACTGGTTTCTGGCTGAGATTCCGCAGCATAGCAGAGAATTACCGACATTTCAGATCAGTCGCAATCCGATTACCTGCGCTGATTATCTGGCATTTATTGTGGCAACGGATCATCCCACGCCTTCGTATTGGGGAGGTGATGAACCACCACGCGAACTGGTAGATCATCCGGTGGTTGGTGTAAACTATAATGATGTCCGTTTTTACTGTCAGTGGTTGACTGCTGCAACAGGCTTGACTTTCCGTTTGCCCGGCGAAGCTGAATGGGAAAAAGCGGCGCGAGGTCAGGATGGCCGCGTCTTTCCCTGGGGCGATGTATGGGACTCAACCCATTGCAATACGGCTGAGGGCGGCGCCGGGAGTACCACAGCAGTGGGGAGTTGTTTCCAGGACATCAGTCCGTATGGGTGTCTTGATATGGCTGGCAATGTTGAAGAGTGGACAGCCGATACATATGGGCCATATCCGGGTAGCGACATGGTTTTTACGCCTGAGCGGCAGTTTGTGATCCGTGGCGGATGTTGGAATAATAGTGGTGAACTGGCGCGCTGTGCCAGTCGCCGTGGTATGACCCGTACTACCTGTAGCGCTACTCTGGGTTTCCGGGTTGTTTGTGGTGATGAGTGGTGATCTGAGAGAACGTATGGAAGCACGCATCCGTATACATGCTGATACACGCGACGAAGTCGAGGCGGCACTGGATGAACTGCGAGCACAGTTTGCCGAACGCCTGCAGGTTGTTCAGGAACCACGCTATGGAAATAATGGAGAATGGAGCGGGGTTGCGCGCCTGGATGGTCGCCCTGACTGGGTGGGCTATAGCCAGCACCAGCGTACGCTAGAGTCAGAGCAACATAATCCTGATCAGGCCATTCGTGATCTGGATAACCGCCTGGGGCAGGAAATGAATGCTGGCGACTATACGATGGAGTATGGCTTTGATGTGGTCGGGGCAATCATGGGAGATGCGGGTATCGTCTATGCGGAATCTGAGCGGCGTGCCGAGTTACAGATCTGGAAGCATTCAGGCACGGTGTCTGTCTGGCAGGATGGTAGTGGTTGGTCGATCAGCTACCCAACGCCAACCCGCATAGCACGTATCAATGTCGATGCTGGTACGCTGGTCCGGTCGCTCTATCAGATCTTGCAGACGCTTATCAGTGATGACTGAGACTTGCAGGGGTTGTCTGATAAGCGGTGCGCCAACAACGAATAAAAAGACCTGACCGGTTAACCGGTCAGGTCTTTCATGTATTTAACCAATATCCCATGTCCATACATTATCTTCGTCGGACTACCAGACGAATGGCGGTGCGTTCCTCGTCATCAATTTCAACGTCGATAAATGATGGCACACAAACAATGTCGATACCATCCTCGCTCAGGTAGCTGCGTGCAATAGCAACAGCCTTGATCGCCTGATTTGCCGCACCTGCGCCGATTGATTGCACCTCGGCTACGCCGGTTTCGCGGATAACCCCGGCGATAGCGCCCGCAACTGCACTGGGGCGAGAGCGCGTGGAAACCTTAAGAACCTCATCGGTACTATGGCGTTCGATCAATTCCACTGTACCTTCACCAACCGTACGTGTCATGTGAGACGATTGGATTGTTTTCATAGAAGCCTCCTCTGCTTGAATGTGAAGTAGTTATCAATGGGTCAGTTGATGGAGCGTCCATCATCTCGGTCTACCCTGTCATAAGGTTATGCATCATGGTAAAGGTTCAGTAGATAGCGCCGTTTGGATGCTATTTGACGGAAGCACCATAGAGTTATGAATGGATGCACTATGGGTACCGATGAGTTGTACACCAGATTGTGCGGACGTCGATGTAAAGACTCCGCCAATACTATTTGTACGGATCTTGTCCGGTTTTACATGAAATAGCTTTTAATACCTAGTGTAGTGTTCATTTATACCATATCTGCACAGCGCTGTAGAGACATCGTTTGGGGAGAAAGCGGGGAGAAAATGGAGAGAAATACAGTTAGGATTTACCAACGTTTTACTTGTTCAACGATGGCATTATTCAAGCGGTGCTACAATCACATAGCCAACTCCGCGGACGCTAATAATATAATTCGGGTTAATTTTACGGCGCAAATTGCGAATATGTGATTTCAATAGGGAATGGGCCTCACCATCTTCAATATCCTGGTCATGGGTATGGCGGATAATCTCGCGATAGCTTAGTACACGCTCTCCGGCTTCCGCCAGGCAAACCAGCAAGTCATACTCGGTTGGCGTAAGGTGAACCGGCAAGTCTTGATAGAGAACAGTGTGGCGCAGGCGATCAATACACAGGTTGCCGATACGTATAACCGGATCCAGGTGATTCTGGTAGGTAGCATCGCCGTAGTGTTGCAGAACTGGTTCAACTCGTGCCGACGGTGTGTTTTGCTGAAACTGGGTAATAATTTGCGCGATATGCTGTAACGCATCAACCTGGCGCAAGTCGCTGTTACGCCGCTCGATCGCATGGCTGACACATTCGAGCAGTGCGGTAGGTGCACATGGCTTGAGCAGATAGTCGAAGGCACCGGCACGCAGGGCGGCAATGGCCGTTTCCAGCGAACCATAACCAGTTAATAGAATGACGGCAGGTGGAGGTACTTCGCTTCTGGCGGCATGCAGTACCTCAATGCCATCGACATCACCCAGACGAATATCGGTGACAACAACATCAAAGCTGTGTTCTTTCAACAGATCAAGCGCCTGGGCTCCATCGCAGGCGGGTACCACGTGGTAGCCAGCTCTTGCTAACATATCAACCAGGGCCATGCGTGTGCGGTCATCATCTTCTACCATCAGGATGTATTCGTGCATTGCTGTCACCACTGTCTATGTGTCTGCAAAGGCCATATCGATATCGCGGAGTGGAAACTCGATGCTAAAGGTTGTTCCAGCGTCCAGTTCACTCTGTACGCTTATTTTACCACCATGCTGGGCAATAATGCGCCGGCTGACGGTCAATCCTAGCCCTGATCCGTTGTCTTTGGTGGTAAAAAAGGGGTCAAAGATATGTGGTTGGACATCAGGCGGGATGCCGCAGCCGATGTCGCTGATCTGCATAATGACACGTGTCGCACCGCTGGAAAGATCAGCACCAGCACGCAGGTATGTTGTGAAACTGAGTTTGCCGCCGTTGGGCATGGCTGCGACTGCGTTCAGGATCAGGTTGAGCAATACCTGGGTGAGCAGATCTGTATCACCCCACAGATCGGGTAGATCATCTTGCAGCTTTAGCTCGACATCGATGCCGTGTTTGGCCAGGGTACTGTTGGTTAACACCAGAACCCATTGGATCAGCTTGTTCAAGTTGACCGCACGGTGAATATGTTTACGCGGGCGCTGAATTTCTAGCAACTGCTGCACAATGCGGCTGATCCGGTCAATTTCTTCGCCAGCCAGCGTCAGGTACTGGTTGCACTGTTCGCTTGTTCCATGGCTCGCCAGGTACAGAAAGGTCTGAATGGCCTGGAGCGGCGTGTTGACTTCATGGGCAACTGTAGCGGCAAGCTGACCGCTGGCGGCAAATCGTTCATTTTCGATCTGGAGCGCCTCCAGATGAATACGCTCGGTGACATCGACAATATGCAGGATAACCTGGTCGACTGGCTGGTTGGTGCCCGATAGCGGTAGTGTTTGCATGTCAAACATATACGTTTTACCCGAAGCGACACTATACCGTTCACGCTGGCGGCGTGCCCGGCCATCTTCCAGAGTTAGCAATGCCTGTTCACCAGGAAATGCCGGGCTTGTGCCCGTATAGATCTGGAACCAGGACTTGCCTATCAATTCGGCTGGGGTATGATTAAAGATACTTGCCAGCGCCTGATTGATCGCCAGCACCTGCCCGGTGGTGTCTAGCAACAGTAATCCGTCTTCAAGTCCTTCCAGCAGAGTCTGCAATGTATCGTGGCTACGCTTGAGGCGCTGGTTAACATCTTCCAGCCGCGCAAGGATACGGGCCAGTGCCTGTTCGGCTTGCTTGCGTTCGCTGATATCCACATGCGAGATAACAGCGCCCCCCTGTTCGCCATTCAGAGGCGCAACATACATAACAAACCACTTTTCCCCGCTGATTGTCGCACAGGAATATTCAAGCGTAAACTGGGGCAGATGGCCGTCCAGCACAGCATGAATGCCGTTCCATGCCTCGCTAGCTTTGTTGGCAAATGGCCCTTCGGTATTGCGACAGGTATCCAGATAGTTCACACCGACGCCAACCTGGTCTAACGATTCGACCCCATTGTCTGTGGCAAAACGACACCAGGCTATGTTGACGGCAATGATCGTACCGTCACGAGCAATCACCGCAATATGTTCGGGAAGTGACCGCAAGATGCCCTGGAGCAGCACATCACGTTCGCGCAGGGCTGCTTCGGTACGTTTACGCTCGATGATCTCGTGCTGGAGTTGCTCATTCATGATGGTGAGCTGCTGCGTACGGCGGGTCACAGCCTGCTCCATGTCGGTAGCATGCCGTTGAGCCTGTGTGAACAACTGGCTGTGCTGAATGGCAAGCGTCAACTGATTGGTTGCCTCGTGGATAATCTCATTCTGCTCGGCGATGGGAACGGGCCAGGTGTATGATTCTAGCCGTAGCGAACCGAGTAAACGATTGCGCACAATCAGGGGAATCTGTATGCCGATAGGAGCTTGTCTGGAATGGGGGATGGGGCCAAGCAAAAGGTTATGTGCTTGTGACAGGATGGTGTTGACTTCCACGTTGTTTTCAAGCTGGTTCGGTTCCAGGTGATCGGGTAAAGACAGGGTATCCATCGACAGATGTGGTTGTTGTGTCTGGCAATCGGCAAGCTGCTCGTCTGCGGCAGCCAGGATCGACATGGTACGCTCGGCATAGTCAAAGAGCAAGATACTGGCGCGTACGTAGGGAATCAATCGGTGCAGGTATCGCAGGGTAATCCGACCGACAGTGGCCAGGGGGGCACCGGTGAGAATCGCCTGGTCAATCTCGCGGAGCATTTCCAGTCGTTGGGTATACCGGCGCAATGCGTCATCAGAATGTGCCTGTTTAGCCTGTGGCTCGATCATAGATTTCCTGACACACAACGCGCAAAAATAAGCGCAGCCGAACCTATGTGTACTCTACCATTGTCGGGGGCATGTGGTCAAGACTGGCATCTCGTAAGGGCGAAAGATTTTGTTCGTGCGAAAAAGTCCTGGGATGGTGGAGGCTTCCGATCATCAGTTCGGCGAAAAGCCTATCGCCTATCTGAATCACCCCACCCCCCGACCCCCACAGGGGTAGGTTTTTCGATGGATGGCGTTCTAACGCGATCCGTAGGGACAGGCTTCTGCCTGTCCGTGGGGACGTGTTTCGCATCAGGATGCCCTGCGGACGCGCTTCTGCGCGTCCCTACGGAAAAAACCTACCCGTGAGAGGAGGGGGCAGGGGGGTGAGGGCGTCTGGTTCACCCAGACCTTATTCCCGCTAACAAGATGTTTCGCCCCTACGTTTCATTGGCTACCGGCGGGGCGCAGCCCCGCACGCCCCCACGTATTGAAAGTATTGGCAAACAGGGCAATTCCTGTTCTGAACATGGAATTCAGGTATAATGATCTAAGGTTCTTGAAAAACACAGCGTTTTCCCTTTGCCGGTAGGCAATAATGGCTCTACAACGGGCAAATGGCTGGCGCTATGCAGAGATATGTGCAGCGAAAGGAGGATGGGCAACGGGCCGTTTTTAGCATAAAGAACGGCAGACAAGTGCCCTGTGGTATGGTTTACGCTACTCGACGTTTTGACTTCTCGGCATCGCATCGCTACTGGCGGGCTGATTGGAGCACAGAACAGAATGAGCGTGTGTTTGGCAAGTGCATCAGTCCGTATGGCCATGGGCATAACTATACGCTTGATGTGACGATCAAGGGCATGGTTGACCCGGTGACGGGCATGATTATGAATATGACTGAGTTGAAAGCTCTGGTGAATGAGATTTTGAGTGGGTTTGATCACAAATTTTTGAATGAAGATACGCCATACTTTCAAGCAGATGTGCCGACCACGGAAAATATTATACGGGTGTTATGGCGATTGATTGCGCCACGTTTACCGGTCGGCGTGACTCTGGCGCGGCTGCGTCTGTATGAAATGGCCGATCTATGGGCCGAGTATGATGGTTCTGATGAAGCTGGCTTTACGCGGTCGTATGTCTTCTCGGCGGCGCATCGCCTGCATGCGCCCCGGCTTTCAGACGAAGAGAATGTAGCGATCTATGGCAAGTGTAATAATGCGCATGGCCATGGGCATAATTATACGGTTGAAGTAACAGTTCAGGGCATGGTTGATGCGGCTACAGGCATGGTGATCGATCTGGTCGAAATGGATCAGACGGTACGGAGTGTGCTGGATACACTCGACTATAAGCACCTTGATCGCGAGGTTGCGGCCTTTCATACTCAGGTGTCAACGGCGGAAAATATTGTCGTGTATTTATGGAATGAACTGTCACCGCGCTTTGCTGGCAAGCTGGCGCATATGAAGCTCTGGGAAACACGCAACAATGTGTTTGAGTATGCTGGTAGCTAGCACATTTGCAAATTCTAAGGATATATAAAATATGGATCGATCAAAGGCACGCAATAGTAACGGACATAGCCCGATCATGGATCAGGTTGTGGCCGAATTTAATGCCGACGAATATGATGACCTGGTTGTGCCCGGTCAGGGCAAGCTGGAGGGCATGACGTTTACTTCGAATGATGACATTGAAGCCGCCGTACGGATTATTTTGCAGGCGATCAATGAGAATCCCGAGCGCGAAGGATTATTGCGCACACCTGGTCGTGTGGCACGTATGTATGCCGAGGTGACGGCTGGCTATCATATCGATCCGGAAGCGCTGGTGAATGATGCAGTTTTCAGTGTCGACTATGATGAAATGGTGCTGGTGAAGGATATTGACTTTTATAGTATGTGTGAACACCATATGTTGCCTTTTATGGGACGGGTGCATGTAGCCTATATTCCCGATGGCAAGGTGATCGGGCTAAGCAAGATTCCGCGCATTGTCGAGATGTTTGCGCGGCGCTTGCAGGTTCAGGAACGTATGACCGTGCAGATAGCTGACTTTGTCGACCGGGTGTTGCAACCACGTGGCGTTGCTGTGGTTGCGGAAGGGGTACATATGTGTGCAGTGATGCGTGGGGTCAAGAAGGCCAATGCGCGAATGACTACTTCGGCTATGCGCGGGGTATTTCGCAGCGACTCAAAAACGCGCGCTGAGTTTATGAGTCATGTGAATCGCTCGTATAGTTGTGAGTAACATGTTTATGTCAGACGAACAATCCCGGTTGCTGGTGTATGTTGTGGTAGGTGCGTCGCGGGGGATCGGGCGGGCCACGGCGCTGGCGTTAGCCAGCAACCGGGTACATCTGGTGCTGGCCGCCCGTTCGAGTAATGAGCTAGACGATGTTGCGACCGCGGTGCAGGCTCGAGGTGGCCATGCGACTGTGGTGCCCTGCGACATAACTGCCGAGCCACATGTGATGCGTCTGATGGAGACGGCGGCTGGTATTAGCGGACAGATCGATCTGCTAATGAACTGTGCTGGTGGCGCGATTGTGTCACCCTTTGACGAGTTATCACTGGCCGACTGGGAAACGACGCTGCGGGTTGGATTGACGGGAACCTTCCTGACGTGCAAACATGCCGTGGCGTATATGGCTGCCGGGGGGCTGATTATTAATGTCGCCTCTGTTGCCGCACGGCAAGCTTTTCCGACCTGGTCGGCCTATAGTGCGGCAAAATATGGCGTACTGGGCTTTTCCAACGCCATCCGTGAAGAGCTACGTCCGCGCCAGATTCGCGTGACAACCGTGTTACCAGCGGCAACTGACACGGCGCTGTGGGATGCGATACCTGGCAACTGGAACCGTGCCAACATGTTACAGCCCGAAGATGTGGCTGAGGCGATTGTGCATATTATCAGCCAGCCGGCGTATATGACCACCGAGGAACTGGTGGTTGGCCATGTAATCGGGCGCTTGTAAGGCTGATGTGAATAGAGGCATGCTGTCTTACCGCGGCGGGCGCAGAGGAACGCAGAGCGGGGCGACTGGATGGCTGCCACGCCCATGTTCAAGCGAACGGTGTGCGCCCCTGGCGCATGGGCATCTCATATGAACATAGCCGACGAACGGTCGGGGCGAAAGATGTTATGATTGCGAATAAGGCCTGGGTGAACCAGACGCCCTCACCCCCCTGACCAACTCCCCCGCCCCTTGCAGGGCAGAGGCAGGGGGTCTCGCAGGGGTAGGTTTTTTGGCCGGATCGCATCGTAACACCATCCGTAGGGACAGGCGTCTGCCTGTCCGTGCAGACGTTTTCCGCATCAGGACGCCCTGCGGACGCGCAGAAGCGCGTCCCTACGAAAAAACCTAGCCGTGAGAGAGGCGGGGTGGGGTGATTCAGATGCACGTTTCGCCCTCAGGGCTTCTTCACACTCATAAGATGTTTCGCCCCTACGACGCCATTTTCATGCCGACCGTGTGCGGCGCAGCCGCATGGCAAACTGTGGTAATAAACAGATGTATGCAAGAATCAGGTATTACCCCGTATTGTCTCGTTCCGCCATCAGATGGCGAGCCTCGTGGATCAGGGCCATCTGACGCTGAACCCAGCTTTCGAATACGGGCAACTCGCCCGCATAAATACCAAATAGGGCCGCCAGTGTTTGCACAAAGGAATGCTCGGTGGGGTGGAAATGTTCATCGACGTAGCCCAGGACAATGATTTCAAGCAGGGCAGTGACACGTGTACGCCGGGTGGTAAATGCTGCGGCCAGCGTTACCAGATCCTGGTCGGGAATGGGGGTTGAGGTGGGAATATGCCATTCAGCTTTCATGCGATCAAACAGATGCCATTCCTGGATGGCATAACGGTCGTCGGCCAGAATAAACTGGCGCACCAGACCCAGAAAGGCGATGCGCTGCTCAGCAGTGAAGTAGTGCAAGAACATAGTTGGCTGCTACCTTTCTTGTGTGCATATGTGATCACACGATACTCGTACACACTTCATCCAGCACTGCCCGATACCCGGGTCTGACACGCTGTCCATGTGCGATAACGCCCGACGTAGCCACACCCGGGCGGCGGCTTTCATGCGATCAGCCGCAACGCTTCTCGTTCGATATTCTGTGCGGCATTCCAATCACGTTGATGCGTGGTTCCGCAGTGTCCACAGATCCATGTGCGGTCGGCCAGGATCAGCTGCTGATTGATGTGACCACACGCATGACATGTCTTGCTGCTGGCATAGAATCGCCCGACCGTCACGACTGTTCCGCCGAAGGCGTCTGACTTGTAGCTGATCTGGCGGAGAAATTCCCCCAGGCCGACATCAGCGAGAGCAAACGAGAGACGGCGATTCTTGACCATGCCCGTCACATGCAGGTTTTCTACCCCGATGATCGCGTAGGTTGACGCAATGGCGTGGCTGGCTTTGTGATGGGCGTCTGCCCGCTGGTTGTCGATCCGGTCATGAAACCGGGCCAGTTTCCGTTTTGCCCGCCACCAGCGATGACTGCCCTGCTTCCGTCGAGACAGCGTGCGATTCAGCCTACGGAGTTTTTGTATCTGACGACGCAGCGGTTTTTGGTTCTCAAACGCGCGGCCATCCGATAGGGTTGCCAGAGCTTTGATGCCGACATCTACACCTGTTGATTGCTTCGGGAATCGGCGTGGGGTCGGTCGCTCTATCTGGACAGTAATCGACACAAACCACCAGTCAGCCGCCTTCGATACGACCGCGCCCATGATCTTGCCCATAAACCGCAGCGGCTCGGCCATATTGACTGGCCCAAGTTTCGGAATGACGATGGTATGCCCATTGACCCGAAACTTGTCGTTGTTGAGGCGGAACGACTGGCGTGTGTTTTTCTTCGCTTTGAAGGTCGGGAACCCAACTTTTCTTCCTGTGCGGTGTCCGTTTTTCCAGTCGAAATAGTTCTTGAGGGCTGCACCGAGATCGGCAAAAGCGCCTTCGGCAACGTCTTTTGCGACATCCATCACCCAGGGATAGGCCGTCCGTTTGATTGCATTGAAGTCTTTCTTTGCGGCCATCACGCCGTACGCGGCAACACCTCGAGATTTCATGTCCTTCCAGCGGGCAAGTCCCCAGTTATAGACGAATCGTTTTATGCCAGCAGCTTTATGGAAGTACTGTTCTTGCTCAGGATTCGGATTCAGGCGGATTGTGTGCGCTCGTACATATGTATTCATGACGCATACGATTATACACTATTTCGTATAAAACAACAACCTGGCTATATCTCCATCTTATGTAAGATGCCGGGTTGTTCATGGTTATCCTAGCATAGACAAAGGTGTTCTGGCAATAATCCAGCATGGTAACTGTTCATCGCGTGAGGGAAACGATTCACCACGGAGACACGGAGAATGCATAGATGTTTCTCTTTTCCTGGGCGTGTTTCCTACAAGCAGGTTGACGTTGATATAGATAGATCTGTGCGGCCTGAACAGTTGCCACATGCTGTTATAATTTAATAGGAGTTACGCGGTGGTCGGATCAAACCACATGTTTGGTCGGATGAAAAGTCTGTTTCGCCTGCGGCAGCGTGGTATTGTATATTTTTTGTTTTCGATTTTTTTCGCCGGAGGCGAAAAAATCGAAAACAAAAGATGTTTTCTTCTGCCCTGCCGGAGGCGATATCTGTCCGCATGATCAACGACTGCATAACTCGTGTCATTTAATAGGAGTTACGCAGTGGTCGGATCAAACCACATGTTTGATCGGATGAAAAGTCTGTTTCGCCTGCGGCAGCGTGGAATGTTCTATTTTTTTCCAGAATGTTTGGCCGTAGGCCAAACATTCTGGAAAAACCCTGCCGGAGGCGCATCACAGCCTGTGGCAGGGCCACCGCGTACCTCCTGTCATGTAACACGAGTTACGCGGTAGCATATAAACCCCACGTTTGTCGGGACAAAAGACCTGTTTCGCCTGCGGCAGCGTGGTACTTTACATTCTTTTTTTCAAAAATTCTGGCCGGAGGCCAGAATTTTTGAAAAAAAAGATCTTCTTCCACCCTGCCGGAGGCGCATCACAGCCTGTGGCAGGGCCACCGCGTACCTCCTGTCATTTAATAGTTAGGATGTACCAGATACACGGTGGTAGATTACATCATAGGAGGTAGAACAAATGAGCAATCTTACCGGTCGCATTCGCCTGCACTATAACCTGTTGTCGCCGTTCTATTATGCGTTGTGGGGCCAGCATGTCCATCATGGTTACTGGACGGATGCCGCAGACCAGACGTCTCAGGCGGAAGCGCAGGATCGCTTGATCCGCGAACTCTATGCATTTGGTGGCTCGCCGTCATCGCCAGCGTTGCTGGATGTAGGCTGTGGATATGGTGGGTCGCTACTCTGGTTTGCGCGCAATGCCGGGGCACAGGGCATGGGTATTACGCTCAGTCCGGCGCAGCGTCTGGTTGGTCAGGTCAAGATCCGGCGAGCTGGCTTGCATGCGCGCCTGCGTATCGAAGTGGCTGATGCGCAACAACGGTGGCCAGTGGCAGACGCCAGCCGGACGCTGGTCTGGTGTGTGGAGTGTAGCGAACATCTGGAGGATCGTTTGCACTTTGCACGTGAGGCTTATCGGGTTTTGCAACCGGGTGGTACACTCTGTCTGGCGGCCTGGTTGGCCAGTGATGCGAAGACGCCTGAAGCGGTTGCGCTGTGCCGTGAGGTTGAACGCGGCATGCTCTGTTATCCGTTTGGCACATGTGAGGAGTATACGGACTGGTTTCAAACTGCGGGATTTAGCCCGGTTCAATCGCGCATAGTTACGCCGCATGTGTCACGGACGTGGGATATCTGTATCTCGTTGCGGGATCACCCGATCTTGCGGCGGGTAGCAAACCTGCTTGGTGGGGATATACGTGCTTTTACCGACTCATTTACCGACCTGCGCCGCGCCTATGTGGAGGGGGCGATGGAGTATGGCCTGTTTGTGGCCCATAAGCCGATGTGAGTAGGGGCGACCGGCCGGTCGCCCCTACTGTTTGAAACGGGTCGGTTTTTGAACCAGACGGGATCGTCCTGCGATGATACCCCCCTTCTCCCCAGCGGGGAGAGGGGCCATCTCACAGGAGTAGGTTTTTCGATGGATGGCATTCGATGGCATTCCAACGCGATCCGTAGGGACAGGCGTCTGCCTGTCCGTGCAGACGTTTTCTGCATCAGGACGCCTTGCGGACGCGCAGAAGCGCGTCCCTACGGAAAAACCTACCCCTGAGATCTGCCCCCCTTTTTTTCAAACAGGCTCTTATGCCTGCAAGGCGGCTGGTATGGCCTCGCCGATAATCGAAACGATGCGATCGAGCTGGTCCGCCGGGGTGATCAGCGGGGGCGCGATACAGATCACATCACCACGTACCCGCGTAAACAGGCCGCGATCAAGCATTTCCTTATAGATACGTGGGCCGACCTTTGCCGAGGCGGGAAATTCTTTGTGCGCCGCCTTGTCTTCGACAACTTCCACGGCGGCGATCAAGCCCTTGCCGCGTACCTCGCCGACTACATCAAGGTTTTCTAGCGTGCGCAGGCGGTCGAGCAGATATGTGCCCATTTCGGCGGCGCGTTGCACCAGACCCTCATCCTCGATAATCTTAATATTGGCCAGTGCGACGGCACAACTGGTCGGGTGGCCTGAATAGGTAAAGGCATGCATCCAGCGTTTTTCGGGCGCAACCGTATTGATCGCAGCGTGGATTTTATCCGACACGCCGATGCCGCCCAGGGGAATATAGCCGCTGGTAATGCCCTTGGCGAACTGGATTATATCCGGCTGAACGCCCCAGTGTTCCAGGCCGAACCACTTGCCGGTACGCCCAAAGCCAGTAATCACCTCATCGCTAATAAACAGTACATCATACTTGTCGCAGATCTCGCGGATGCGTCCGAAATAATCGTCCTGAGGAATAATCACCCCCCCGGCGCCCTGGATCGGCTCGGCGATAAAGGCGGCCACCGTGTCTGGCCCCTCGCGCAGAATGGCCTCTTCGAGCAGATTAGCGGCGGCCACACCCTGGCTGGTGTTGGCATCGCCACCCTGGAAATAGTAGGGATAGGGCGACTCGATATGCAGAAAGTTGGGCACACGCGGCTCGAACATTGGCCAGTAAATTGACATACCAGTGGCGCTCATCGCTGCCAACGTCACACCATGATAAGCCAGTTTGCGCGAGATTACCTTGACTTTATCCGGCTTGCCCTGAGTTTTCCAGTAAAAACGGGCTGTCTTAAAGGCACTCTCGCTAGACTCGGCCCCGCCGCTAGTGAAAAAGAAGGTATTGATCGATGGATAGGTTAGCTCACTCAGGCGCTCGGCCAGTTCAATCGCGGGCAGATTTGACGAACCGGTATAGTTCGACGTGAACGCCAGGGTAGACATCTGCTGCATCGCCGCTTCGGCCAGTTCACGCCGGCCATGGCCCACATTCACATTCCACAGGCCGCTTAAGCCGTCGATAACTTCCTTGCCGTTCATATCCTTGATGATCGCGCCGTGACCCTCTACCCAGATATGGGGAGACTGATGATCATTGGGGTGGTACAGCGGATGAATAAGATGAGCGAGGTCCGACCGGGTGCGTTCCTCTGCATTCAGGATGGTCATTACAAAGCCCTTTCTGTAGCATACTATTGATGGACGTATGTATTGTACATGGAGTTTTCCCCGGGTGCTGGTACATCCGGTGTTCGTTTATCTCCGCTGACACCACTGTCGAGTGTGAGCATGATAGCGCATTTTTGCAGAAATGCCAGATGAGCGGGATGGTAACCTGTTCACGTGTGGGGGACGCGAGTCACCACGGAGGCACAGAGGCACGGAGAGAACGCATCTGCACAGGGGTAGGTTTTTCGATGGATGGCGTTCCAACGCCATCCGTACGGACAGGCTTCTGCCTGTCCGTGGGAACGTGTTCCGCAGCAGGACGCCATGCGGACGCGCAGAAGCGCGTCCCTACGGAAAACCCTACCCGTGAGAGGACGATCCATCCTGGCTCGTTGAGCCACCGTTGGGAAGAGGTGCGTTACCGGGATTATGAACAAATATGGGAGGGCAGTCTTATGTGGGGAATATATTCGTTCTGTACCCACGCATGTCACCCTGCATAGCTATACTCTGTGTATCAGGGCGCAGTCGACACCATGCTTGTTCAATTCTCTCCGAGGAAAGGGGAGGGACTCTCACGGGTAGGTTTTTGTGATGAATCGCATCAGGATGCCATGTGGCCTCTCTCCCCCCTGCCTTTCACGGGTAGGTTTTGTGACCGAACCGCATCCGAATGGGATCGGTAGGGGCAACCCCCCGTGGTTGCCCCGGACAGCGTTTTCGGTATCAGGACGCCATGGGGCAGGCCCCCGTGCCTGCCCCTACCGAAAAAACCTACCCCTGTAAGGTTCTACGCGCCCCCAATATGCGGGTGACCATTCCAGGTTTGATATGTCACCATTTTGTCACCACTTTGGAACCGGAACCTGTTACCAGTACAAGAGGTATCTATGCTGATGACGGCTCCCAGGGCGAGACGCACCTGGGCTTCTGAGTGTGCCGCCCCACACTCGTTTCGTTATAATCGAAGGGATTGGAGACCCCGATGCAGAATGTTGAGCGCCGCATTATGATCACGTCCCAAGACCAGTCCGCACTGGGGGCAGGTATGCATGCGGTCGCTCAACGTCTTCTGCACACGTTCGCCACAGGACGAACACATCTTGGATGTATTGCGGGGGTTCACCAGAATCACACATCGTCCAGCTTCTTCCGCTTTGACGACGGTCATGCTGATGAACTGGCTCCACGCCACGTCCAGGATACTCTTGCGCATCCCCCGGCTGCGCCCCATCTCCAGTGGGGCAAGATCTTCAAATACGATGAGGTGATAGGTGTTCACCAGGTCTCGACTACGCTTGTGCGCAAAGTCGCTGCGACGATTCGCTATCCGCTCGTGAATGTGGGCCAGCGCCTTCTTCCGGCGACGGTTCTCGTTCCAACGCTGCGCGTTCTTCGCCGCGTCCTTCAATTTTTGCACATGCTTCAGGTCAGCTTCGTCACGCCGATAGAATCGTGGGTTGTCGATCTCCTACCCTGTAGAAAGCGTGGCAAACGAGGCCAGCCCGACATCAACCCCGACCATCTCACTCGTCGGTGGCAATGGGTTTGGCGCAACCACACACGAGAAGCACGCATACCATTTCCCGGTACGCGAACGGGTCAGCGTGACCGTTTTAGGCGTACCGTCCATCGGGCGATGCAAAACGACATGCACCGCGCCGACTTTGGAGAGGATCAGTCGCTCCCCATCAAGGCGCACGCCGTTGCCGTATTGCGGATAGCAGATCGAGTCGTAGCGACCTGTGCCTTTGAACCTGGGGTAGCCGACATCTTCATCTCCTTCCTTGACACGGCGGAAAAACGCCTTGAACGCCAGATCAACCCGCTCAGTGACGTTCTGCAATACCTGGCTGTGAACGAGTTTCAGCGACGGGCGCGTCTCTTTGAGAAGCGGCAATGCCCGCTTGGTTTCATACCAAGTGACGGTGCGTTGTTCTTGCTCCCAGGCATGCTTGCGCATGGCAAGCGTTTCGTTGTAGACAAAGCGGCACGCCTCCAGCTGGCGTTCAAGGATGCGCCGTTGCCCATGTGTGAGATAGATACGATATTTGAACGCTTTACGCATCAAACGCCCGTCTGGTTCTCAATGGACTGCTGGACAACGTCACGCGTAACTGCGCCGACTGTTGAAATAAACGTACGTCGTGTCCAGAGTGTCGGTACGCGTTTTTTGAGCCAGGGGAATTCATTGCGGAGTTTGTGCGACGTGAACCCTTTCATCTTGCCGACAATACCATTGATACCTGCTCGTGGGTCAACATCAAGGAGGAGATGCACATGATTGGGCAGTACGTCCATCTCGATAACGGTATAGCCATCGTCTGCCTGCTTTGCCAGGACCAGTTCTTTCATGTGAGCCGCCACAGTATCGGTCAGCACCGTGCGGCGGTACGTCGGACAGCAGATGACATGGTAGTGGCAACTGTACACAATTGTATGAGCAGTATGGTACGGTTTAGTATACTGACGCAGTTCCATATATCACCTATAGTATATACCTGCACTCAGTATACTATAGCACACATGTTCTGTCAACATCTAAAGCGGCTAAAGCAGAGAAAGGGCTTCTATCCCAGGGCTAGACGCATCTGGGGTGTACGCCCTCTTGCTCTAAAACGAAAACAGAGTGTCAGAGCATCCAGTTCACACTGGCAGGTAGTGCTGTTGTGTATTGCCACAATGATGTTAAGTGCCTGCCTGGGATCATCTGAACTGGGGAGTTCCGCTCAAGAACGGAATGAAACCGTTACGATCAGCGTATCTGGCGCATTTGCACTCTTCCCGCTGATGAGTGTCTGGGCAGAGCAGTACAGCGCGATAGATCCTGATATACGGTTTGATGTGCAGGCGGGAGGGGCCGGCAAAGGCATGACCGATGTCATTGGTGGCGCGGTGGATATTGCGATGCTCTCACGTGAGCCACGGCAGGTTGAAATTGACCAGGGCGTCATCCTGGTACCGGCTGCGATTGATGCCGTGGTACCAACCATCAACGCCAATAATCCGCAGTTGGATGCGCTCCTGGCAGGCGGGTTAACCACAGACAGCGGGGCGGCGATCTGGTTAACAGGCGATATATCTACCTGGGGCGAGCTGGTGAGCAATGGCGATACCACGCCGATCAATGTTTATACCCGCTCGGATGCCAGTGGTGCAGCCGAAGTCTGGGCGCAGTACCTTGGTGGCACGGCTCAGGAAGAGTTACAGGGAACTGCCGTGAATGGCGACCCGGGCCTGGCCGAGGCAGTACGTCAGGATGCTCAGGGCATTGGTTTCAACAACATTGGCTTTGCCTATGACGTGCAAACAGGCGCACAGGTGGCTGGTATCCGTGTATTGCCGCTCGACCTGAACGGCGATGGGCAAATCAGCAGCGATGAAGATTTTTACCAGACAAAGAACGATCTGGTTCAGGCGATTGGCGAGCGTCGCTATCCCTTTCCACCCGCACGCCAGCTTTATCTGGTGACAAATGGGCAACCATCGCCAGAGATTGCCAGATTCTATCGCTGGATGCTCACGGATGGGCAGGCTTTTGTCGACACAGCCGGCTATGTTGGACTGGATGCACAGGTAGTGCAAGATGCATTGATGACCCTGCCGCAGGAATAACGAAGAGTGGGGGAGTATGGAACTGCTTGAGAAAACAACCATCACGCGTACCAGGCGGATATCTGCTGCTCTCAGCTCACGTTTGCGTCGGCGCTGTATGTATGATCAGGTTGCCCATGGTGTTATGGGAATCCTGTCCATGCTGCTTGTGCTGTTGTTGTGTGGCATCGCTGCTACGCTGCTGGTGCGTGCCTGGCCGCTCTTGTCGAGCTTCTCACTGGCTGATCTGCTGCTAGGAACTACCTGGCAGCCAATGCGCGGGCTGTTCGGTATGGCTCCATTCATTGTCGGTAGCGCCATGGTTACACTGGTGGCAATGCTGGTTGCTGTACCGCTGGCATTGCTCTGTGGCATATATCTGGCAGAATATACGCCTGCACATAAACGCCTGTTGTTCAAGCCAGTAATCGACCTGCTAGCCGGTGTGCCTCCTGTTGTCTACGGATTATGGGGCGTGCTGGTGGTAGTGCCGTTTGTGCGTGAGCAGGTAGCCCCCTGGCTGGATGGCACATTGGGGGCGTGGCTGCCCTGGTTTGCCAACCGCAATCCCTCTGGATATGGCATACTGGCCGCTGGATTCGTGCTGGGGTTGATGGTTTTTCCCCTGATTGTCACTATTACGGAAGAAGTGCTGCGGGCCGTACCGCGTGACCTGCGTGCGGCAGTGCATGCTCTGGGAGCGACGCAGTGGGAAGTGACCAGGCTGATTACGCTGCGGGCGGCACTGCCGGGTATTCTGGCGGCTATTGTGCTGGGGTTCTCGCGTGCCTTTGGCGAAACGCTGGCTGTGCTGATGATTGTTGGCAATGTGCCCCATATCCCCCGTTCATTGCTTGACGGTGGGTATACGCTTTCTGGTCTGATTGCCAACAACTATGGTGAAATGATGTCAGTGCCATTATACGAGAGTGCATTGATGGGGGCAGCCCTGGTGCTATTAGTGGTAGTTGTATTGTCGAACATTGGTGCCCGGTGGACGCTGCGCCGCTATCTGAAGGAGCAAGTATGATCACCCGCAAACACATGCGCCGTCTTGAGGCAGGGTTTTTTCTCTGGTTGATGCGCCTGGCATTGCTCGTATCAATGGGCGTACTCGGTTCGATCCTGCTCACGATCACGCTACGCGGTATCCGTGCGCTCAGTTGGGAGATGCTGTTCAGTGCGCCACAGGGCGGTTTCTATATTGGTGGGGGCGGTGGTATCCTGAATGCCATTCTGGGGTCGCTCTGTCTGGCGGCTGGTTCTACCATGTTGGCTGGCATCATTGCTGTGCCGGTAGTGTTATATATACATACCTGGGGGCGCGGTACAGGTCTGGCAGAGGCAGTGCGCCTGACGCTAAATATCCTCTGGGGGACGCCCAGCATTGTAGTAGGTGCGTTTGTGCTGGCACTGATGTTGTTGGTAGGCATGCGTGCCTCACTGCTGGCAGGTATTGTTGCGCTGACGCTGGTGATTCTGCCGATTCTGGCGCGTACCTTTGATGAGGTGATGCGTATGACTCCCCGCGACCTGGGGGCAACAACCCTGGCACTGGGGGCCACACGGCTGGAATTGGCCTGGATGTTGCTGCGTCAGACAATGCCTGGCCTGATGGCGGGTGTTTTTCTGGCCTTTGAGCGGGCTATTGGCGATGGAGCTTCGGTGTTGTTTACGGCTGGTTATACTGATGCTCTGCCACAGTCATTGATGCGTCCGGTGGCCTCACTACCACTGGCTATTTTCTTTCAGCTCAGTACGCCTTTCCCTGATGTACAGGCGCGGGCTTATGCCGCGGCGCTGGTACTGACTGTGCTGGTGCTGGTGTCTGGTTTGCTGGCGTATCTGTCGCTTACGCGTCTGGGGCGGTATGTTATTCGTTAGACATGGCTCTCGTTTACTTTACAGTTTCGTTGGGCGATACGCCCTCTCCCTGCCCCCCTCTCCCTCAGGGAGAGAGGGGAAACGGGGCGTCCTGGCGGCACACGCTCCGCGTGTGCCGCCAGGACGCCCCGTCCAACTCCCCCGCCCCTTGCAGGGGCGGGGGCCGGGGGGTGGGGTGATTCACGCGACCAATCTGTCTGTGACATGTCCAGTACAATTGGCCTATCGGAAACCATGTCTTAAATATAATAGGTAGACCCGATGCTTTCTATTCGTAACTTCAATGTCTGGTATGGGGCACAGCAGATGCTGCGCGATATTTGTATTGATCTGCCACCGGGCCAGATTACCGCGATTATTGGCCCGTCTGGCTGTGGCAAGTCTACGCTGCTCAAGGGTATCAACAGGCTGCTCGACCTGGATGAGCAGGCGCGGGTAAGTGGGCGGATATTATTGGATGGAAACGATATCTATGCGCCGGGAGTGGATGTCACCGAGATACGTACACGCATTAGCCTGCTGGCTCAAAAGCCATTCCCGCTACCATTGTCGATTTTCGACAATGTGGCCTACGCGCCACGTTTGCATGGCCTGGTGTCACGCAAAGACCTGCCCGCTCTGGTTGAGGCCAGCCTGTGTGCTGCACGTCTATGGGACGAGGTAAAAGATCGATTACATGCCCCGGCCTATACGTTATCGGTGGGCCAGCAGCAGCGGCTCTGTCTGGCACGGGCACTGTCTGTTCGTCCAGAGGTACTGTTGTGCGATGAGTCTACTGCCTCGCTTGACCCGCTTTCGGCACGCGGGATCGAGGATCTCCTGGTCGGGCTGAAGGGTGACTATACGGTGGTGATGGTGACGCACGATATTGCTCAGGCACGGCGCTTAGCTGACAATGTGGTGTTTCTCTGGCTGGGTGAAGTGGTGGAACAGGCTGCGGCAATATGCTTTTTCACCCAGCCACAGCACACATTGACCCGGGCCTATCTGGCGCACGATATAGGGTAATGCTGTTGCGAAATCCCTCGCACCTATTACGTCGTTTGCCCCTCAGTACGCTGCTGGTTGGCATTAACACCAGCCTGATCTTGCTCACGGTGGCGGGGTTGGTATGGGCTGCGATTGTACTTCTTGGTCGTCTGGCCGAAGAGCAAGCGATCGAGCGGGTTGCCCAGGCTGGCATAAGTGCCCATAGCTTGCTTGATCGCTCAGCCGATGATGTTGCGGCAATAGCATACCTGCTGGCCGAACGTCCCACCCTGCACCGCCTGCTGGTTGGGCATGATCTGGCAGCTTTGTCTGTCTTCCTGGAACAATTTCGCCAGACCAGCCATCTCGATGGGTGTTTTGTACTGAATAATGATCGTCTGGTGGTAGCATGTGGGACGACACTATCAGCCGAATCCATGATTTCTGCCCTGCCGCCGACGCCAGGTGGTTTTCTGACGAGTTCAGTCAATCAGGAGGGGCCGGTTCTGGGGGCATGGGCTACTGTGCCGTCATTAGCACAGCAACGTGTTGTGGTGTTACGCCGGCTGGATGCCCGGTTTGCTCACGAGATGAGCGATGAGGTTGGATTACCAATTACGCTGCTAGATATACAACGTGTACATACGCAGGGAACCAGTGAACAGATCGCCATGCGTCAGGCATCGCTGGCTGCCGGTCGACCAGTTGCCCGGCGGTTAGACCAGGCCGATCTCTTTCTGGCCGTGGTGCCGTTGTGCAATCAGGCCGGTGATACGGTAGGCATGATCGAAGCGGCACTGCCTGCCAGCAACATCAGCCAGTCGCTTGAACAGGTTACCTTCACCCTGCTGCTGCTGGCTCTGGGCATGACCGTCGTAGCGGCAGTGCTTAACTTCACCCTGGGATACTGGCTGGTGCGCCCCCTGAAGCGTCTTACCTGGTCGGCTGCCCGCATCGGGCAGGGTGATTTAACCACACCCATTCTCTCGGTCGCTGGAGCAGAGATTGGCACCCTGACCGAAACACTGGAAGATATGCGTCTGCGCTTGCTGCAACTGACTGCTGATCTGCGCCATCAGCAAGCCGAGTCGCAGGCAATTATCACCGGGATCGTAGAGGGCGTTTTTTCGGTGGATCGTGACCGGCGCATCCGCTACATGAATCCGCAAGCAGCGGCACTGTTTGGCATCACACCAGAAGCGGCCATCGGACATTTCTGCGGGGATGTGCTACATCCCCGCCTCAACGACGGGCATAGACCATGTGATCACCAGTGCCCAATTGTGCAGGCACGTTCGCAGCAGGGGGCGCGTGCGATTGAACATCTGTTGCCTCCGCATACCGAGCCGCGCACGGTTGTAATTACCAGCTCGCCGCCGACAGATGATATACAGGTGCAGGTTATTCGTGATGAAACGGCCCTGGAAGCGTCGCACCGCCTGCGTGATATCATTCTGGCGCATATCTCGCACGAGTTTCGCACACCACTCTCGGCGCAACTGGCCTCACTGGAACTATTGCTTGACCAGTTGCCCGACTTGAGTGTTACCCAGGTGGGCGACCTGTTGCTGGCGCTTAAGCGCGGTACACTGCGCCTGACGCACCTGGTTGACAATCTGCTGGAGAGTGCGCGGATCGAGGCGGGACAGGTGCGTATCCGGCATAGTCTGCTGCAACTGGACGAGATCGTTGAAGCAGCCCTGGAATTTACGCAACCGCTCTTCGATCAGCGTGGGCAAAGTGTGCTGGTTGATCTGCCCTACCCCCTGCCGCCGATTATGGGCGATGCGCCGCGCCTCACGCAGGTGCTGGTTAACCTGCTGGCCAATGCTAATAAATTCGCACCCGCCGGAACACCAATCGAAATTGGCGGTAGTCTGGCTGAAACCAGCGTGACACTCTGGGTTGCCGACGCAGGGCCGGGCCTGCCGTCGGGGCATGTCGAGTCCCTGTTTGAACGCTTTGTACGCGCACGCGAAAATGAACCCGAGCAGGGTGGTGTTGGTCTGGGCCTGTGGATCAGCGCCTCGATCATTGATCGCCATCATGGGCGATTAGAGGCGCATAGCAGTTCGGTGGGCACACGTATGTGCATCACCTTGCCGTTGGAAAAGGAAACGATCTATGAAAATCCTGGTGGTTGATGATGATGCGGAACTGCGCGGATTGATCGGCTTTGCGCTACGCCAGGCGGGCTACCTGGTGCTGGAAGCCGATGATGGTTTGCAGGCACTTACCATCTTTGCCCAGGAAGAACCAGCGCTGGTGATCCTCGATGTCAATCTGCCTGTCGCCAGTGGCTTTGATGTATGTCGGCAGATGCGCACGCAAACTGACACACCGATTATGCTGCTTACTGTGCGCAGTAGTGAGGATGACCAGGTGCATGGGTTGGATCTAGGCGCCGATGATTATCTGACCAAGCCTTTTAGCCCGCGCACACTGTTGGCGCGTGTGCGTGCCCTGTTACGACGGGTCGAGATCGATCGTCCTACTCCTCTGCAGAGCGGATCGCTGGCGCTGGATATTGATCGCCAGGAGGTACGTATACAGGGAGATGCGCCCGTGCGCCTGACTAACCTGGAATTCCGCTTGCTACACTATCTGCTGGTCAATGCCGGACGTACATTGGGGTATGATCAGTTGACGCGTCATGTCTGGGGCTATCGGGGCACCGGCGATCGTCAGGCACTCAAGCAGCTGGTGCATCGCCTGCGCCAGAAGATCGAACCAGACTCGGTCGAACCGTGCTATGTGATTGCCGTGGCGGGTATTGGTTATGTGCTACGCTTGCCGACGGACAAGGTTTCTGTTCAAATGCCATAGACACGGTGCCTCATCATGGCGTTTGAGAGACTGTTTCAAACGGGGCGGTTTTTGAACCAGACGGAATCGTCCTACGATGATACCCCACCCCCCCTACCCCCTCCCCTGGAAGGGGAGGGGGAGAAGATTCAGCACCCCGCTGCGGCGGCAAAGCCGCCGCAGCGGGGTGCTAGCTCGATACTCCTCCTCTCCCCAGCGGGGAGAGGGGGGCAGGGGGGAGACTCACAGGGGTAGGTTTTTTGACGGATGGCGTTCCGACGCGATCCGTAGGGACAGGCTTCTGCCTGTCCGTGGAGACGTGTGCCGCATCAGGACGCCATGCGGACGCGCTTCTGCGCGTCCCTACGGAAAAAACCTACCTGTGAAAGCAAGGGGAGAGGGGCCATGGAGTGTCCTGATGCGATTCATCCAAAAAAAAACCCTTGAGCGCCGCACCCCCGTTTCAAACAGTTTCTGAGATGCCAGTGCGTCGTCAAGAATAACTACGTAGCGTTAACGATCCCAAGAATCCCACTCCTGCGAAGAGTGGGCGTAGTCACGCCCTTTATCGCCATCGCCAGGCGCTGCGCTTCTTCCGATACCGCATCCCGTCCAACCGATCTTTCGCCTCTACAACGACGTATCTGGTGCACCGACAAAGAGATCACGTACTGGCACGTGGATCGTCGGCAGGCAGGCAAACGTGAGCGTTGCATCCTCCTCTGCGATCAGTGGGGCGGCATAGCGCCCGGCGACTTCCAACCGGTAGAGGATGGCCGTGCGCTCCTGGGGATCGATAATAGCATACTCGGGGACTCCTGCCGCAGCGTAGGCAGGTAGCTTGACCCGTGTATCGTAGGTGCGTGTGCCTGGCGACAGCACCTCGATAATCACATCCGGCACACCATACACCCGCCCGGCCCGAAAAAGATCGGCACGCGCTTTCAGGACGACCACATAGTCTGGTTGCACCGGATCGCATCCGGGCATAATCACCCCAATGGGCGACGGAAAACAGTAGGCCAGCTCGGCATCTTCTGCCGGGATGCCGATAAATCGCTCCAACCGTCGAACGATCCACTGGTGAAAACTGTGAGGTGCTGTGGTCATATACACAACCCCATTGATAATCTCATAGCGATTGCCATCGGCGGGCAACGCCTCCCAGTCGGCATAGGTCCAGTGGCCTTGCGGTGGCCCGGCGACTGCCGGTGCGTCGGTTTCAATAAGTAATGTTGTCATCGTTTCCTCCTCATCATTCATGATAGCATATTCGGCATAGCATCACCGTGGATGGGACATATGCTAGAACGCCGGTAGAGTATTCGGAAAAAGCTCACGCAAAGCCGCAAAGGAGTGCATTCTTTTGCGATCTGTGCGCCCCATTCGGCTGCCCCTTCGCGTGCGCTCAGGGCATGGCTCAGGGCATGCTTTGCGTGAGCATAATACGCTACCGACGCTCTAGAGCCAATACCATTCAAATAAGGTTGTTGACCGCTCCAGCCCCCCTCTCAGCCTCCCCCCGCTGGGGAGAGGAGTCGGACGCCCTCCCCCAGCGGGGGAGGGTTGGGGAGATCTCACGGGTAGGGTTTTTTCCGTAGGGACGCGCTTCTGCGCGTCCGCAGGGCGTTCTGATGCGGAACACCTCCCCACGGACAGGCAGAAGCCTGTCCCTACGGATGGCGTTGGAACGCCATCGATCGAAAAACCTATCCCTGTGAGGGGTTGGGGAGGGGGCCAGCAGCGTATGTGAAAGGTATTGCGTTTAGGGCTACGTCAACATCCCAGGAATGTGTCCGCCGTACCAACGACTGTTGGCGTATAAAAGACATCCTGAGACCGCCTGAAGGCGGCACTACGTGGGTATCTTTCGACGTTGACGTAGCCTTAATTACTCCGTTATCTGATCACCTATGAAGTAAAAAAAGGAGTACAATACTAAGTACTCATAAGATGATCTAGAAAAGGGGCTTTTCTAAAATGAAACCAACCCGTCCGATCGCCCTGCTACTCGGCCTGTTGATCGTGCTGGCAGCGTGTGGCAGCCAGTCACCACCTGCCCAGGAAGCGACCACTACACCACCCGCTGCTACCACGAGCGAGCCGACCGTCGAAGCCACCGCCGAAACAACACCCGCAGACGCCACCGCCGAAACAACACCCGCAGACGCCACCGCCGAAACAACACCCGCAGATACCACCTTCGGCGAGAACTGGCAGTCCGTCGCCTGTGACACCTTCGCCGTCGCCCCGGAGATCGCGGAACGGGCCGACTGTGGCTATGTCACCGCGCCGGAGAATCGCGCCGCTGGCAGCGATAAAACCATTCAACTGGCGGTTATCCGTGTGCGTTCCAGCACTGATGATCCCGGCTCGCCGATGATCAAAGGTACCGGCGGGCCAGGCGGGGCGGGTCTGGACATTGCCGCCAGCGCAGCGTTTCTCGAAGACCACGCTGGTATTCTGGAAGACCGTGACTACATCTTCTTTTCGCAGCGGGGTACCCAGTATGCCAGGCCTGAGCTAATCTGTTCTGAGTATAATGCGATCGATCTTGAATCCGCACGGAATAGCTGGTCCGACGAAGAACGGCAAACGCGCAAGGTCGAGGCCATACAGGCCTGCCTGGATACCTATGCCACCGAGGGTATTGATCTGACGGCCTACAACTCGAATGAAAACGCCGCCGATATCGATACCATTCGGCAGACGTTGGGGTACGACAAGCTTATCTACTATGGCGAGTCTTATGGCACCCTGCTGGGGCAGTTTCTGCTGCGCAACCACCCCGAGATTGTCGAAGCGATCATGCTTGATGGCATTGCCCCAGTGACCGCCGAACACTGGACTGATGTGACGGATTTCGCAGCCTCGTTTCAGCGTGTCTTTGACGCCTGCGCCGCCGACGAAGCCTGCCATGCCGCCTATCCTGACCCGGAAGGTGCGATGGTTACGGCCATGGAGGCACTGAATGCCAATCCCGTGCCATTCGTTTTAGATACGAGCCTGTTCGATCCGCAGAACGGTGAGCAAATACCCCTGCAGGTAGACGACACGCTGGCTATGAATGCCCTATTTATCTACCTGTATCTCCCCGGAGGCTATCGCAACATACCAGCGATTGTCTATCAATTGAGCGAGGGAGACTATTCGGCCCTGAACGGAACCATTCCGACCTATTTTGCCAACGAGGGCAGCGCCAGGGGGATGCACTATGCGGTTGTCTGTTCTGATGATCCGGTTGCGTCATTGGATCAAGTAAACCTGGAAGGGGTCATGGAGACGTATGCTAAACTGATCATTGATGATGCGACGGGGTATATTTCCGCATGCTCACTGATGAACCTGCCGCAGTTGCCCGCCAGTTCAGACGAACTGGTTACGTCGGATGTCCCGGCACTGCTGATTAACGGCGGATTAGACCCGGCGACGCCATTTACGGGTGGGAGTGTGCTACAGGCTGGCCTGCCCAATAGCTACAATATCATCGTCCCTGCGGGCAGCCACATTCAGTCACACGCGCCATGCATCCTGGGTATCATGGATGCCTTTATGAACGACCCGCAAACGGAGCCGGATACAAGCTGTATTGACCAGACGATCCCCTTTGGTGTCCCGCAGCAAGCCACCGTCAGCAGCGACGATGGCAGTGCATCATTGAGTATGACCCTGCCCCCGACATTCCAGGCGAATGCTGGACAGTGGGGCAATAGCGAGGCGGCAATCGTTCTGTCCGCCCGTGCCCCCGGAACGCCGGTCGACGATGCTATGAAAGAAATGGTACCCGGACTGCCACCTGAGACCTTCACCATCGTCGATGGTCCGCAGGTGGCCGGGTATGCAACCAGAGCCATTCAGACCGAGATAGAGAGCGAGGGTAAGCGTATTGGCGTCGATCTGATCGCCTTTGAGAATGAGCAGGGAATCTATCTTATTGTTACCAATGTGGTAAACCCTGACCACATTGATACATTCCGGCAATCAATATTGCCCAAACTGCTCGAAACCGTTCAGGTCAGTGGTGCGTGATGCCGTGTGCATGCGGGTAGCCTGCATAGCCAGCAGGCATACTCAGACTCTCATATGCGGCAGCCAATCGGCTGCCGCACGTGGGAACCACATTGTCATCATGATGAGACACAACATCAGCGTCGCACAGTGCGGCGTTTGTCATCGTGGTCGACCATGATTGGTATGTGCAGCATACGGGTTTGACATGGTTCATGTTTACTGTACCGTTTCGTTGGACGATACGCCCTCTCCCCCTGCCCCCTCCTCACAGGGGTAGGTTTTTTGGTCGGATCGCATCGTAACGCCATCCGTAGGGACAGGCGTCTGCCTGTCCGTGGGAACGTTTTCCGCATCAGGACGCCTTGCGGACGCGCAGAAGCGCGTCCCTACGGAAAAAACCTACCCGTGAGAGTCCCTGAGGGAGAGGGGGGAGATGGGGCGTCCTGGCGGCACACGCGCAGCGTGTGCCGCCAGGACGCCCCATTCGGATTCCCCCGCCCCTTGCAGGGTTCAGGGGCCAGGGGGTGGGGTGACTCACACAACCAATTCGTCTGTGACGTGTAAAGTAAAATTGGTCAGTCTGAAACCATGTCTTAGCGCCAATATTCAGGTTGCGTCGCCATTGATCTAGACCTGGCGGCGGTGCAGCAGCATCTGGATGCTATAGCGTGGGCGCAGGGTAATAGCCGCTTCCAACTGCACAGGTGGATCAGGCAGCAGACTCAACCGAAAGCGCTGTGCCAGTGTGGCCAGCACCAGCCGCGCCTCCGTCATGGCAAATACATTGCCAACACAGAGATGCGCACCCCCACCGAACGGTATATACGCGAAGCGATGACGTGTCTGTACCTGTTCTGACACAAAGCGATCTGGATTGAACGTTTCGGGCGCATCCCAAAAATCCGGATGGCGATGCACGACGTATGGCTGAATCACCAGGGTGGCATTGGCCGGGATGCCATACTCACCGATGGTATCCTCAGCCAGTGCCTGGCGTGTGATCGTATGGACAGGCGGATAGAGACGCATTGCCTCCTGAATGACACGTTCGGTATAGACCAGGTTGGGCAAATCGGCAACCACCGGAATGCGCCCGGCAAGCACGCTATCTAACTCGTCGTGGAGCCGTTGTTCCACATGCGGATGCTGCGCCAGCAGATACCATGTCCAGGTGAGCGCCAGCGCGGTCGTTTCATGCCCGGCAAGCAGCAAGGTGAGTACCTCGTCTCGCAGTTGCTGGTCGCTCATAGCTTCATCAGTATGTTCATCGCGGGCAGCCATCAACATAGCCAGGACATCGGTCTGGTCGGGTGGATGCTGCCGCCGATGGGTGATAATATCCTGAACCACTGTTTCGAGCGTATGTAGTCCGGCAGTAAAGCGCTGGTTGGTTGGTATTGGCAGCGATAAACGCGGAAAGAACGTCCGTAATAACAGATACAGCGGCGAAAAAGACGAGAGTTCCTCACTGCAGGCGGCGAATGCCTCTCGGACATCACTCGCCTGATCGATCAAGTCCATACTGAAAAGCGCTTCGCCCGCAATGCGCAACGTCACCCGCATCATCTCACTGGCAATATTGATGGGCTGATGATCATAGGATTGCCAGCGCTCGGCGAGCATGTGGGCTGCCGCTGTCATCAGCGAGCCAAGCGTAGCAATCTGCTGACGATGAAAAGCGGGCTGGATCAAGCGGCGCTGGCGGCGCCAGGTATCACCTTCACTGGTGAGTAGACCGTTTCCAGCCAGAAGGTAAAAGCGTGAGACAAGTGCTTTGCTACGCTGATAGTTGCGCTGATTATCTTGCAAGACATATTTGATCGTGTCAGGATGGCTGACCTGGTAGCCATACCGACCGCCGAACCGGTAGCGTACCAGATCACCATAGGTACGCTGCATATGCAGGACGGTACGCAGATAATCAGTGCGTATATCCTGGGCAATACCAAACAGCCAGTGCCCGCGCGGGCCAGGCGGTGTATGGGATATGGGTTGCTTCACAATTCTTCCTCCTTATAGAAAGATCAGATAAACAATAGACAAACACTTTTTGGCGTGCGGCAGTATGGCTGGCACATGCGGGAGCATGGCTCCCGCAGTCCAAAGTGTGTCCAACGTCTACTTAATCTCCCTATTAGACATAGTTCACCAATACTTTACCGTTTTGCTGAACGATACACCCTCACCCCCTGCTCCTTTCAGGTGTAGACTTTTTTGTCGAATCGCATCAGGACGCCTAATGGCCCCTCTCCCCCCTGCCCCCCTCTCCCCAGCGGGGAGAGGGGGGTATCGTCCTGGCGATGTGACGCAGCGGCACAGCCGCTGCGTCACATCGCCAAATCTTCTCCCCCTCCCCTTCCAGGGGAGGGGGTAGGGGGTGGGGTATCCAGCCTGGCATAGGCATGAGCGGAAAAAACCTACCCCTGTGAGACCCCCTGCTCCCCTCTCCCTCAGAGAGCTTATCATTACCCACAATTGTACCTCATCAGGATGTGGTAGAGCGGACAGCTTCCTGCCCTCCACG